>JACXTT010000659.1_pt1 | contig 58844 bp, 50 predicted proteins | sample 9270951 | NCBI WGS metagenome assembly JACXTT01 (sample SAMN15532306, study PRJNA645909) | rock metagenome | isolation source: weathered quartz diorite | place: Puerto Rico | collected 2017-06-21
TGCCGGTTGCTGCTCTTAATGCCCGATCACCTGCATGGGATTATTGCCGTGCCGCCCGAGCCCAGCCTGAAAACCACGGTGACCGATTGGAAGAAGTTCCTGGCCCGCAACCACGGGGTAAAATGGCAGAGAGACTTTTTCGATCATCGGCTGCGGGATCATCATCAATTGGAGGAAAAGACCGCCTATATCTTGATGAACCCAGTCCGGTGGGGTCTATGCGAACGACCCGAAGAATGGCCGTGGATTTACCGGCCGAACGATCGCCCTCCGCCGCACTGGTAGGGCGGCGTGTCCCCACGCCGCCGCAGATTGTTCACATCGGCCCCGGCGCGGTGAGGACACCGCGCCCTACCTCTGCGCGGCGGCTTTTTTCGCGCGCAGCAAATCGGAACAATTTTCCTGGCAGATGGTTACCTTGGTGTGTTTGGGCCCGAAGGTTTTCCTGAAGATGGCCAATGCGCGCCTAAATAATGGCTCGGCTTCCGGGAACCTGCCCTGAGATTTGTAAAATACTCCCAGATTGTTCAGCGTCATCGCAACGTCCGCATGGTTGGCACCCAGGAGCTTTTCTTTGATGGCCAGCGCTCGTTTGTAGAGCCGCTCCGCTTCGGCGTGGTTGCCTTTCCGATGTTTTATGGCCGCCAGATTGTTGTAATTGACCGCCAATTCGTAATGCTCCGTGCCGTAGGCGCGCCTGAAGATGCGCAGCGCCCGACGGTAAAGCGCCTCAGCTTCATCGTCCTTGCCCTGCCCATCCAGCAGCCCGGCCAGCGCCGCCAGGTCCGCTGCCACTTCCACGTGGTTGGATCCCAGTGCGCGCTGCCGAATTTCCACCGAGCGCCGGGCGAAGGGCTCGCCCCGCGCATAGCGGCCCCGCTCATGCTCCAGGCCTCCGAGATTATGATACACCGTCGCTAAATTCGGGTGGGCCGGCCCGAGCGCCTTCTCCATGATCGTCAGTGCGCGCCGATAAAACCGCTCAGCTTGGGCAAAGCGGTTTTGGTATTTAAACACCACCCCGAGATTGTTGAGCGTGGAGGCGACTTCGAGATCCTTTGGCCCCAGCTTCTTCTCTGCGATCGCCAACGCCTTTCTGAAACGCGCCGCGGCCTTACGGTAGTCTCCTTGAAGCCGGTAAAACGTGGCCAGGCCATTCAAGGCTTGGACGCGAATTCGGGCGGCATCTCCGCCGTCCCGCGCAAACCGTTCCATGATTTTGACCGAGCGCAACCAAACCGCCCCCGCCGCCGAGCAATCGCCTTTATCCAGGTAAAGGCCCGCCAGGTTGTTCAACACATTGGCCACGTCGGGGTGATTCGGCCCCTGACTCGTTTCCAGTAAGGCCAGCGCCTGAAGCGCTGATCGCTCGGCCTGCCGGTACTGCCCCTCAGCGCGTAAGGCCACGGCCTGATCGTGGAGCCGGCAAGCCTTAGCAACCTGCTGCAGCTCAGACATAAGTGGGGGTATTCGTCGCATGGAGCAACTGACGGGGGGAAACCACATGCTTGTTCGCCACACTTGACATAGTGCGAAATTAACCGGTCGCGGCGCCCCGGCAAGTCGCTTTCGGGCGAGCTTTGGACGGCTCGGGTAAATAAGAGGCGGTAGGCGTCTCGTTACCTCGGTCGCGTCTGGTTCAACCGGTCGTGGGCAGCCAACCCGCGCGGAGCCAGACAAAAATGGGCTCAGGAGGACCGCATCGGTCTCATGAACCCGTTTGAAGCATGCCTCCAGGCAAGGGCCTGGTACGCAGCTCTGCTGGCCCCACCTCGGCTAACCCCGAACGATGGTCTCGTTGTGGTTGGCTGTCATCGCGCCCGCCTTGAGGCCCGTCCGGACTTTCAGCCCGCGCACAAGGGCTTGATTGTGGTTCATCGTCTGTCCGCCTGCCCGGACATTCGTCTTCACCTTCAGGCCACGGCTGAGTGTTTGGTTGTGGTTCAGGGTTTGTCCGCCAGCCTTGATGCTGGTCTTGACCTTGAGGCTGCGGCGCATCGCCGGACGCACCAGGGTTTCGTTGTGGTTTAGCGTGCTTCCACCGGCTTTGATGTTGGTTTTGATTTTCATAGTTTTGTGTTTTGTTCGATTTGTATTTGTTTGCTGTCTGCTTTGGTCCGAACGTAGTTTCGTTCTTCCCACCAGTGGATTCGGGACGAAAAGGGCGTTTTTGAAAGAATGTGAGATTTTTTTTGAGGCGAAAATCCTCACCACGGATGGGCACGGATTCACCTGGCGCGGCTCACGCCGCAACCACACGGAAAAATTCTTTGTCGAAAAAACAAAGATTCGCATGATTGTAGTACGGATGAGGCCCAAAATCCAACATCCAAATCCCAAACCCCAAAAAGATCTCGAATCTCAAGTCTCAACACCTCAAGCCCCAAACGAGCGTCGCTCTACGAGCAATATCAGGGCTTGGGATTGGGGTTTTGGGATTTGGCGCTTCTCTGGAGCTTGAAGCTTGGTGCTTGGCTTCTTGGTTCTAAGCCATCTTCTTCTCTAAGCTCTTAATCTCCTTCTGCACAATCCGGCCGACTTTGTATCGCGCGAAATAGACCTCCTGGAGCTTCACGTCAAGCCGCTGGGCCACTTCTTTGGCCGCCAGTTTCTTGATGACGTGCAGGTGGAAAATTTGAAACTGGGCTGGGCTAACCTGGCTCCTGGCCTTTTCCAAGCCTGCTGCCAAGGCATACGTGTGCCATTCCTCGTCCCAAACTGATTCGAGATCGAAGGCCGCCGGATCGGGCTGGCGGTCGGCCAGGGCGGTGTCCAAAGTTTCCTCGCGGCGCAGCTTTTGGCCCTGGCTTCCGTATTGGCGTTTGCGGACATGATCCACAATGCGCCAGCGAGTCAGTTGCATCAGCCAGCCTTTGAAGGAGCCCACCGCAGGGTCATATTTGAACTCCGGCATCTTTTTGGCGACGGCGATAATCGTCTCCTGCACGACATCCTGGGCCTCGGCGTCGCCCAGACCGGCCTTGCGGCTGACGCTGTAGATCAATTTCCAGTAAGTGTCGAAGAACCGTTTCCAACCCTCCTGATCGTCCCAGTGCTTGAGCCGGGTTAAGAGGCTGGCGCGAGTAGGGATGAATTCGTTGGAGTCAGAGGTCATAGGTTACGCATCTTGCCAGCCATTTAAGGGTCCCAGCCTGCCTTGGGCACAGCGGTTAGCAACCGCTCCAACTCGGCGTGCATTTCCGCGGCGGATTGAAAACGTTTCCCGACCTCATTCTCACAAGCCTTCAGGACAACTTTGTTGAGTCGGAGAACGAATTGGGTGTCCAGGGTGTCGGCCATTAAGACAGTCGGCAATTCCGGGAATCGTGCGTGGTCCAACCCCGTGGAGATTTCGTAAAGGACTCTACCCAGGCTGTACACATCGGCGGCAGCGGAGCCTGGCCCCTCTGGCGCAATATAGCCTTCGGTGCCGACAAAAGTCACATCCCGACCCGCGCCGCGCATTTCGGTTACCAGGCCGATGTCGGCGAACTTCGGAACGCCGTTGACGAAGATGATGTTAGCGGGCTTGATGTCGCGATGGATGAGCTGGTGCTGGTGCAGGTGGTGTAAGGCAGAGCAGAGGTTGAGTGCGATTTGCAGGCACTCTTCGGGCGGCAACCGCCCGGAACGGCGGAGCTGGTTGCTCAAGTTTTTGGGGGAGTAACGGGCTGGATCGATTTTCTGGCCGCCGGTCTGGTCATCGCCTAATTCCATGATATAATAGAAATATCCCTGTTCATCATTTCGCCCCACATGCAGGACGTTTACGAAACCGGGGTGCGAGCGGGAAATGGGCGTGAATTTTTGGATGCCGCGGAACTCGCGCTCGAAGGGGGACGAATCCTTGAACTTGTTCCGATAAACGACCTTGACGGCGTGGAAGGAGCCGATGATGTCCCTGGCCAGCCAAACCTCACCATAAGCTCCCTGGCCGATGGGCCGCACGAGAGTGTGGTCGGGTATAGGTGGCGGAGCCTGCTCCGCCGGCACAACAGAAATCGTGGGCCTTTGATCAACGGCCGTTTCAGCAGAATGAGCAGCGACCTGTGCGGCAGCCAATTGCACTTCCAAGGCCTGCTTTTGCTGACGCAACCTTCGGGTCTGCCCCAAGACTGACCAACAGACGGCTGCGGGGACTTGGACGGCCACGGGAATGAGCCAGGGAAACCAGACCAAGCTCTGCCAGGTCAAAAGGATGGCACCGCCGGAGAGCAGCAGCGCGCTAACGGCCCCAATAGCAGCCGCTCGCATCGGCTGGCACCTGACTAAACCAAAGCCAAGCAAGGCCCCACAGCCGACCACCAACAGCAACTCGTAAATACCTGGCAGTTCGGTCAGCCAATCCCGGCGCAGCAGATTCAGGTACGCAGTGGCCACAATTTCGGTGCCTGGCGATTTGTTTCCAGTCCAGCGTGTGTAGGGTGTGCGAAAGTCATCCGTCCCGAGGCCGCCGGTGAAACCGACGCCGAACTTTTCGCCAATGAAAACCACCTTTTTTGAGATTTGTTCGACGGGGATAGCGTTGCTAAGCACCCGGTAATAGCTGAAAAATGGAACTATTCCGGGTGGCCCGTAGTAGTTAATCCAGCGCGCCTCAGAAGGATCCGAAGGTGGAGTAGGCATGGTCGCCTGGGCGACGACATGGGCAAGGCTGGGCGAATGAAAGGCGTTGTCGCGATAATGTTGACGCACGAAGCGGTCAGGGCCAGGAGTTTCAGCTATGCCGCAACGAAACACATTGGTGAAAGGACGCCTCTCTCTGGCGCCAATCACCGCGCCGCCTTCGATCTGAGGCTCAATAGAACCTGCGACGATTACGTTTCCATGTCGTTGGACGGCTTGCACGAGCGCGTTGTCCTGCTCGGGCATCGTCGATTCCTCGAAAAGCACGTCGAACACAACGGCCCTGGCGCCCCACTCCTTGAGCCGATCCAAGGTGCGAGCATGGACCGACCGGTCCCATCCTTGGTGGATCGGTTGGTGGAGATATAGATGCGAATCGTCGTCCATGTAGAGGATCACGGCATCCTCGACGTGAATGTTCGGGCGGAACACAAACGGCAGTTCGTAGCTCAAATTGGCCAACCCGTCTCCCAGCGGCGTCAGCAGCAGCCAGCCGAGACCGATGGCGAGGGCAGCGCCGATCGCGCCGTCCCGCCATTCCGGTATATTTTTTAAGATCACGACGCTTTCCGTGGCTTGCTTCCGAGCGAAGATTGTAGCCACGGATTTCCCGATTGGCACGGATATTCTCTGAGCGATTCGGGACTATAGCGGAACTGCAAGCGAATGGTGAGACGGCCAGCGACAATCGTTTCCTGTAGAAGCCCTATCCGGCCGAGATCAGAAGTAAAATCGAAAGCCGACCAGCAGAGTCCGCTTGCGCGGCAAATCGGGAAGCAAATTTAATGGGTTCAGGCGATAATCCTGATCAATGAGGTTGAGCAACCCAAGGCGCACTTCAGCGTGGCGCTGAGCAAAGCGAAAGCCGGCGAATAGGTTGACCTGCCAAAAATCTTCACTGGGCAGATTGGGCGAGTAGCCCTGGCTGTCTTGGTGATACCATGTAGCCTGCGCTTCGCCAAAGAACCCGCTCTGATGGTTGTAGAGTGTGGTGAGATCCACTCGATGCAAGACTGCTTCCAGATCCTGCTGGCGATGGAAGCCGCCCTGCAGAGTGGCCGAAGGGGACACTTGCGGGAAGAGATCCATCAGTTGCGCCCGGCTGAACCGGTAGCGTGCGCCGAGCGACAAATCACGGCCGATGAGTTGATAGGCGCTGATGAAAAAGGACCGCTCATTGAAATCAAGCTGCTCGGCAGCGCTGCTCCGGGTGATCGGGCTCAACAGCCCTTGAAAATCGTAAGTACCGAGGACGCGGTCCACCTTTGACTGAAGAATTTCGCCGCCAGCGCCCAGGTACGTGCCATGGCCCATTTTCTGTTCCAACAAAAGCCCGAAGGTTTCGAATCGTGGCGCGGAATTAGCCCCACCTACAGATTCCGGAATGACGCTCCGGAAAGCCTGGTTGAAGCCGGCCACTTGGACCGGCTCAAGCCGAAAGCTCTGATCAAAACTGACCCCACCCAGTGAGCGGGTGTATGCGAAACGCAACGTCGTGTCGTGCGTGGGCGTCCATATAAATCCGGCCTTGGGAGAAAGCCGGTCAGTCGTGTGTTCGTCTTCAGAGACCGGTGCAAACCGAAAATTGACCGGGTAAGTTAAGCGGTCATAGGTCAGGCCCGCCGTCAGCAAGAATGGCTCCGCCACTTGCCAGTTGTCATAGCCGTAAAAGCTTATTCGTTGAAAATCTGTGTTCACTTGCTGCGGATCCTGCGGGAACAAAAACGGCAGAATGAAAGAGGCGTTGGTATGGAGGTTTTGGGTATCGAAGTTGCCCGTTTGGTAGCGGGCGCCGACAATTACCGTGTTGTCGTGCCTCTGAACGATTTGTTGCAGCTCGGCAGAATAAATCACCAGTTCATTGCGGTATTGTTGCTGGATGGTAATCGGTAGAACGGTGTTGATGAGGTCGTTGGTGTCGCGCTGCAGGAGCAATGTTCGCTGCTGGGAATTGGTAACAGTAAATCTGTCCTCGAGTCGTCCTACCAACGCCAACGTGTGGATCCCTGGACTCCATTCATGATGGTAGCCCCATAACAGCAGCGGCTCCTGGGTCTCTTTGAATCTCTCCAGCGTGTTTGGACCTCCCGAGGCAAACGGCGCTGTGGGATCGAAATATTGAGCCAGGTCACCGCCCTGAGCGTTCCTATAGATCGCTCGGAAGTAGGCAGTATCGTCAGGCGTGAACTGCCCTTGGAGCTGAGTTGACCACTCGGTTTGCAGGATATCGTTGTTCGGCTGCTGACCCGGATCGGACTGATGAAAGACCGACAGGGCGTAACCGAAATTCCCGAAATTGCCATATTGAGCCGCCTCTTCGAGCCAGGCGCCGCGACTCAAATATTCCGTGGTTGATGCCAATCCGAAACCATCACTCTCGAACAACTTCGAATATTCCTGTTGCGATACGGAATGGGCGAGTGTTCCCGCGCCTACTGGCGCGAGCAGATTGGCCAGCAGATACTCGTTCACCGCCGGCGTCTCGAAGCGCTGACTAAACCCCCGCAGATCACGCATGTTCTGAAAGCTGTCGGCCAGGAACAGGTGCGCCGAGAAACTGGCGTAGTCCTCGTTCAGCGCTCGGGAAGCTTCCCACACACTGACCTCCGACAAACCTGCATCCTCGTAAACACGAGCCAGGTTTACACCGCGCACAGCCCGGTCCTGGTCTAGCAACAAACGTGAGCGATAGAGGCTGCGATTTTCATTCAGGTCCTGCGACCGTTCCAAATCGTTCACCGCTTCGTTGATACGGTTTTCCTGCTGCTTGACCAGGGCAGAATAGAGCCAGCCTGTCGGATCGTTCGTATCGAAGCGTTTGGCCAGCTCGAGTTCCTTGGCGGCCCGCTGATTGTCCCACGCATGGCTGAAGCCCTTGCCCAGATAGCTGCGGAGCAATGCCCGCTGCGGTTCGAGGAGCGCTGCCGTTTCCAAATCCCGCAGACCCGCCGCTCTTGCGCCGTGACGAATCCGGCACAGCCCGCGACCGAGCCAGGCGTTGCCCAAGGCCCCGTCAATGGCAATGGCCTGCTCGAAGACAGAGATCGCGTGGCTGATCTCATTCCGGCCGGCCAGTAGAAAACCTTTCAGCGCCAGGGCCTCGGCATTCCTCGGCGACAGGTTCAAGCTCTTGTCCACTGCTTCCAGGGCCGCGCTAGTCCGACCAAAACTGAATTCCAGCTCACCAACTCGCGCCCAGCCAAAACCAAAGTTAGGAGATTTCTCCAGCGCTTTGCGCGCCGCCAGCAAGGCCTCCGGCAGTTTGAAGCGCGCCTGCAGGTAGTAGGACTCCGCCAGCCACTCAGAAGAGGTTGAGGGTTGAGGGTTGAGGGTTGAGGAAGAAAACTGAAGTTTGACCGTTGCGATAAGGCGGCGCAGCGCGCCCGCCAGCTTGCCATTCACCTCGTTTAATCCAGTTAACCCATGTAACGCCTTCTCTGCTTCCTCAACTTGCCCCACCGCCAGAACTAGCGCAGCTAAATAAATTTTCTCTTCGTCGGTTTCAGGCTGTCGCGACTCTGGATATTTCCCCAGAGCGGCCAGCAGATCGCCGGCTCGATAAGCGGTCATCGACTCGGCCAGTGTTTTCCGCGTCGGTTCCGTCAGCTCCAGTTCATCCAAGTCCAAAATGCCTGGGTAATAGAGGCTCCACTGAATAACATTGATGGCCTCAATGGCCGCCGTTTTTGAAGGAGCTTTACCCGGTGCTGCGACCGCGGTCTCGCCACTGGCGATCTGGAGTTGGCCGAACTCATTGGCCATCTCTACCGTGCCGTCCAGCACGCTAATTGTGGACGTGCCGTCCTCTCCAACCTCCAGAGCGAACTCCGTGCCGCGAACGACCGCTGATACCGTCGGAGTGCCGATGGGAAATAAGCCCGGCTTGTCGCGATGGAACAGATAGAGAACTCCCCTGAGCATCTGCAGAATACTCCGCTTTTCCGGCTCCGGCACTTGCAGCAAGGAGCGTTCCCCCAGTCGAAAAGGGGTCAGCGTCGTGAGGCGCACCACCGCCCGGCTCCGCTCGCCGGTCCGCAGCCGATCCCCCGGATGAAGAATGTTATGCGTGATATCCACTGCGTCCCAGGTTCTTGAGCCCGCCCGCAATACCTCCACTGTCCCTTCCATCTCGACCAGGATCACTTGATTGGTTTCTGAAGCCGAGGACGCATTGGTTTGGGCCACCATACGCTGTGAGCCGCACAGGAGCAGTATGATCAAGCCGAGGAGCTTTCCGAGCCGAGCCCTCAAGGCACCACCAGGGCCACTGCGCTGCTGCGCGCGTCGGTGCCACTTCGGGTGTCGGATTTCGGGTTTCAATCGGATCTCGGAGTTCGAATTTCTGATTTCTGTGTTGGTTAGCTCAACTAAATCACCAAACTTTTTGTGGTGACAGCAGAAAATGTCCCTTTCACGACCTGAGGCTCAAGGCCAGCAGAACCGCCGCCGAAATTGCCAGCGCTAACCAGGCCCGATCCTCCCTCCGGTTATCTTGACGGACCTCGCTGACCAAAGCTATGAGCGATGCTGGCTGCCGTTTGTGCGCCGCAGGCGCGGACTGGTTCCTTTGCGGTCCGGCCCGGAGGCTTCGCTCCCACCACGCAGTTGACATTAATGACTCTTGGGCTTGCACAGCGTATAAGGGAGTTAGATTTGGTTTCATTTATTCGTTGTTTGTATTGATCCGAACGTCGTTGCGTTCTTCCCACCAATGAATTCGGGCCAAAAAGTGCGTTTTCGAAAAAATTTGGAGCCTTTTTGGCCGACGCTCTGGATTAGAACGGTCCAGAGCGTGGTCGGCGCGTTGCACGCCGTCGCGGCGCCAACGGTGACTTAGGCACCGCCCGGGTTCCTGACACCAGGCCCGGATCAGGCAGACTGCGGACATACACAGAGTTTTTTCCGCGGACCATTCACGTGACTGAACCCGCGAGCGGCGTGTCTGTTTCACACGAATTCGAGATGAAATCGCAGTTTCTTAATTAAAAATACTGATGTCTCAGGGCAAGACCATTACCCGGTAAAAGCGGCTTGGCGCGCTGCCGGCCGTGCTGTCAGTCTGGCTGGCCAGGATGTTAGCGGCCGTGACATCGCCACCCACGTCGATCCAGGGGCTGTCGGCGCCGAGGTCTGTCTTGTATTGCAGGCGATATACGCTCCCGGTTTCGGAGTACCAGCTCACCGTCACGCTGGCTCCTGTCTTTGTGATGTCTTTGATCCAGGGCACCAGTTTCTGATTCACGGACCACGACCACCGCACCGCGTCAGCGTAAATAAATTGGCTGGATTGAGGCGAGGCGCTGCGGATTTGGAGGAAGCCGTTCGTTCCAGCCGCAAATTGAGAATTCGCGAACTGCAGGTCCCAAGCCCCCCCACTGCCCGCATGCGGAATTTCCTCAAGGCTCAACTGGCCGGCGGCATAGGAAAGCGTGTAAAGGGTTCGTCCGGCGGTAACCTCTGGGTTCCATACGTAGACGTCATACCTGCCAGGCGTCGCCAGGGAGGGTGTGAAAGTAGCGACGGTGTTGAAGTCTCCGCTCGCGGGCGTGAACCAGTAATCCGCGCCAAAATAGCCTGGCTTGGAATCACCCGTTGACCAGGAGCCCGCAAACGTGGCCGCGACATTGGTGTTATCAATGATGATGTCCGGGATAGCAGAATTGAAATTGGCTTGAATGACTTTATTGGCGTCCATCATCACACTCAGAGGGTTGTCCTTTCCGCTGGCACTGCCCGACCAGCCAGTGAAGACCCAGCCGACTCTGGGCATCGCGTAAAGCTTTACCGTGGCATATGGCGCGTAAGACGCTTGATTTGGATCCTTCGCAACGAGCCCACCACCAACAACACTGAACGTCAGGGCGTAATTGACGGTCAATGTCGCGGCCGAACTCGTCACCGAACCGCCGGGGTTCGTGACCACAACCCGATAGCCTCCTGAGCTCGGCGCCTGGGCATTCGTAACTGTGAAGCTGCTGTTCGTCGCTCCCGCGATCCACGTTGAGTTGAAGGCCCATTGATACAAAAGTGGCAGTCCGCCCGCGGCGGTCACGCTGAACATGGCGTTTTGGCCGGCGATGACGGCTTGATCTAGCGGTTGGCTGGTGATGGAGGGAGGAAGGGGGACATCACGCTCGTAGGCGCCAATGTCACTGCCGTCAGAGCCGGGTGCATTTGGGACAGTCCAATCTTCGACTGGCCGCCGGTGTCCGCGCTGGTCGAGCGCAATACCTCCGCTGAAGCCAGCGTCAACGGCCGGACTGCCCGGCAACAGCGCCATGCTCAGAGTTGGACCACCGTTATCTTGCAGAGGGGCGAGCATCGGGTCGAGCGGCAGGGCGGTGGAACCAATCAGATCATTGGCACCCCACCCGCTGCTGCCATCCACTTTGCCAATCAGATTAAAGCCATCGCTCCTTAGCCTGCCAGCTTCGAGGACCTCTACATCTGGACTACTACCACCTACGTTGCCTGCAATTATTGTACTTCGAACCGAGGCTGAGCCCTCAGAGCCTACAAAAAGGCCGCCCCCAGTATCAGGTGCTGCACCAGCGTAGTTGTCCGAGAGGGTACAGCTTTGTAAAGTCATGGCGCTGTTTCCAAAACCCGTGGCAACTCCTCCTCCGAGCCCGGCCGAATTTGCAGCAAATGTGCAATTAGTTAACGCCACTACCCCCATGTTAAATAGCCCACCGCCGTGCCCAGGGTACGTACTGCCTGTGCGCACTATGTTGGCAGCGAAGGTGCAATTGTTTATTGACATCGTGCCGCCGTTCCACACGCTACCGCCAGCGCCACCTTCGGAATTGTCGATGGATGCGGAGTTCCCTGAAAGGGTGCATTTGCTCATTGCGGCGGTGCCAGAGTTGTAAACGGCGCCGCCGGCGCCTTCGCCCGAAACAAGATTTAGAAGGTCCCAGCCCCCGGAGGCCGAATTCGCCTCTAAGAGGCAGTCGATGATCATCAAGGCCCCGCCGTTGCAAATCGCGCCGCCGAGACCGCCAGACGAACTTCCGGATGCCGAGTTCCCAGCCAGAACGCAATTACTCATCGTCAAGATTCCGGGGTAACTGTAAACTCCCCCGCCGGCCGTTTCCCAGAAACCCGTCACGGCGTTTTCATAAAGCCGGCAGTTGCAAAGCACGAGGTTACCGCCATTTGAGATTCCGCCGCCGTACGCCACAATGTTAGTGTTAAGCCCACGAGCGATCGTCACACCGGAAAGGTCTACTGTTCCACTGTCAATTCTGAGCACCCGGCTAGCGTGGTTACCGCTCAGAATAAGATTGCTCGCACCTGGACCAAGGATCGTCAGATCACGGTCAATGACCAGTTCTCCATTCGTCAAGGTGATGGTTCCCGTGACCGCAAAATCGATCGTGTCACCGGCAGCAGAGGCCAGCAGGGTCGCGCGCAACGAGCCAAGCTCGTTGTCGGCCAGCGTGGTGACCGTGCGCGTAGCCGCGCAAGCTGAGCCAGCAATGACGAAGAAGCCCAGTGCCAAAACCTTGGCGAAGGCATTTGTCAGCGTTCCGCCCTCGTCGATTCGGGTTCCGGGCTTGGGCCCGTGCACTAGCGGTTGGTTATGGTTCGGGTTCTCGCTCTCTATGATTTTGGTTTCGATATTCATAGCACTCCTTTTGGTTTATTCCGATCGCCGTCGTTCTCATAGGTAATTAGGAGCCACGTTGTTCGTAGCTGTACTGAAGGCGTCACTGAAAGCTCCCTCCTGACAAGACTTGGCCTGCGCAGCGGACTTTTTTCGTCGCCGGGTCCTGGCGGACAAACGATTCCATGTCCAGGACCCGGTGTCCCCTCACTGCAGGAGGACATTTAATCCCTGTTTGCGATCAGAGGCTCCGCTCTGCGCACGAACGCGCCAAGGTTTCGTTGTGGTTTATGGCTGTGCCGCCCGCCCGGACATTCGTTGTGACCTTCAGCCCACGCACGAGGGTCTGGTTGTGGTTAAGCGACGGGCCGCCGGCCCTGACGCTGGTCTTGACTTTCAGGCCGCGGACTAAAGTCTCGTTGTGGTTCATATTGGTTCCACCCGCTTTGATGTTGGTTTTGATTTTCATAGTTTGTGTTTGCTTGATGTTGTATTTGTTTATTGTTCGTTTTGGTCGGAACGTCATTTCGTTCTTCCCACTGGTGATTCGAAGCCAAAAGCGCATTTTTGAAAAAATCTGAAATTTCTTACCGGAGACAAAAGGCAACGACCTTCACCACGGATTACAGTTGATTGCACGGACAAAGGCGTGAATCCTGCGGAAGGAATAGCGTCTAGCACCCTGCGCGATACCGAGGAGCAGATCACTCGTTTCTCAGTGTAATCCACGAAATCCGTCGTTAGCGCGCGTGCCAATGAGATGTCTTGTTTTCATTCTCCTCCTCTGCATGTTCGCCTCCTTGCGACCAAGCGAGGCTCAAGCTCAGATTCTGCTGCATGGGTGCCGGTTTTCTCTCCAATTCAATCCTCCAGGCATTTCCGTCTGCAGAAAACAGGCGTGTTCCGCTTGCGCCGAAAGTTAAGAATCTTCCGCTCTCATATTGCACACCCTGGAGATCTTCGTTCAGCTGGGGGCCCTTCGCCCAATGAATTCCAGTCTTCGATGTGAGAACGCGACCATGCCAACCCACGGCCACGAACATGTCGCCGCCATACGCGACGCCTTGGAGGCGATCCTCGATTCCCGAATTGCGCAAGGTCCAACTCACCCCGTCTTTGGAGGTGAGGATCGTCCCGTTGTAACCCACCGCCACAAACATTCCGCGAGCGTAAACCACACTGCGCAGCCGCTCCTCGGTAGGCGAATGCTGACTTCTCCAATTCATTCCATCGGCCGAAGTTACGATCACCCCTTCATTGCCAACCGCTACAAAAAGGTCGTGGCCGTAAGCAATCGAGTGCAGGGAACTGGGTGTTCCCGCGCTTCGACCGCTCCAGGTGACGCCGTCGGTCGAGAGCATAACTATGCCGCCGTAACCCACGCTCACGAATAAACCTGCCCCGCAGGTCAGAGCGTAAAGAAGGACGTGGGTTCGTTGGCTTCGGGGCCAAAGCACGTCCTCACTGGATCGCAGCAGCGCGCCATCACGGTCCAGGGCGACGTAGGTTCCGTTGACCTCGATGAAGGCGAAATTCGCCGGTTGCCGCTCTTCCAGCTCGGGCTGGGCGAGATTGACTTGGGTATGTCTGTCAGTCGCTTCGCTTGCAGGCGCGCAAGGTGGCCAGACGAGCTGGACAAGGGCCCAGGTCGGAGCGACGAGGAAGGCGAGGAGCTGAGCGGCGAATGGGCGGTTGTGTTGGGTTGACTTCATGGAAGTTAGAACAGGGCCTCGAGTCTGTTTCGTCGCGACTCAAGGCCCCGTTTCGTGTTGAAGGATGGGCTGTTTAGCAGACGTACACTGACGCGCGCAAGCCGGCCTTGATGTTGGTCTTGACTTTCATGGTTTCCTGTTCGTTTGGTGATTACGCTTGTTTGTTTCGTTGTTGCGGTCTGAACGTCATTGCGTTCTTCCCACGGGTGATTCGGAGCCAAAGGCGTCTTTTTGAAAAAAGGTGAAATTTTTTCAGCCACATCGTACGTAATTGTACTGACCGCGTGGCTGGCGGCCTGCCTCCCGCCAGTTCTTGGCCAGTTCTTGGCCTGAGCAGCGCACATTTTTCGTTGCCGGTTGGTGAGCGTTCTGCTATAAAACACGCGTCTCTCCGCTAGTTGCCCAAGTGTGAGTCCCGGCAACGCCTGCGGTCAGAAGAGTCCCAATGAAAGCTGTTCTCGCTGGCTGGTTCGGCCTCCGCCTTCTCGTCTCCGCTGCCAGTGTCTTGCCGCCCAACAGCACCGTGGACGGCAAGCCGATCGGCGACTGGACGGCCGAATGGTGGCAGTGGGTTCTGCCGATTCCGACCAAGGAAAATCCGCATCTGGACACAGATGGTCGCTGGGCTCATGTAGGCCAGCCGCGTGGCAGCGTCTTTTTTCTTGGCGGCGTTCTCGGCTTCGTTCCCGGCGCGGTGACGCGGACTTTTACCGTGCCAGAAAACAAGTTCTTGTTGGTTCCGCTGCTAGAGGTGGCATCGGACAACTTCAACGTCTTTCCACCCTTCACAATCGAGGAGTTGCGGGAGCAAAGCGCCAATATCGTCCTGAACCCTGCCGAGCTGCACGCCAGCATTGATGGCTTGCCGATTGCGGGTTTGTTCGACGACCGAGTTATCTCACCGGTATTCAGTTATGATTTCACGAATGCGGATAACCTTCTGAGTTTCGCCTATGGGGTACCTATCGTCGGCTTCGATGACCCGATCGCGGCGGATGGCTATTGGTTAATGCTTGAACCCTTGTATGTCGGATGGCACGTCCTCAATTACGGCGGGACTTATCGCAATTCGTTCTTTTACCCCAACGACGTGGTTGCGCGGATTACAGTCGTGCCCGTGCCGTTGGAGCAGTGGATGGAGGAGTTTTTGGCGGTGGTAAAAGATTTGGAATCTGGCATTCGGAACCACGAACCCCTGGTCGCCAGCCTGCAGCGGGCCAGGAACTTCTTTGCAGCCAAGCTTGTCCAGGCCGGCATCGGCCAATTACGCGCTTTTCAGAACCAGGTCCAGGCGCAAGTGGCCCCGGATGACCCGTTGCTGGCGGAAGAGTTGAGCCACGAGGCGCAGCGGATCATTCGGCGCGCGGAAACAGAGTCGCCAAAAGTCCCAAATCTCAGATCCCAAACCCCCAATCCCAAATGAATCCCAAGCTCCGATTTTTTGAAAAACGAGTTTAATGGTCCGTAACGTAGTTGATGAACCGTGCAAGATTGAAACGGATTTCCCCGGGAGGGGAACCGGGCGACAGTTGTTTCACCAAGTCAGGAGCCTTGAGGCTCGCGCAGCCTGCCTGTTCGGCGCTTCTGGGTCTGGCGATGGCGGCAGCCGTCCAGGCGCAAGTACTGCCCAATAACGCCACGGTGGACGGGAAAACCATCGGCGAGTGGTCTGCCGAATGGTTGACGTGGCTTTATTCCATCCCAATCAACCAAAACCCGGTGTTTGACCCTGACGGTCGTTGGGCAACTAACAGCCAACCGCGAGGCTCAGTGTTCTTCCTTTACGGCATTCTTGAGAGCACAGGGAGCGTTGTGCGCAGATTCAGCGTGGCGGAGGGGAAGTTTCTCTTCCTGTCCTTGTTCAACGTGAATGTGGAAAACATCGACACGGAGCCGCCGCTGACGGTGGAGGAACTGCGCGATTTCGCGGCGCAGTTCGTGGCCCTGCCTTTGAATATGCATGCCGTTGTTGATGGAGTTGCGATCAACAACCTGCTGGATCATCGGGCCGCCTCGCCGGTGTTCAGCCTTAACTTTCCGAGCCCAGACAATCTGAAGACGTTTCAGTATGGCCACCCGATCACAGGGTTAATCGATCCGGTCGTGGCCGATGGATATTGGCTGATGATCGAACCGTTGGCGCCGGGAAGGCACGTTGTTAATTACGGGGCCACCACCGCTCCACCCGTCATCTTCAGCCAGGACATTACGGAAATCATCACCATCGTGCCGGTTCCGCTGGACGACCGGGTCGCAGAACTCACTGCACTGCTCGATAATAGCGAGCTGGCGGACAGACACCAGGAGCCTTTACGCGTGAGTTTGAATGCAGCCAAGGCTTCCTTCTCAGCGACAAACCTGCTCGCGGGAATCAACCAACTGCGCGCTTTCCAAAACAAACTCCGGGCGCAAGTTGCTCGAACCGATCCAGTTTTGGCCGATCAGTTTTCCCAAGGCGCGCAGCGCATCATTGACAAAGCGACGAGTCAGCTTGATCGGCCGTGATTTCAACCAAAGAGAGAAAACGCCGATGAAAACCAACCTCGTACTTTTGGTCGGAGCCACCCTCACGGCCTCCGTTTGCGGGCAGGTGCTGCCGAACGATGCAGTGGTGGCCGGCAAAACCATCGGCGAATGGACGGCCGAATGTTGGCATTGGATTGATTCAATCTCCACCAATGAGAATCCCATCTTGGATTGTAATGGCCGGTGGGCAAACAATAGACAGCCTAACCCAATGGTGTTCTTCATCGCGCCACTCAATGGGATAACTCCGCCACCATGCATCCGCGCCTTCACGGTCCCAGAGGACAGATTTATCCTGCTGCCCGTGCTGGGGATTGCCATCGACAACATCGACACCGTTCCTCCTTTAACCATTGAACAGATGCACGATACGCTCAATGGAGTTCTGGATGTACCAGCGGAACTGCATGCCTCGATTGACGGCGTGGCAGTGCCGAACCTACTCGATCATCGAGCCACCTCGCCAGTTTTTAGCCTTGATCTTACAAGTCCAGACAACCCTTCGAGCTTCTTTTACCAGCAATCGATTGTTGGTCTTGTTGATCCAATCATTGCTGATGGCTATTGGCTGATGTTGGAGCCGCTGGCTCCCGGCCCGCATGTCCTCCACACTGGCGGGCAAACGACCATTCCAATCTTTCTTCCCCATGACATCATTTGCAACATCACGGCGGTGCCAGTGCCGGTGCCACAATGGGTGGAGGATTTTTTGGCGGTGCTCAAAGCCGCTGATTTCGGTGGGAAGAACCCGTGGCCGCTGCTGGCCAGCCTCGAGAGAGCGCGAGATTTGCTTGCGGCAAAGCGCCTCCAGGCTGGAATTAACCAGTTGCGCGCTTTTCAAAATAAGATTCGCGCGCAGGTGGCGCCGATCGCTGCCCCGCGGGCTGAAGATTGGATCGGCTACGCTCAACGCATCATAGAACGCGCTGAAAGGGAGTTGAAATGATGATCGACGAACCAAATCAACGCGGGGGCGGGCCCTCCCTGTTCCCGTTTGGGGGAGAGAGAGGAGCGACGGCCGATGGTCTATGCCGCGGTTTCCTCGGTAAGGGTGCGCCTAAGACGGCTTGGTTGGGTATGTGTTTTCTCCTCTGCATGACGGCGGGGGGACTCGCCCAACCGTCCAGTTTTCCGCGCGATGATTTTTGGGTGCCGGACGGTCCGGTCAACGCTGTAGTCGAAACCAACGGCGTGGTCTATATCGGCGGACTGTTCGATTACATCGGCCCGGTTTCTGAAACCGGGACGGCCTTCGATTTGGTTTCCGCGGCGCCAGACCTCAGCTTCCCAAGATTCAAAGGTGCGATCAAAGCTATCGTGACCGACAACGCCGGCGGCTGGATTGTCGGAGGGCTGTTCACCGCGGTCGGTGGGTTCCCGATACCAAACCTGGCGCATATCCTCGCGGACCGTACGGTGGATACAAACTGGGTGCCTAACCCCGATGGCGCGGTGCTGGCGCTGGCGGCCGGCCCGACGACGCTGTACGCCGGCGGCACATTCAGGAACATCGGCGGCCAGGATCGGTCGCTGTTGGCCGCGCTGGAGCTGGCCACGGGCGGAGTCCTCCCCGGATGGCGGGCGGACGTGACAACCCAATTTCCAAAGGCCAGCGTCAATACCTTGGTTTTATCCGCTGGCACGCTCTACATAGGCGGATATTTTTCTTTTATCAACAACACCGTTGATTCCGCAAACGCCATCGCGCGCGAACATCTTGGCTCAGTGGACGCGGCCACTGGCACTGTTACGGGTTGGTTTCCGAACGGATTCACTGGCTCGCAGTCCGGGTCGAGGGTGGATGCCTTAGCCATTTCCGAGAACATCCTCTTCGTCGGTGGCACCTTCACCAGCATCGGTGGATTGCAGACTAATGGGCCCATCCGCAACTTCCTGGCCGCGCTGGATACGACCAAGAACTTGGACGAGTGTGTATTGCCATGGAACCCCAACGCCAACGGCCCGGTGACCTCAATCGCGGTCTCCTGCGACAAGGTTTATGTGGGCGGCGCTTTCACCAGTATCGGCGGAGCCAACCGCAGTCGGCTTGCAGCGCTGAGCATGGCGAGCGCCACGGCCACGGACTGGAATCCCAATGCCGATAATGACGTGCTGACGTTGCAGTTGGTCGGCCGAACGCTTTATGTCGGCGGAAAGTTCACAACCATCGGCGGCCAGAATCGGGCTTCGCTGGCGGGGCTGGATGTGGATTCAGGCCAGGCTACCTTGTGGAATCCCAAGGCGGACACGGGCGTGGCCGCCTTCGCTCTGGCACAGGGAACCATGCTGGCGGGCGGAGCTCTGGGGCCGGGAGGGAAGGTGCGGAAAAATCTGGCGGCGCTGGATGCGCGGACAGGCAAGCCGCTGGATTGGAACCCGCAGGTCAGTGGCAGTTCGGTAATCAACAATGCTCCGTACGAAGGGGTCTATGCCTTGGCGATCTCCGGCAACATGCTCTATCTGGGCGGCCCGTTTACCAATATCAATGGGCTCGTCCGAAACCGACTGGGCGCCGTGGATCGGTTCAGCGGGGCGGCGACGGCGTGGGATCCGTCGGCCAACGGAATCGTACACGCTCTGGCCATTGGGGGCAGCGCGATCTACGCCGGAGGAACGTTCACCAGCGTGGGCGGTCTGCCGCGCACAAACCTGGCCGCACTTAATCCGCTAAGCGGCGCGGCCACTTCCTGGAGGGCCGACGCCAATGCCCGGATCCAGTCCTTGTTTTTTCAAGCAAACCAAGTCTATGTTGGAGGAATCTTCACGCGCATCGGCGGCGTGCAGCGTAGTCGCCTGGCCGCCATTGACGGGGCCACAGCGTCCGTGGCCGCGTGGAATCCCAACGTGAACGACCAGGTCTCTTCTATTTCAATTCTCGGCAATAGCGCTTATATTGGCGGTCAGTTCTCCATGGTCGGCACGCAATCGGTCAGCCGCATTGCGGCCGTGGACCTCAGTTCAGCCAATCCGACTTGCTGGCGGCCCAATGCACAGGCACCAGGTTTTCCGGGTATCAACGCGGTACTGGCCTCCAGCGACGGGGTCTATGCCGGCGGCACCTTCACCACGATGGGTGGCCAACCGCGCAACTACCTGGCCGCGCTCAGCGCTAACTGCCCTGGCAACGCCACGGCCTGGGACCCGAATATGGACGCGCCGGTCAACACGCTGGCGGCATCGCCGCAGATGGCCTTTGCCGGCGGGGCTTTTCAAAACATCGGCGGACAGTATCATCCGCACTTGGCGGCCTTCCCGCCTGAAGGCGCTCCCCGCATCACGCTCCAGCCGCAGAGCCAGAAAGTGGGTGTGGGCACGAATATCAACTTCACCGCAATGGCGGTCGGCCAGATCCCGCTGGCTTTTCAATGGCAGTTCAACGGGACCAATCTCGCAGGGGCGACCACCTCCAGCCTCGCTGTTCCCAGCGTGCAGATTGCTGATTCGGGCGATTACGTGCTGGTGGTGACCAACACCCTGGGCCTGGTGCAGAGCCGGCCAGCGACTCTGACGGTGCTTGCTCCGGTGGTCATCCTTGCTCAGCCCGCCAGCCAAACCGTTTCTCCAGGCGCCACCGTTACCCTGAGCGTGGTGGCCCGTGGCAGCCCTCCGCCGATCTATCAGTGGCGTCTCAACGGCGTGAACATTCCGGGCGCGATCTATCCGATCCTGACTATCACTAATGCCCAACCCAGGGATGGCGGAAGTTACAGTGTGGTGGTAGCCAGTCTCGGCAGCGCGGTCAACAGTGACATTGCCAGCGTGCTTGTGACCAGCACTGCGCTCTCATTGGCCGACAATCTGGCTGGCCGCTCGACCATTACGACCGCTTCGGGTGTGGGCAGCGGCAGCAACGTCAGCGCGACCAAAGAAAGCGGCGAGCCTAATCACGCGGGGAAGCCGGGTGGCCGCTCAGTCTGGCTGGGCTGGATCGCTCCGGCCAACGGCATCGCCACCTTCAGCACGCGGGGAAGCGCTTTCGATACCCTGCTGGGAATTTATACGGGGACGGCTATCAGCAATTTGGTGGTCGTGGCCGCTGACGATGATCGCGGGGGTTTTGCGACCAGCGAAGCTTCCTTCAATGCCACCAATGGAACGGAGTACTTGATCGCCATTGATGGATTTGCGGGAGCCGCGGGCCAGATCGTTTTGACCTGGGACTTGGATACGACGACGACGCCCTTTCCGCGAATCTTGACCCAGCCGCTGAGCCAATCGGTATTCGAGGGCAACACGGCCACTTTCTCTGTAGTCGTCAGCAGCCCAACGCCGGTGAGCTATCAATGGTTCCACGAATGCCGCGCGATTCCCGGAGCCACCGATGCCACGTTAACGGTTCGCAGTGTACGTCGCCCCGACGTGGGCAATTACCATGTGGAGCTGATGAATGCTTCCAGTCGCCCCGCCCAGAGCCTGGACGCCTCGCTGGAGATCGGAATCGCACCCAAGGTGATTTCGCAGGACAAACTGGAGGACTTGTTTCAGGAGGTGGGGCCAGGCTCGGCTGGTCTCAAGGTGGCTAATCCTTCGGGCGGCTTTCTTTTAGTGTCACTGGGAACCATTGATTCCCAGGTGCTGGACAACACGACGGCGACCACGTCGCTGGGGGAGACCAACCATTGCGGTGTATTGGGAGGTTCTTCCAAATGGCTGGGGCTGCACACGACCGCTGCTGGAGTGATGCAGGTGGACACCATCGGCAGCGCCATTGACACGGTGCTGGCGGTCTATACCGGAACCAGCCTGCTGAACATTCGCGAGGTGGCTTGTGACAATAATGGCGCGCCCGACGGGATTCGTAGTCTGGTGCGCTTTAATGCCGTCAATGCGACGGATTATCTGCTGGCGGTGGACGGGGTTAATGGGGCCAAAGGCACCATGAGTCTGAACTGGAAGTTGGGCTTGCCTCCCACCCTCTCCTGCTGCGCCTCGAATCGAACGGTGCACCAGGGTGGCAGCACTATCTTTTATGCGCCGACGAACAGCCCGACGCCGGACCTGACTTATCAATGGCTATTCAATGGCCAGGTGATGATCGGGGCCACCAACGCTACCCTCGCGCTCAACAATCTGCAGGCGGCGCAGGCCGGTAGCTACAGCGTGATTGTCCGCAACTTCGCCGGTGCGATCACAAACACGATAGCCAACGTGGCGGTGGCACTGCCAATCCGGCTTGAGGGTCAAATCGTGAGCAGCAACGGAGCTTCCGTCTTTCGGCTGACGGGACCAGCCAGTCAAGGCTACGTGGTGCAATCGAGCCCGAGCTTGTCTTGTACAAACTGTTGGGAGCCGCTGTACACCAACAGCACGAGCAATGCGCCGCTGGATTTCCAGGACCGGCTCGCGGACAGCTCTGCGCAGCGGTTTTATCGAGTTGTGCCTTGGCCGTGATGAGGAAACGGCCGTCCTATGTATAGTGCAAGATTCAGTTACCGAAAACAACTTTGAGACGTCATACTACGGCCGTGGAAAACGAAGATTCTTTAGTCGCCTGGCTGCAATGGAGCGATGGCAAGCAAACGCCGCTGGGGGCGACCTGTTGTTTGGGACGCGGCCGCAAAAACCAGATTGTGCTTGCCGACGAGAAAGTCTCGCGTCGGCACACCATGGTGCATGCCCAGGACATTCACGAATTTTGGCTGATCGATCTGGGCAGCGCCAATGGCACTTATCTCAATGGTCGTCGGGTCAGCCATCCGACTCGGTTAAGCGATAAAGACCAGATCAAAATTGGCGGGTCTAGCTTCACTTTTCATCATCCCGCGATGCGCCCTCCCGCAACCTGGTCACACACCACTACTTCAAAAACGGCCCAGGAAATAACGGCTATAAACTGCTGGCTGCTAGTGGCCGACATTGAAAGCTCTACTCAATTCATTCAGCGCCTGCCGGAGGGGGAAGCCCCGCGCGTTACGGGGCGCTGGCTTGACGAGTGCAAACAACTCATCGAAAAGCACGGCGGCACGATTAACAAGTTCCTCGGTGATGGTTTTTTTGCTTACTGGTTCGATCGGCATAACGCTGGTGCCGCCGTTGCGGCGGCGCTGGCCGATCTGAGATTGCAACAGGACATCGGGCGCCCGTCGTTCCGCGTTGTGCTGCATTACGGCAAAGTCTTTACCGGTGGGGGCGGCTTGCTGGGTGAGGAAAATCTTTCCGGCAATGAGGTCAATTTCGTCTTCCGGCTGGAAAAGCTGGCAAGTTCGCTTGGTCAATCTCGCTTACTAAGCCAAGCTGCCTGCGACCAAATCAAATCGCTCTTGCCTACGGCAGAAGCGGGCCGGCATTCGTTGAGAGGTTTTGACTCGGACTTCTTCTTCTTCAGCTTCTAAGCCCTGGGCCCGACATGTCGGCTCAGTTCTCAGCGACCTTGAAAGTGCAGTTCGCCGCCCTCAGCCATTCTCACTGTGCCGCGCGAATAGGGTTGGGCCAATTGTTGGCATGCTTGGGCTTCGCTGTTGCTCAAATTGAATTTGCGAGCGCTTATTCTGACTTTTATTCCCACTTTGCATCGTGAAATCTGGGCGCGCTTCCTGGCGAGTTGATTTTACAAGGGAAATTTTGAAGTTGGAGCGGGTGAAGGGAATCGAACCCTCATTTCGGTGAAGCGAGCTTTCAAATAAGCTTCACGAAATCGAGGTTTTAGTGTGTGTTTGTCCGGGCACGAATGAAAAGGCAACGAATGACACTTCGTTGTTTCAAAGGATTTGCTTCAGCCGTAACTGACCTTGCCATTCATGTATGGGTCAAAGCGTCGCGAGGACTGAGCGGATGGCGGGCCAAAATTGCCTTACAGGTACTGTGCGGCCCGATTCCCAGTTTTTGACGCTTTCGATGCTGGCACCAATTTGCTTGGCAAAAGCTTCCTGGGTAAGGCTTGACCGCCTTCGATAGTCCATGAGAGACTCCGCAAGCGGTAGTGGACTGCCTCCCCAGGGTGGCGAATCGGGTCTTATGGCCAAAACCTAGAGGTGGGAAAATGGGCGCACAAAGACTCCCTTCCGCCACCTTTTTGCCAGTTCTATACAAGGAGGTAAGTAGCAGAAGGTTATGTGGATTTGGCCCTTGCCAATGACTATCTTGTCAGGCTTTGGGACCCGAGCAGCGGTTTCTTCAACTATAAACTGGAAGGCGGAAGAGACGTAGGGTCGACCCGGGGAATGGTTCCTCCTGGAATTCTTGCATTGTCCCTGGGTGGAGAGCATAAGACCCAATGGCGTTAGCCGCCGGTGATTGGTTGCTGAACCATCCGTTCAAAAAATTCGGCGAATCACTCTGGAAGAAGGAGCGCTTTTTCTACAGTGCCTACTACTGCAGCCAGGCCATGGCTCAATTGGGGGGTAGGTATTGGGAGCAGTTCTTTCCTCCCTTAGCCGAAGCACTTTTGCGCGGACAGGCGACCGATGGCTCATGGCCGCCTGAAGGAGAAGGGGGCGATGCGCTTTTTGGAAACCTCTATAGCAGTAGTTTGGCCGTGCTCGCACTGACGCCGCCTTATCAACTCTTGCCAGTGTACCAGAGATGACATACCTGACAAATGTGAGCATCAAGGGTCCGGTTAGATTGCGTCGATACTTTGTGAGTTGGACAAATGGATTTTGCAACAATGTCAGCTTTTGGAAGCCGGGAATTTCCGTTCAACCTCCAGTGGCCGGTTTTATGATTATGATCTCGCCATCCCAGAACTTGAGGACCTGCGAGGAGTATGTTTCGCAAGACTGCCCCTTTTAAGGCGAGAGTGAATATATCAGGATCAAACTCAGACGTCATTCGCGGTGCCAAGCCGCCTTGCGGAAACCAGCGGTCGCCTTGCACCTGAAGATGCCGCCCACCTTCCTCGCTTGCCACCGGGCTGCAGGGGTCGACGGGGGCAGAGCCCGCTTCGTGCAGGCTCCCCCTCATTTATGCCGCGATTTTTCGTCCTTGTCGTTCAGGCTCCGCAGATGTGGCACGACGAGCGCGCCCCTTGGCCCATTGTCGCAACGCAGAGAGTTGCTCGCTCATGAGCTTGCTCAAGGGGACAAGCTCGTTGAGCAACATCGCGATTGACAGATCATCCGGCTCCGCGCGGCGGCTAAACGCCTCATGCAGCGCATCGATGAATAACTGCTCGATTTCCGAGCCGGTCAGTCCTCCGGTTACGCGGGCGAGTTGGGCGGTATCGAACTTGTCGTGTTGGCGACCGAATTTGGCGATTTGAATTCGCCAAATGGCTTCCCGCTCCTGCTCATTCGGCAAATCGACGAAGAACAGCTCATCGAATCTGCCCTTTCGCACCAGCTCGGGCGGCAATTGGGTGACGTCGTTGGCGGTGGCGACCACGAACACGGGCGCCTGCCGATCTTGCAACCAGGAGAGGAATGTTCCGAGAACGCGGCTGGCTGTTCCACCGTCCGATGCGCCGGAACCGCGAGAACCGCTGAACGCTTTCTCAAGCTCGTCAATCCAGAGCACACAGGGTGCGATTGCCTCCACGCTGGCGATAACCGAGCGGAGATTGCTCTCGCTCTGCCCAACCAGGCCGGCGAACAGCCGGCCAGCATCCAGCTTGAGCAACGGACGGCTGAACACACTTGCGGTGGCTTTGGCTGTGAGGGATTTGCCTGTGCCTGGAATACCGACGATCAGCAGGCCCTTGGGGGCGGGTAGCCGATAGGCTCTGGCCTCCTTACCAAAGGCATCGCGCCGTTGACTTAGCCAGGATTTCAGGCAATCGAGGCCGCCGATATCATCGAGCGTTGCTGGCCAAGGACAGATTTCCAACAAACCGCTCTTCTTCACTTCGTTGGCCTTTTCACGCGCGACAATTCCGGCCGTGAGTTTCCTGGTTTCGACAACCGACAACGCAAATGCGTTTTCGGCTTCGATGGAGGTCAACCCGGAAGCCCCGCCCAGCAACAGTTCGCGCTCGTCCCCCTCGGGTTTCTGGAGCTTCGCCGATATGGCGATGTTATCGAGGACGATGCCAAGTTGCTCCTTATCTGGAAGCGCAAACTGGACCACGACGAATTCCCGTTCCAATTCCGGGGGCAGGGCGAGCCGGCACCCGACGATGAGGAGGGTCTTTCCTTTTGTCTTTGCGGTGCGGAGGCTTTCCTTGACTTTTCGTACCAGAACTGGATTTCCATCCTCAATGAACTGGTGAAAGTCCTTGAGGAGAATCAGGGTGTTCTCCGGCAGGTCATCGAGTGCCTCCATCATTTGGATGGGGTCTTGGGCCTGTAACAGGTTTCCATCTACGGTATTGACCAGGCCCTCGGTAACCGACCAGGCATACAACTTATGATCCAAGGAGGCGGCGATTGATTTCAATTCCGCTTCGATCCGCGCCTCTTCACACGAGGCAAGGTAAATGCCCGGGTAACCGGCTCGAATGTAGTTTGTAATTTGAGTATTCATGAGGTTTTTACTTTTGTTTTGTGGTTAGAGAAAGAACCCGCCTAGCTACAGCCAAGTGGGTTTATGTTTTTCGGTGTGATAGTCAGGGGTTTTCCAGCAGCCAATTTACGTGTTTGGCCTCCCAGACCAGGCAAGTTTGGCGCGAGGGCGAGCAATAGAGACAGTCGCCCATTGCGTCAAAGACCCGCCAGGCCTGAGCCGCGTTGTCGAACTCGACCGAATAAGCGCGCTGAACGTCCAACCGACCGAGTTCCTGCAAAGGCAGAGTCTCGGTCCAGAGACACCGGGCCGTGCCGTTCGGTGCGATGGTGATGATGATGGGGTCCATAGGCTTATGGTGCTTGCGTAGGGGAAACCTCTGAGCCTTGCTGCTGGCTCACCTGGACCCGTCCAATGAGCGCGAAGAGCTGCTGGAGTTCAGGGGACAATCGGCTCTGACCGGCAGCTTCCAATTGCTCGAAGTTCGGGTAATGCGCAATCGTTGATTGGAGCACAACCGGGTTATCGGCCAGGAAGTCTTTGAGCTTTCCGCCGAAGGCGGCAAGGAGCTCATTCCATGAACCGATTTCCCGCAACAGCGCCGAGAGGTCGCGCTTCTCCCAGAAATGCCCTTCATCACTTACACCGTCCAAGCACCCGAGCTGTTTGGCCCGGTCAAGCATGGCGATGACTGACAAGTGACATTTCAGGAAGTGAGCAGCCCCGCCGCAGTTCGGATTGCTGGCGTATTGAGTCTTGCAGAAGGAACTCCAACGCCAGCCTGCCAGTCCGGTCTTGAGCAGACCATAGCCCGTCTCGATGACTGGCGGATAACGGCAGAGGCCGAAGTTAGCTGACTCGCAGCCCTCACCTGGCCAGGTCTCGAAGGCAATCAGCGTCGATGGTGGGACATCGAACCACGTCGAAGTTTCTTTCTGCCGAACTTGTGGATGGAACTCGACGCTGCCAACAGCCTGAATGAACAACCAGCGCAATGAGTCGTTCTGCGGACGTTTCTTGAAGTCACACTGCTGACCAGAAACTTTTACGATCTGACCTAGCTCTTCGAACGGCAAGAGCTGCGCTGTTTGGTGTAATGCTTGAATGATGCGCCGCGCCTGGGCCTCGTCGCCCTTGGCGCTGAGCGAATAATGAATGGTTAATCCCATAGGTAATTGCTCCTTTCTGGTTATGGGCTATCGACGTTATCCCACTTTCATGCGCCGACCTTTTGTGGATTGGTTCGCCGATTGCGCTGGTACCACTCCGGCTTGCGTTGCTTGACCGTGAGCTTGCCCAACGCCTCCTCCAGAAATGCGGTCGCCTTTTCGCAATCGGTGCCGTTAAACCCTGCAGCATTGATGGTAAGTTGACCTGACGAATTGACGATGATTTCAACGGTTTTCATCTTACATCCCTCCAATCGTCAGTTTGATCGAACCGTCGCTGCGCAACGTGCGCTGAACGCTCAGCCCGCGCTTCTGTGCTTCGCGTGCCGACTTATGGACTGCGTAAAGTTGGATCAGCCGGCCATAATTGCTGCCGACCTCCTTTTCTACGTGTCCATCCCACCAGTCTGTGCTCAGGCCGTAGGTGCCGTCGCTCTGGCGGTTGAGGGCCACATCGTACGGACCTTTCAATCGGATAACGAATTCGCCGCGTTGGCTGCCGCCTCCATAGCCACGAGCCTGTGCATCGCGCAGAAGCTCGAAGCCCAATTCGGCACACGCCTCCCGCAGCGCTTCAATGTCTTTGATTTGTGTTTGTATGGTAGTGAAGTGACTCATGCGTTGATTACAGTGTTGACCCACCGCCGCTGGGTTTTTGGGTGGTGGGTGGTTTGAGGTTGAGAAATGAACCGGCCCGACTGGGAACAGCGAGCCGGTTCCTGTGTGATTACAGAATCGTCTTGCCCTTGGAAGGCAGCCGATGGATGTAGTTGCGAATGAACTCGCGCAGAGTGGCTTCGCATTTCACATAGAAATCGCTGCCGACTCGCGTGAACTTGTGTGCCCGCTGTTGAGCCTGCGTCAACGTGAACAGCCTTACCTGACGCTTATTAAGCATGCTGGCCATAAGCGCTCCTTCATGCCGCCAGGTGGAACCGCCTCTGGCCCATCTGCCCAAAGCGCTCGACTAGCTCACGGTTGTCCTGCTGAGCCAGTTCGCGAGCGGTCTTCGCCAAGCCTTGCAAGCCTTGTTGCAACCGCGCCCGTGCAGCGTTGTCGTCCCGGTACTCCTCCGCGGAGCGCAGAAGTAATTCCTGGCGGACCCGTTGCAACTGTGCCTCCATTTCCGCATCGCCGGCAAAGTTCAATTGCTTGAATTCGTCCACGAACCGGATTAGGCGGTTGAGTGTGCGTTGATGCACTCCGGTCTTGCCGGTTTGAATACTTTCGAGCATTTCCTCACAGAGTTCGGCGGTTTGGTTGCGCAGCGATGCCACACAGTCCGCAACGAACTTTTCAGCGCCCATTCGGATCTGCGCTGAAGCTTCTGATGCCGCTTTCTGCCGGGCGTTGATGATGTGCTCCTGCTCACCCTGACTGACCATCGCCAGCTCCAGCCCTTCCGGTGCGCGAACCTGAAACAACTGCACCTCGAAGGCGAAGGATTTCTCCATCATGGCTGGATTTGGAAACGACGCCTCAATGGTCGCGACGAGTCGCTCAGGGTCCGCCACCAACCGTTTGGCTGCTTCACACCATTCCTTTGCCGCTTGCTCGCGTAGTTCCGCGTACTTGCTGAGGAATGTCTGCTGGGCGCGGCCGAACTCGGTTTCAAGGTTACGCAACCGCAACGAGACGTGATCGAGTTTCGTGTTGGGCAGGAAATGCCCCAATCCGTTCAGAAACGGAAACGTGCTGGCCTCGATGAGACTATGAGCCCTGCTTTCAATCAGAGCAAATGGTTCTAAGGCCTCCCTGGGCAAGAGCTTCTTGTGCCCGAGGCTGATCAGGCGCTCAGTCACATTCTCGGGGTCAAGTCCGAGGTCTTCGGGATTCAGCTTACGGGTTGCCCGCCAATAGCGGACCGATACGGTGATTAACACGCCCTCACGGGTGAGAGCATCCAATAGATGATTGTTGTTGTTTTGCATTGTTTGGTCCTTTCTTGAAAATGGAGCGGCCGGCTTGGAGCTGGCCTCTCCGGGGTTTCGACTGTTCCTGGAAGGGAGTGGGCTGGCCTGATTAATTCAGGAGCGCGCTCCTTATCTCAGCCATGTCTGGGCAGAGCTTGGGCGAGACTTTCTTGGTTCGTGGCTCAACGATATCAAACCATCCTTTGCCGGTGTACTGGATATGGAACTCGGCGGCCATCATCTCTCGCACCTGGGGCGAGATATTGGTCCACTGTTCCCATCCGGGCGGTCGGTCGCCTTTCGTCGTTGCACTGCAAGCCGCTTTGCATTGCTCGTAGATAAGCGGCGCATCCAGACCGGGCAGATCGGTCGAGGCGGCATAGTCGCCAACGAACGCAATGCGGTCACCGGCCCACGAGCCGACGAGCGGATGGTTGACGTAGAAATCGCCTGACCCGCGGCCACCATGTTTGTTGCTTGCGGCCAGGAGCATGACCAGCACTGTGGCGGTCGAATATGCCCAGCCAATTTGTTCCTGGAGTTTCATGCCGTTGCCGATTTGGCAGGGTTGAATGACCTGTTTTTTGTCGAGATTGACCAAATAATGATATTGGCCCATAGAGATCTCCTTTCCTAATTGCTTGATTTTCAATTTGTTGATGTGAACAAAACAAACGCGGCGCTGTTTCCGAACGGCAACCAACGCCGCGTCTGGCGGAGAAAACCTCTGCCGTCCGGAAAGGAGGGCAGGTGCGAGTTGACCACCCAATACCGGCGGCTTTATGCCGTCCGCAGATGGTCCTGTTAAGCGGCGGATTGTTCGTGCAGCTACATCGCGAGCATGCTGAGCGGCTCCTTCTCGAGACTACCGCTGATACCTTGCCGGACCTCAACGGTGACGGTGAGGTTTGCGGCATTGCCGACAAACCATTTCTGGACGTAGAGCGTGCCGATAATCGGCGGTTCGCCTTGGTTCTGGGCCTCCGTGAATTTCACCGTGTTTTTCGTTTCTTTTTCCTTTTGAAACTGAACCTGTTTTGAGTTCTGTGGCATAACTTCTTCTGGTTGATGGTTGATCTGATTTTCAAGCGCAGCGCACGGTATGGCCCGGTGGAGTTCCTTCGGGCAGCCTGGCACGCTGCGCCAGAACTGGGGTGAGAGGTTCGAATCTACGACAAGTAGCCGAACCTCATTGAGGTTCCTGAGGCTGATGCGGATCGACTTCCGAGATGGCATCCAAGGCTGCGGCAAGCTGTTTGCGCAGCTCTGGATCAAACCGGCACGATTCGCAGTCCAGCTTCAGGGTTTCAATAATGAGAGCTGCTGCCCATTTGGGCAGTGTCCATTGGACGGTGGCCTGGTTCTTGTTCATGAGCCCCCTCCTATTGCTTAACTGAGGTAACCAAGCTCGCGCAGCGAGACGTCCCGGCCCTGGCCAACGATGACGTGATCCAAGACTTCGATCTTCAACAACTGCCCGGCTCGAACTAGATCGCGCGTGACTCGGATATCGGCTTCCGATGGTGTCGCATCGCCGCTGGGATGATTGTGCATAAGCACAATCGCGGCGGCGCCGGCGATGACCGCTGCGCGGAAGACCTCACGGGGATGCACGATGATTGTATCCAAGGTGCCGATGGAAACGAAGTGGTGTCCTTTGATTCGCCGGCGAGAGTTTAGCATCAGCGTTGCGAGACATTCACACTCCGCGTTGAAGTGGAGCGCGGTCTGAATGTGCAGACGCCAATACTCGGCCGCATGCGTCGGTGTTTCACACAAGCGCAAAGTGTCCGGGGTAGGACATTCGCGCAGGGAGACCACTTTGTATTCCCGAGGTTGTTTGATTTGCATGGCGATTCTCCTTTCCGTTTAGCGGAGCAGTTCGAGAAGCCTGGCGGCAGGCAAGCGGTCGGGTTGCATGCCTTCAGCATCAAATTTCACCGCTTCGACTGTCCCCGATCGCGCCAAACGCTCGCGCGCATCTATGCGCCCCTTTCGGCCTGCTTCGTCTTCATCGAACAGCAGGATGACTTTTCCGGTGGAGCCTGCTCTCTTGACGATGAGTTCCTCCTGTGCCTGCGATAGCATGCTGCCCATGATGGACACCACGCACCTGTGCCCGGCCTGCCACACGTTCATGCAGCCGAAGAAGCCTTCAACAATGGCCAAAGGCTTGCTGACGTCAGCCGAGAGAGCGCGGTGCAGATTGAACAATTCCAGTGACTTCCTGAAACCCCTGGGCAGTCGGTACTTGGGCGTGCCCTGTGGCGGTTCGCCCGGCCAACGACCAGCGTAGGCCACCAGCTTGCCAGCCCAGTTGTGAATCGGGATGGCGATCCAGCCGGCCAATGTCCCACGCGCACAATAACCCACACCGAATGCCGTGATCGTCTCCTTGGCCAATCCACGCTGGCGCAAGTATGGGTGCTCGTGGTCCAATGGTCCCAGGGTGAAGCCTAGCGGGCCGTTGTTGTCTGGCGATGACTCTGGCGCAGCGGCTGCTACCCGACTTGGCGGTTTGTGGCCATTCCGGCCGTCAGTGCCGCTCGGAACCGAGGGCACTTGGAACCAATCCTGAATCAACAGGGCGGCATCCCGGATTCCGATCCGTTCCTTTCGGCTGACGAAATCGACGATGCTGCCGCCGGTGTGACAATCCCCAAAGCAAATCCAGCAGTTTTTGGATAAACTGACACGGAATTGCACGGGGTTATGGCCCTGATGAATGGGACAGACTCCACTCAGAGTGTCCCCGCTTCGATGCAACCGCTCCAATAGTCCGTAACGGCTCAGAACCTGGGCCATGGATACCGACTGTTTGAGCAGATCGAAGCCGACGAATTTCTCGACGCTTTTCATGATGCTCCTTTCTAGAAAGCAAAAAGGAGAGCCGAAGCTCTCCTTGTTGCGGTGGTTTTGGGTTGGATTTGGTTAGTCCTTCACAAAAGTGACGCTGGAGTTGAAAACGACCACTTCGGTGCCGGACCTTCCGTTATTGTCCCAGGTGGCGATGCGGCCTTGCAATTCCACGCGCAACCCTTCGCCTTGACTGGCAAGCGTTTGCTCAAGTTCTGGCGTTGGGTTGAACAGGACGCAGGGGACCTGGTTGATCCTCTCCTTGTTGTCTCCTTCTTCATGGCCGTCCCGGGTTTCCACAATAAAGCGCAGGATCTTCCGATCCGTTCCTTTGACTGTGGCATTCCGGGTTAATCGGCCTCCAATTACACATATGTTCATGATGATTTACCTTTCTCTTTTTCTCTCCACAAGCGCGGGACGTCGCAAGGCAGTCGCACTCGCCGGCTGCTGCTAAAGTTCTCCTTGCCGGCGGAAATTCGTTGGCGATGAGCACAAGGCTCACGCTAATTCGGCCAGACTCGAATCCAGCCGTCTTTACTTTCGTGAGTTCGTGTATGCGGCCGCTGTTGTAAAAACTTGAACGGCCTAATGATGAACTGATCTGAAAAGGTCAGTGGGTGAGCTCGCGATGGTTTGAGTGGGAAAAGTCTGAGGTGAAATAAAACTTGCGATAACTTTGAATTAGGTGGTCGAGTTTTTGATCGATCTCGTGTAGCTTGGCGCGTAGCTCCTTGGCCAGTTCGAGAAAGTCCTTTACACGTACCCGTTTGCGCCTTGTTCTTCCAACCATATTGAATTAACACAGCACCCCAGCTTAAAAAGGTTTGTGCTCGACCGGTTCGGACGCCGCGCGCTGATCGAATGAATGGTGAGACTCGGTTGTGAGAAAATGAAACGTGACGAGTCCCTGTTTGGACAAGGCGTAGCTTGAAACAGGGAACCATTTGTGCATGAGGTTGCCGCTCGGGCTGGTCAGTACTTAATCCGGAACTAAGTGCATCGAAACGCGAATGCTGCGTCACCCATTCGGTTATCCCGGCCATGGAATAGACATGATGGATACTGTGTATTGGGAGAATGCTGCGGCGCAGCCCAATTAGTCGACCGCCGGGTAATCTGCCGTCAGGGCACAACAGATGACTTCAGTTTGGTTCACTGGAAACTAAGGGGGACGGTCAGGTCGAGCGGATCTCAGCTTCGCGTCGCGCTTTAAGGATCATGAGCAGTGCTTCCAGGACTTCGAGAGGATATTTGTCCAACTCAGAAGCAACGCCTGTCTCATCGGATTTATGTCCCGCGTTTGGTTTATCGATTGGCGGTAATCTTGGTGAGGCAGGCGAGTTGTTCATTACCAGTGGACGTGCTGGAAATTTAAAAACTTGGATTACGAAAGGTTCGGAAACGAAGACCGACCTTGTCTTGTTTTTCCCCACACATGGTACCCATGTGTAATCAATCATACTTCTGGCTTGGGTCTGCCAGGCCTAGCCGCTGTTTGGCGAGCTGGACATACTGGGGGTTCAGTTCAATGCCGATAAAGTGACGTTGGAGCCGGCGTGCGACCATGCCGGTAGTCCCAGTACCAAAAAACGGATCGAGCACAACTCCGCCTATTGGGCATCCGGCCCGAATCGGCGTCTCGATTAATTCTTCGGGGTACGTAGCAAAACGTGGGCCAGCAAAGCCGCGCACGGGGATCGTCCAGACGCAACGCTTATTTCTGCCCTTAGGGTTCAGACCGTTCCGGCTGATCCGCTCCAGAATCTCATACGGGCTGGGCTGACCTGGAGAGGGGTTATTCTTGTGGCGGGCTGGGTCAAACCGTTCATTATTCCGGCGAAAGGCCCTGACGCGTCGCTTCGTAACCGGGCCGTGAGGTTCGAATTGGGGTTCGAAGAAATAATTCTGTGATTTTGTGAAAAAGAACAGGTACTCGAAATCGACAGTAAACCGGTCTCTGACACTCTCGGGCAGGCAGTTTGGTTTCTGCCAAATTATGCTATTCCGCAAGATCCAGCCTCGATTGAGCATCTCAAGTGCAAAGCGAAAGGGAACCAAGAGCAACGATTTTTGCCGTAGGCCGGTTTGAGGGCGGACGGGTTTTTGGGAATCGGTTTGGGACTGTTTATCGGAAGGGAATAGGCGACGATGCCAGCGGTTGTTGAAGCCGCCATTAACGTGTCCAACGGAAGAGTAACTGTCGCCCATGTTAACCCAGCACGTGCCGGTTGGTTTTAGCACGCGCCGAGCCTCATCGAAGATATCACACAGCTTTGCAACATACTCCTCGACCGTGGGTTCCAGCCCGAGTTGGCCCTGCACATTGTAATCTCTCAATTGCCAATAAGGGGGTGAGGTAACGAGGCAATCGATGCTGTCCGCGGGCATCGTTGTCAAAATGGTCAGTGCGTCACCGTGCAGGAGGGTATCACGTTCGATGTTTCTCTCCTAATCCCTATTGCCGTGCCGAAGGAAAATTCGGTAGGGGCGGTGTGATTTATTTCTGACAGCACTGCGCCGGTCATAAAAGATCGGCGGGGCTTCTTTTGATTCAAGGGGAACCGTATTCGCCAGGTATCGCAACGCCATGCTAACGGCGTAGCTGCTGCGGTTGCATAACTTCATCAGACGAGAGAGGCTGAGTGGATATTGATAACAAGGCCTCGTCCGGTAGAGCTTGCGGTAATAAAGGACGATGTTCGAATAGACCAGCCCAATGAGGCGGCACTGCTTTTCGTCGAGCTCCTCGACGATACCAGATTTAATCCAGACCCTTTTTTGAATCATCGTGACCTCCTAGGTCACCTGTGGCCGCCCCTGGCTCCTGGCCTGGCTGTGCTGCAACCAGGGGAAACTCAACCAGACACGGTCCCGTGCGACCCTTGATCTTGACGATTCCTTGGCCGACTCGGAGCCGGTCCAGAAACACTTCATCACCCGGATCGAGGAACAACGCCCGTTTGGCTGATATAATATCATCCTCGTGTTGTAGGCCTAGCATGATCAGAGTATGGCAATTGCCGAGAATGAAGATCGGCAAAATGGACGGGTGCTGTGTGATTCCCACGAGTCCCTGGCCGAAGCCTCTGATCTCTCGGAACACGTTCTCCAGTGTGTTCGTGGCTTGCTTCTCTAGCTGGGTCTTGGGAAAGAGATTATGAAGCTCTTCCAAAAAGATGACGTGCCGAAGCGTATTAGTCTCTCCTTGCCCGAGGCGGTAGAGATGAACCCAACGCAGCAGAATATCGCTCAAGAACACCCGGAGCGGTTTTGGCAATTCCTGGTCCAGTTCAATCACGACCGGTTGATCCAGCAAGTCCTCGAGTTTCACAGGATGACGTGCGTTAAATGCTCCCGCCGCCGGTCCGAACGTGAACGTCCGCAGGATCCGCGAACAACTGTCCTGCCAGAGCATACGCCGTCCCTTGAACTGAACGCGTTCCAACTCTTCTCTGGCGTCAAAGAAATTGGGGTATTGTTCGGGCACACCGTCATAGAAATCAAATTCCTCGAATTTTTTATCCAGGATATCGATCAGAATGTCAGCTACGCCGGGCCCGGAGATATGAGATCGCTCCAAGGCCTCGGCAAGAACTGCGATCCAAGTCTTTGGATGGACCCCGGGCGGGCCACGCAGCGGGTTCCAGTTAAATGAAGTCATGCTCTTCCTGCCGACAGAAAAAACCCTGATGCGGTTTGCTTTTGGGAGAGGGAGCGAGCGGAGCGCCGCATAGCTTCTCTTCCAATCCACGACCAGGAAAGGAATATCTTTGTTTAGCAAACCGAGCAGCAGCAGTTGCGCAACATTCGTTTTCCCGCCTCCCGTAATGGAGAAGATCCCAATGTGCTTAATAAAATTTTCGGGGCGAAGATAAAGAGGATAGAGCCCTCTTCGTCCATAAACTAGGGTACCGAGTAAAAAATCCCCCGCAGCAGCCTCCTGCGTCGGTGGTGGCAGGAGGACAGGCTCATCGCCGACGGCGTGTGACAGATATTGGATGGCCAACATTTGAATTAACGCTTCGGATTCCTGCTTCGATTGGAGCGTTTCCGCTGTGGCATAGGCGTTCCACAACGAATCGGCCTTTGCGCCCAAAACAGGCTTCAGTTTCTTACAGATATTTTTCAAGTCCTGGTCCCGCATGTTGAAGGAAAATGGCTCTGGCCTTGGCGTGCTCATGAGCTTCCCAGGCCAACAAAAAGTCTCTCATGACCAAGACGATGTCGCGCCAACAGGCGACATCCTCCGCTCGGCGCTGAGCTTCGAGATTGAAAATTTGGTCATGGAAGAGATTGTTGTCCCTGTGCTCGCGCACGTGGTAATTGGCCATTTGGGTAAATCGGCGGAGAATTTCCTCGACGCGCGTTTTGGCGTCGTCGATCCGGCTGAGGTTCCTATCCCACAAGTTGAGCCGGGTGTAAATTTCCGACGCCAAAACCTCGAGCTTGCTTCGCAAGATCCGGGCTTTGAGATGAAGCAGGTTGTCGAGGTTGGTGTCTGCGCTGTCGGCATCTGGGAGTGTCGGAAGATTTGCTTTTTGAGGGAGATAGTAGGCTTCCATCCCTTCTTAAGGGAAGCGCGTCAATAAAAGCTTTGCCATCGAAGCAATCGGAAACTGCAGTGGCCAGATCGGCGCCTGTTTAGGTTCCGAATCGATTGGGCGCAACCTTTATTAACCCTAAAGTGATGACAGAAGGCATGTCACTACAGAATGATTACACACAATGGCTAACCCGAGGGCACCAGCGCGCTGCGGTCGCTCAGGTCTTGCGAAAGCCGATGACCGCGTCGGAGATACGTGATGCGGCACGAGTGATGAGTCCTCGGATCCGGTTGCGTGATATTTGGTTTTTGATGCGACAGTTTGCAGAGCGCGGCTTGGTGGTGTGCCTGCACCCCAAGCAGGTTACAGGCTCGCTTTATCATTTGACTGCAGAAGGCAGGGCAGCGGTACTATGGGCGTTTGGGATTGCTTTTGAAGCGCCCAAGGAAGGCATCGATTGGCGGAAATATTCTTGGACTGTTCGAGCCAAGACTCGACGCCTTACATTACAGGGTCTTCATCGTCTGGAGAAAAGAACGCGTCTTCCCCAAACCGCGACCCAAATCCGAAAGCAGATACGGGATGAGGGATTGGTAAGCTTAAACCAGGTGATTCGCGCGCTAAAGGAGATGCTCGGGGTTGGGCTGATTCGGTGCGCCGGCGTAACAAAAAAACAGTCCCGGAAGCTTTACCTCTTAACACCGGCAGGAAAGAGAATTCTGCAACAATTACAACGCTGAGGCCGAATCGCTAAGGTGGGAATGCCAACCGCAGGCGCGTTTCAATTTCTGTGGGGTCGCCGTGAAGGAGGTTAGAGAACAGCAAATGCCAGCGGCCTTTGCGCCAGAATGTTTCCATCAAGAAACTCAAGCAGGGCCGGGCCTCCTCGCTCCTAGCTGATTTGCACGCACTGGCCAAAGCGTTGCGCGGGAAGAAACAGCATTTTGTTGAATCGGAATTCCCGTATCTGGAAAGTAACCGGCAGCGAATGGCCTACACGGTGCCACGGGGCTGCAGCCAACCACAAAGCGGCGGTGCCATGGAATCGAACTGTCGGCAATATCAGTGCCGATTCAAGCGTCCCCGGCCACTTCTGGGCGGTGATTTATCTTTCTCGGTAAAGCTGCAGAGGGGAACACAAATGTTCTCTCTCTTTTCCCGGAGGGGAACAAATCGGTTCCCCTCCCGAAAGATTTAAATACATTGAGCAGCATCCTTCGGAATGGCAGAACGCATTCGTATCGACCATGGCACAGTCGAGGCAGGCAAGCGGATTCTTGAGCAGGAATGGAAGATCCCACAATCCGTAAAACGCGAGGTCTTGAATTTCCTGGACGATCTCGCCTTGGGAAAAGTCAATCGGGGTAAAAAGATTTCACAGCGCCGGCAGTTGAAATATCTACATGGCCTACGTGCGCCACTGGAGTTTTTCAACAAACCGACCGGAGGACTTAGGTTGCGGGACATCGAACAATTTGAAAAAGCTCTCGGCGCCGGGAGCATTCGGACGCGCCTTAATCCCAGATCATTTGCCCACAGCACGCAGGTGGACATGCGTATTCTGTTGAGGATTTTTCTTCGCTGGCGTTTGGGGCCAGTCAAAGCATCGCAGCTGGCAGGTTGGCTCGACACTCGTCCCCAGTCGAAGACGCCTGATTTTCTCAAAGAGGCCGAAGCAGAGATGCTCTACAGGAATTGCCGAAACGCGAAACAACGGTTCTTGTTGGCAGTGCTGTTTGACACAGGCGCCCGAGCCGAAGAATTTCACAATATTCGATATGAGGATATTCAATTGCCGGAAGGCAGCGAAAACTTTGTTCGAATCACCATAAAAGAGGAATATTCCAAGACTTTGGGCCGAACTGTCGCGCTCTACTGGAAGTTCTCGCTGGAGGCGGTCAGAGAATATCTTGCCCAGCGAATAGCGGAAGGGATCAAACCTCAGGATCCGGTCTTCCGCGGCACTTATGATGCAAACAAACAGTTCCTAAGGCGGCTCGGCTGGCGTGTGCTCAAACGGAGGGTTCACTTCCACCTTTTCCGACACACTTCTGCAACTTATTATGCGACTCGGCTCAATCGGCAGGAGCTCTGCTATAGGTTGGGCCTGAGGTTCGGCACAGACACTGTTGACATCTACATTTCTCGTTCCGGAATGGAAACACGGGGCCTCGACGAAAAGTTCACTCAAACCGAGTTGAGCGCTGTGAATGAGAAGCTCGCGGGACTGGAGCAGGAGAACATGATCAAAAACGAGCGGATTCGGCAACTGGAGGAAGAGACGAAAGCAAAAGATATTGGATCACGGCAACTGAAGGACTCCATGAAAATGCTCGCGCAAAATCTGGGTGCCGTCTGGGAAGTGCTGCTCAAACTCAATCCAACGCTCGCAGAGGTTGAAGCAGCAGCGCTGCGGAAAAAGCTGCTAGATCCCAAAACTGCGCTCGCGTCAGCATCCGGTTCTAATAGTGCACAGTCCGAGGTGACAGGCTCTGGAGACGGCTCCGAGGAGCGAATCGGCTGGACATATAGCGACAGTTGAAGTTTCTGAAAAGGTGAGTTCGCGAGTTATCATCGAGCAAATTGCGTCATTCCCCGATGCGCGCGGGCTGGTGGTGGAACCGTGCCACTGGACCTGATTACATCGCAGCGCAACGTACACCGCCATTCTCGAGCACCCCGCCTTTCTTTTGACCATGATGTCGAACTATTCGTGCGCGGATCCATGCACCTGGGCGAAGCTTGTTTTTTTGGTCAACAGAATGGTGAGACAAGTGAGAGGGAAAGTGAGAGGGTGCGGTAGTGGTGGAGTTCGTTCTTGTACTGCAAGAGTTCAAGAGATTTCTCTTGATTTCCTAGGAAACAGAGGCAAAATGCTCCGTAAATAACAGGCGAAGCTGCCCGAGCCCTGCCTCTGGAGCCAATTTTTCTCGCCCGGGGCCGTTTATGGAGTCTACATCCTGCAAAGCCCGCGAGGCCAATTCTTCATCACCGAGATAATCAGACTCACGCCCCGCGCGCAGTTTCGGAGCGGAGGAGATCGAGCACTTCCTTGTCGGTGGTCTGCCCGAACACTTCATAATAGCGGCCAACCGCATCAAACTCAGGATCGACGAAGAGAGCGCAAACCTCATCCGCTACCCGACGGAGCCGTTCAGCGGCGTTGGTCGAGGCGACGGGCGCTGCGACGATGATTTTGTTAGCGTTCTGTTTTCGGGCCGATAACACCGCTGCCTCTGTGGTTGAGCCAGTCGCCAGGCCATCATCCACCAAGAGCACGGTTTTGCCGCCCAATTCGGACGCCCCTTCCGGATGAAAGCTCGCCTGGTAGGTCCGCAATCTTTCCTTTTCCTCCTCGATGATCTCATCCAACTCCGCCTGAATCAGTGGATTTGGGCCGATCGAGCCTTCATCAAGCACCACTACGCCATTTTCCGCCAATGCGCCCACGGCGAATTCCCGCTGCCACGGATGACCGATCTTGCGGACGATAAGGACATCGAGCGGTAAATGAAGACAATGGCCTACCTCCGCCGCTACAATCACTCCGCCGCGCGGCAATCCCAATACCAGATCAGCTTGAGTTCCTTGCTCGCTTAGATAACGGCCCAGTCTCTGACCCGCATCTTCCCGCGACGCAAACATCATAATATTCAATCGCCCCGGTAGCGGGAAAAATCAATCCCGGAAAAACCAACCAAATCCGAGAACGTGTCGACGACCGAACAGCTGCCCCATACGCCGCCTCGGTCCATCTTCATAGACAGATCAAGAGCACGTCCGCCCACAATCACCGCCTCGAAGCTGGGGCTTGGGTCTGTGATTTCCCTGGAGCTTGATGGTTGGATTACGGAGCTTCTCCCTCACCCTGTCACCAGCGTGCCCACTTTTTCCCCGACAACCACTCGCTTGAGATTGTGCGGGCGGAACAAATCAAAAACGATAATGGGCATTTTGTTATCCATGCAGAGAGAAAAGGCCGTCGAGTCCATCACCTTAAGCTGCTGCCGCAAAGCATCCAGGTACTTGATCTGAGAAAACCGTTTGGCCTTGGCGTTCTTCTTCGGATCGCTGTCGTAAATGCCGTCCACTTTGGTCGCCTTGAGGATTACCTCGGCTCCAATCTCGTTGGCCCGCAAGGCCGCCGCCGTATCGGTCGAAAAATACGGGTTGCCTGTGCCGCCGCCGAAAATGACCACGCGTCCTTTCTCCAAATGCCGCACAGCGCGCCGCCGGATAAAGGCCTCGGCCACCTGGGCCATGGTGATAGCGCTCTGCACGCGCGTGGCGACGCCTAACTTCTCCAGCGCATCCTGCAGCGCCAGGGCGTTGATGACGGTGGCCAGCATCCCCATGTAATCGCCTGTGGCTCTTTCGATGCCACGCTCGCTGCCGCTGAAGCCACGAAAAATATTGCCGCCGCCGACCACCACAACCACTTGCACACCTAGCTCGCGCACCTCGCGGATCTGCTCCGCCATGCCTTGGACTGCCTTGGCGCAGATGCCGACGCCGCTTTCCCCGCCAAGCGCTTCGCCGCTCAATTTCAGCAGGATCCGACCGTATTTGGGCTGGCTTGATTCTTTCATGGCATCCATCTGAGTCGAAAACCGGAGACGCGCAGGGTTTGTACCACTCGCAGGTGAGACCGTCAATTCAAAGCGCGATAGCAGGATGCAAGTGGCAAGATTCGACACCACCATCGGCTCGGAGCGCGGACCTCAGTCCGCAGCAATGAGCGAACCGCGCAAAGCGCTAGGAAGAATCGCCCGCCAAGCTTCGTCTCGAGCATAGCTGCGGACTGGAAAGTCCGCGCGCCGGACCAGCCGCCTCCGGGCCAGTGGGGTTAGCCGCTCGTGATTTCGCCCACCTGAAATCGGACGAAGCGTCGGATCGTGATCTCGTCGCTGAGTTGCTTGGCGACCTGGCCGACGTGCTCTTTCACGCTGACCTCGGAATTTTTCTTCACGAATCCCTGATCCACCAGGCAATGGGTCTGGTAATACTTTTCCAGGATGCCCTGAATGATCTTTTCCATCGCTTGCGCCGGCTTGCCTTTGAGGCGATCGGATTGCGCGGCGATCTCGCGTTCCTTAGCTATCAACTCGGCAGGCACTTGCTCACGCGAAACGGCTAGTGGATGTCCAGCGGCAATTTGCAGCGTAATATCCTTCACGAGTTGTTTGAAATCCTCGTTCGACACTGTGCTCTCACGGTCGGCGCCAACCTCAACCAGAACACCTACCTTCGCGCCGGTGTGGATATAGGCCGCCACCATGCCGTCGCCGCTCACCTCCATGCGCGCATGTCGAGCCACCTTGATGTTCTCGCGAATCTTGGCAACCAGCTCCTGGACCTCGTGATCGAAATTCACCGAACCATCAGCCGCAAGCCTGCGAGCGACATCGTCCGCAAAAGCGCGAAAGGTCTCGTTGCGCGCGACGAAATCTGTTTCACAGTTGATTTCAACCAACACACCCAGGCGTCCGCCAGGTGCTATGTGCTGGGCGATCACACCTTCTTTGGCTTCACGACTCGCCTTGGAAACTGCTGTGGCGGCGCCCCTTTTGCGCAAAATGTCGACGGCCAGGTTCAGGTCGCCCTTGGCTTCGATTAGCGCTTTTTTGCAATCCATCAAACCGGCACCGGTCATCTCGCGCAGTTTGGCGACCATGGCGGCAGTTATTTCAGCCATAGAAAATTTGGTCTTGTTAAGAGTTGTCAATTGGGCCAGGAGCCAGTCCCCTTCCATCAAATTCCCGAGCCAGCGGACGTTAAGGCTGCAGCGCCGGTTGCTCCGCGGACGCGGTGTTCGCTGCCGCGATCGGAACGGGCACCCCTTCAGTTTCTGCCGGCGGCGCCGTTGGCTCCTCAGCCGGCTTGCGCCGGGCGTATTTGGCCTCGTATTCGGCCTGGGCGTGCGTGATGGTCTGGCCGATGGTGGCCAACAACATGCGGACCGACCGGATGGCGTCATCATTGCCCGCGATCGGATAATCCACTAGTTCCGGATCGCAGTTGGTGTCCACGATGGCGACAACTGGAATCTTCAGCCGGCGGGCCTCAGCAACGGCGTTGTGCTCGCGCTTGATGTCCACGACGAACATTGAGGAGGGGAGTTTGTCCATGCCGCGAATGCCGTCGAAGAATTTCACCAGGCGCGCCGCCTCCCGGCGCAGCACGGACTGTTCCTGTTTCACATACTGGTTGATGGTGCCGTCCACCTCCATCTTTTCGATGTGCTTCAAGCGCGCGATCGAGCGCTTGATGGTCGCGAAATTAGTGAGCGTGCCTCCCAGCCACCGTTCGGTGACATAGAATTGCCCGCATTCTTTGGCCGTCTCTTTCACGGCTTGCTGGGCCTGTTTCTTCGTGCCCACAAACAGGATTTTGCCGCCCTTGCTGACGGTGGCAGCCAGAAAATTGCACGCCGCCTCCAGTTGAATGAGCGTTTTACTTAAGTCAATGATGTGAATGCCGTTGCGCGCATCGAAGATGAACGGCTTCATCTTGGGGTTCCACCGCTTGGTCTGGTGTCCAAAATGGACACCGGCATCCAGCAATTCCTTTACACCGATACTAATCACAATTTTCCTTTGGTTAGAAGCCCGGCCGCGCCAAAGCGCAACCGTGCCATCCCGCGGAACACGGGATTCATTTTGATGTTGTTGTGGCCACCAGCGCTAATTGGCGCGGCAAAACTAATTTAAGGCCGTTCACACCCCACGGGGGCGGCAACGCGAGGCATCACCCCACCGGGAAACAGGGCGCTCTAAAGTAGCAGAGCAAATCCTGGTAGCAACCCTTATCTGTCGTCTTTTTGCCCGGTCCGGATCCTAAACCGTGCAGGCCTTTTCAAGCCTGGAATCTTCCTTGCACCCCAAACGTTTGTATGCCAGAAGTATCCCTATCGGACCGTTGGTGGAATGGGGTCGTAGCTCAGTTGGTAGAGCGTCTCGTTCGCAATGAGAAGGTCAGGGGTTCGACTCCCCTCGGCTCCACCATCTTTCTTGTTCTATACAATGCCCTCGCCTGGATTCGGGCTTAAACGGCTCTGTGCCCCCGATGCTTCATTGGGCCAGGCCTGCGGTTCGATTTGATTGTTGTCAGGCGTCAGAACGACGTCGTTCGCCCTTTCCCCTCTCGATCCAACAGTCGGTTACGTTAAATCGCGCGGTCAGCCCTAGTCGCATAATTTCCGCCTCGTCCTCGCAGGAACTTTTGGATCTGAATCTGCGATTCACCCAAACCATGACTTTGGTCAAGGAACTGCCTGGCATCTGGAGATAATCTGAGTGGTGAAGATTGGAAAACATACAAGACCCAAACGAAAAATATGAAACGAAACTTTCTGAGCCATCTATTAGTTACATCCATGGGACTCGTCCTGACGGTCTCGGCGGGATCAGCGGCTGAACCAGCCAATCAGCCGAGCGTTGCAACTAAAATTACCGAGCCGGAAGTCACAGGCGAGGAGGTCGCGGTTCTTACTTCCGCCCCTAACGTTCCTCCGCCCATCACACGTAAGCACGCCACGAAAGTCGTCGTCAACCTCGAGGTCAAGGAAGTCACCAAAAAGCTGGCCGACGGCGTGGACTATGTTTTTTGGACCTTCGGTGGCGACGTGCCAGGCAAATTCATCCGCATCCGCGAGGGAGACGATGTGGAATTCCATCTGAATAATCATCAGGACAACAAAATGCCGCATAACATCGACTTGCACGCGGTGACCGGTCCGGGCGGCGGCGCCGCCTCGTCGTTCACCGCGCCGGGCCATTCGTCGCGCTTTTCCTTCAAGGCGCTGAACGCCGGACTTTACGTTTATCATTGCGCGACCGCTCCCGTAGGAATGCACGTCGGCAACGGCATGTATGGCCTGATTTTCGTCGAGCCGAAGGCCGGCCTGCCGACGGTGGATCACGAATATTACATCATGCAAGGGGAGTTTTATACCAGCGGCAAATACGGCGAGGAAGGTCTGCAAAGTTTTGACATGATCAAGGCTACGGACGAACGTCCGCCGTACGTCGTGTTCAATGGCGCCGTTGGCTCGCTTGTCGGCGACAACGCGATCACCGCGAAGGTGGGCGAGAACGTCCGCCTCTTCGTTGGCAACGGTGGGCCGAATCTCTCCTCATCGTTTCATGTCATCGGCGAGATTTTCGACACGGTGTATGGCGAAGGCGGAACCTCACCGACACACAATGTGCAAACCACCGTTGTTCCGCCCGGCGGTTCGGCGATTGTTGAATTCAGGACCGAAGTGCCCGGCACCTACATTCTCGTGGACCACGCGTTGTTTCGAGCATTCAACAAGGGAACGCTCGGTATGTTGAAAGTGGATGGACCGGCGAATCTGATCGCCTATTCCGGCAAGGAAGTGGATGCCGTTTATCTAGGCAAACAAGCCGAAGCCGGCACGGATGCCGAGAAGCGTGTGGCCTCGCTCAAGGCGCAGGTGGCCGAAGAGATCCAGAGCAATCCCAAGATCGCCGGCCTGACGAAGGAAATCCAATTCGAGAAGGGCAAAGCGGTCTATATGCAGACGTGCTTCGTCTGCCATCAAGTCGAGGGTCAGGGCGTGCCGGGACAGATTCCGCCGCTGGCAAAATCCGATTTTTTGGCAAAGCTCACGAAGGAAGACTACATCCGTGGCGTTCTGATGGGACGTACCGGAGCGATTGTTGTCAACGGCCAAACCTACAACGGCATCATGATCCCGATGAACTATCTCAGCGACGAACATGTCGCCAACGTCTTGACCTACGTGAGGAACAGCTTCGGCAATTCCGGCGAGGCGGTGACTGTGGCTGAGGTCACCAGAGTGCGGAAGGAAGTCGTGCCGGCTGTGCCAGAGGCAAGTAAGTACGAATAACCCATCAACCGCGATCGTTTCGATGACGCCAATCATCCACCAACGCCTTTGTGCGGCCGCGCTCATTCTTTGGGCCAGTACGGGACTGCGCGCGGCGGAACCAGCGCCGCCTGGCATGGTGATTGTTTCAAACGGGGTGTATCGTCCCCTGTTTCGAGGCGCGACGGATTTCAAGGAGGAGCCCGTGACCAGCTTTTACCTCGACATACTGCCTGTTACGAACGAGGACTTTCTTAATTTCGTCCGCGCCAATCCGCGATGGCGGCGTTCGCAGGTGAAACGCCTTTTTGCTGACGAATCTTATCTGAAGATCTGGGCAGGGGACCTTGAACCTGGAATGAACGCGCCGCCCAAAGCGCCCGTCACTTTTGTTTCCTGGTTCGTAGCCAAAGCCTACGCGCAATGGCAACACAAACGCCTGCCCACGGTGGCCGAATGGGAACTCGCAGCAGCAGCCAGCCCGAATTCTCCCGATGGCGCGAATGATGCGGCATTCAAACGACAGGTGTCGGCGTGGTATTCCTCCCCCGCCTCTCTCAAACTGTCTGCAACAGGCTCGAGTCGCGCCAATTTCTGGGGCGTCCACGATTTGCACGGTCTGGTCTGGGAATGGGTCGCCGATTTCAGTACCGCGATGGTCACCGGAGATGCTCGCGGCGACAATGGACTGGAGCGACAATTGTTTTGTGGCGCCGGCGCGGTAGGGGCAAAGGATGTCGAGAATTTTCCCGCGTTTATGCGCTATGGATTCCGCAGCAGCCTGAAGGCGGATTACTGCGTCCATAACCTCGGCTTCCGATGCGCCAGAGACTTATGAAAACCAACCGAACCCTCCTGGTCCTCACGATGGAGCTGTTCGCCTGTTTCGCCGCGAATGGGGCCGATCCGGTCACCGCATCCTGTTCCGAACGGTCAACCTCGGCGAATGCGTACGCGGAGAGATCAATCTACCAGATCGAATCGAAATGGACGAACGACGCTGGAAGACAAATTAAGCTCGACCTGCTGAAAGGCCGTCCGCAGCTCATCGCGATGTTTTTTGCCAATTGCCAATATGCATGTCCGCTCATCGTCAACGACATGAAGCGCATTGAGGCCGCGTTGCCGGAACAGATGCGCACCAACCTCGGCTGCACGCTGGTTTCCTTCGACACGAAACGCGACACGGCGGCCGCGCTCGCCGACTACCGGCGCGCGCGCCAACTGACGGCAGAGCGCTGGACGCTGCTGCGCGGGAATTCGGATGACGTGCTCGAGCTGGCCGCGCTGCTGGGCGTCCGTTACAAGCAGAACGCAAACGGTCAATTCAGCCACTCCAATATCATTACGGTTTTGAATGCAGAAGGTGAAATCGTGCACCAGCAGGTCGGTTTGAGCCAGGACATTCATGAAACTGTGCGAGTCATTGAAAATTTGCTGACCAAATGATTATGCCTCCCATGGCGCGGTTCAAACGATTGGATGTCCGCCCTTTGCTCGCTCGCGGCGAAGAGCCCTTGTCGCTCATTCGCGCCCGCACCGAGGCCCTCAAGACTGGCGATGGCTTGATCATCGTAGCTCCATTTCTGCCATCACCACTCATCGAAAAGTTTTCGGTCGAGGGCTTTGCATCGAAGATCGAGCATGGTCCGGCCGGCGAATGGATAGTCTATTTTTGGCGCGCCTGATCCTACTCGGTCTCAACCCGAAAGACCTTGGGCAAGGTACAGGAACACCAAAGGAGGACACCAACTATCCAAATCATGGCTCCGTAGGTGTAGTGGGAAGCCATGATCTTTGGCCAGAAGTCACCGCTGATGCGAGTGGCCATCCCCAAAAGCATGAGGCCGACGGCGAGCAGGAGCCACCAGTTTTTCTTTTTGAGTTTCTCGAGATCACCGCTGTGTCCGAACAGTACGCGAGTGGCGACGGTGAACGTGATAACGGCAAACCCGCCGACCAGCGTCAGATGCAGCAGGCCTACGCGATACGCCGGAAATAAAGTAATTGCAATGAATCCGGCCACGACAAGGGCAAAGGCCATGCGCAGTGAAGAACCAGGAGCTGTGCTAAGCCTTGGCGACAGACGGAATGGGAATTCGATGAAAAGGTAAACAAGTGTTGCGCCGAAGCGTGTGGCGTGCGCCGTGCGAAGCCAGCCGCTCGTCTCCACGAAAAATGACGCGATGATCAAAACGCCTGTCCCCGCCGCCAAATACGCCTTTCGCTTCCAACTCGCCGAGGGCGCCAGCATTTCAGGGAAGTCATGCCGACTGGGGAAGCCAAAAAATCGAGGGAGGATGAACGGGCCGATCCCCAAAATCGGGAGAAGCACGAATCCTTGATAGACCAATCGTCTTTGGAGCGTGATCCAGTAAACACCTGACTCTTCCATCCAGGGTTGAAAGAGCGCAATGACCGCCCCTGTCAGGACGCACAGGAAAGCCAGGCCCACGAGGATGAATCCAGGGGGTGGTGTGTCCTTCTGATGCTTCAAGCGCCGAAACATCAGCCCCAGGAATAGCAGTAGCAAGGACAGGAATAGAATGTCACCCCAAACAATTTTGTGGACAGCAAAGGCAATGACCATTGCCAGATGAAGACAAAGGATAACCAGGGCATTGCGCAGTCCGAGGGGTGGCGCTGAAAGCAGACGAGGCGTTGCGGTGCCCAAAAACCCGAAGATAAAACCTCCAAACAAACCGTACGCCATCAGGCGCGCGTGTGCCTCGCCCGGATAAAATCGGTCCAATCCTGAGAAGTACAGCGGCCAAAGCGACACTCCCACGATTCCGGCGGCCACGCCTTCAGGGAAAAAGACGCGGAATGGCTCCTGTCCTATGTCTGCAAGTCCGGCCCGTCTCACGAGACGGCTTAAATTCCTAAGCGATCCGGTATTCCGGTAGCAAGCGAAGTCTTTCGACGCAGAATGCAGAGTTTCTCTTTGGCGCTAGCCAGAGTAATCTTGGCCGCGTGACCGCTCCAGCTGCAGAACTAAAACTCGCTGGCATCGCCATGGCGCTCCGTTGTTGCCAACTTTTCTCGGGCCTGTCACCGGAGGACATGCGGAACATCGCTCAATTTACCGTTGTTAAGTCACTCGCCAGGAACGAATATCTCTTTCGCGAAGGCGACCCCGCGCACGGCTTTTACGTCGTGCAGAAGGGTGCCGTCGATGTCCATCGAGTGAACGCTTCCGGTAAGGAGCAGGTCATTCATATCTTTCGCGCGGGCGAATCGTTTGCCGAAGCTGCGCTCGCCACCGAAAAAGGTTACCCAGCCGACGCACGGGCGGTGGAAACATCGCAAGTGCTGCTCGTGCAGAAGGAGGGCATTTTGGATTTGCTGCAAAACAGGCCCGATCTCGCGCTGCGCATGCTTGCTTCCATGAGTGGCCATTTGCGCGTGCTCGTTAGCCAACTGGAGGATCTCACGCTCAAGGACGTCGAGACGCGTCTTGCCAACTGGCTGGTGAAACGCTGTCCCGACCCCAAATCAGAAAGCCCAGTCCGCATTCCTATCGGCGCCACGAAGCGCGTGCTGGCCGCCGAGCTCGGCACCGTTAGCGAGACCTTTTCGCGCGCCCTTGCGAAACTCCGGGCGCAGAAGCTCGTCAAGGTCGAAGGCAAAACAATCACCGTGCTTTCGCCGTGCCTCCTGGTGCAATTGTTCAAACAGAATTTGGGCGAATGATCGCCGACGAATAGTCGACTCAGCGTGATCATTTCAGGATCATTGGTTAGCCACAGGCACGTCAGTATCGCCTTTTGCCCTTGCGCCTGAGATACGGCCTTGCAAACTTCCGCCATGATTCCCATCCCTCGGCGAACATTCCTGAAAGGCGCCGCAGTCGGCGCGGCCGCGCTCGGTTATACTTCGTCGGCCTGGTCTGGCGACAATCACGGTTTGGACGACATCCGCGCAGAAATCAAGAAGCGCCACGACGAGGCCGTGCAACGTTTGCAGAAATGGATTCATCAACCTTCAATCGCCGCGGAAAATCGCGGCGTCACCGAAGGTTGCGAACTCACCATGCAGTTGCTGCGCGAGGCAGGCTTTCAGCAAGTCAAGCGCGTTCCAACCGATGGCCAGCCCGGCATCTTCGCCACACTGGATGCCGGGGCGCCACGCAGCGTGGGGCTTTACTTGATGTATGACGTCAAACAAGTGGACCCTGCTGAATGGTCGTCCCCGCCCTGGGATGCGGCGTTGGTGGACAAGCCTGGTCTGGGCAAAGTGATTATCGGCCGGGGTGCGGTGAATCAAAAAGGTCCGCAGGCCGCCCTGCTCGCCGCGCTCCACGCCATCCGTGGCGCCGGCCGCAAGCTGCCCGTCAACTTGGTTTTGGCGGCCGAAGGTGAGGAGGAGATTGGCTCACCGCATTTCCCGCAGATCGTGCTGCAGCAGGAAGTCCAGACTGCATTGTCTCGATGCACGGGCATTTTCATGCCTTCCGCTACGCAGAGTCTGGATGGCATCGTCACTATCAATCTCGGCGCCAAAGGCGTCATCGAACTGGAAATGACGTCGAGCGGCGAAAAGTGGGGACGCGGTCCGCGCAAGGATGTCCACTCCTCGAACAAAGCCCGACTCGACAGCCCGGCCTGGCACCTGGTCCAGGCCCTACACACACTGGTCTCGGCTGATGGCAACGAGCCGGCCATCGACGGCTTCGCCGAGAAGGCACGCCCGTTGAGTGCGGCGGAAAAGGCGATGGTCGCCGAGGGCGCCCGTCGCATGGATGAGCAGCAGGCCAAGAAGCTCCTGGGAGTCGAGCATTGGGTAAAAGACGTTGGCTGGCGCGAGGCTTTGGAACGGCTGGTGTCTCGACCAACGGTGAACATCGAAGGATTGGTCGGCGGATACACCGGTCCGGGTGGCAAGACCATCCTGCCGCACCGCGCCACGGCGAAACTCGACTTGCGCCTCGTGCCGGACATGACAGCGGCGGAAGCGCTCGCCGCACTGAAGACGCACCTTGCCAAACGGGGCTACGGCGATATTGAGGTGCGGATGACGGGTGGGTACGATCCCACGTCCACGCCGGCCGATTCTGCTCTCATCCGGGCTCAAACTGCCGTGTACCGTCGTCAAGGGATCGAACCGCTGCTCTGGCCGCGCGGTGCAGGTTCATGGCCCGGATACGTCTTCACCGGCGCGCCGCTCAAGCTGGCCGCGGGCCATTTTGGCCTCGGCCATGGAAGCGGCGCCCATGCGCCCGATGAATACTACGTCATCGATTCCGCAAATCCGAAAATTCAGGGCCTGGACGGCGCTACCTTTTCCTTCGTTGAATACCTTTTCGAATTGGCAGCGATCACTTGAAAAAAATGCGAATTGCGGACATGGATCGGCGCCCTGTTGCCAAGCGACGAGCCGCGTCTTAGTGTTCGGACGTGATCGCCCTGTTTGATTACGGCTCCGGAAACCTGCGCAGTGTTCAAAAGGCGCTGCTGAAGGTCGGCGCCGAGGTGCGCCTGGTGCAGCGTCCGGAAGAAATGGCCGGCGCGCGCGCGGCAGTGCTGCCCGGCGTAGGCGCTTTTGATGATTGCATACACGCGCTGGATCGGCAGCAGTTGCTCGAGGCTTCGCGGCAATTCATCCAGTCCGGAAGGCCATTTCTCGGGATCTGCGTCGGCTACCAGGCGCTGTTCGAGAGGAGCGAAGAGTTCAACAGTTGCGCCGCGGGCCTGGGCCTGTTCGCGGGCAACGTCGTTCGTTTTTCGGAAATGAATGGCCTGAAAATTCCCCAGATCGGCTGGAACCAAATCGAAATTACGCAGCAGCCCTGTCCGCTCTTCCGGGGAATTCCCAGCGGCAGTTATCTCTATTTTGTGCACAGCTTCTTTCCCAAGCCCGCCGATGATTCCATAATCGCCTCGCGCACGATCTATGGCGAAACTTTCGCCTCGGCGATCTGGCGCGACAATGTTTTCGCCACGCAATTTCACCCGGAGAAAAGCCAGCGTGCCGGATTGCAGTTGCTGAAGAATTTTGTGGAGCTGGTGGGATAGCCCGCCCAGAAAGCTCCAAAGTCCAACACCCAACCCCGAAAGCTTTCGGGGCAGAAAAACCTCAAGCTCAAAACACCCATCACTGCCTTAGTGTTGCGCAACTCCGACCTTTGGGAATTGAATCTTGGATCTTCACTGAAGGTTGGTACTTGGATTTTGGAATTCTTTTTGCCATTTGATTCTTGCCCGCCCGTGCTATCTTACTACGCTCGTGTCGTTCCCAAGATAATTAGGGCATCAATTCGTTACGGCAAATCAACAACTCAGGAAATCTTATGGCATACGAACTACCTCCTCTTCCTTATCCAAAGAATGCGCTGGAACCGCACATCGACGCGCAGACCATGGAAATTCATCACGGCAAACATCACGCCGCTTATGTCGCCAACGTCAACAAGGCGATCGCCGGCAAGGCTGATCTCGAGAAGAAATCAGTCGAAGACCTCATCAGCTATCTGGACGGAGTCCCGGCAGACATCAAAGGCGCCGTCCGCAACAACGGCGGCGGCCATGCAAATCACTCCATGTTCTGGAAACTCATAGGCCCCAACGCCGGTGGCGCGCCCAGTGGTAAACTGGCTGACGATATCAAAACCGCATTTGGCAGCTTCGATTCCTTCAAAGAAAAGTTCGAGGCCGCCGGCATGGGGAGGTTCGGGAGTGGATGGGCTTGGCTCGTGGTCAACGGTGGCAAACTCGAAATCGTCTCCACGGCCAACCAGGACAATCCCATCATGGGCAAAGCCATCAGTGGCGCGGAAGGAAAACCGATCCTCGGCTGCGACGTTTGGGAACACGCTTACTATCTGAAATACCAGAACCGCCGCGCCGATTATCTTAAGGCGTTTTGGAACGTCGTCAACTGGGCGGAAGTTGGTAAGAATTACGACGCCTCTAGGAAGTGAGCCCAAAAACAGGGCGGATTTGAAAGCGGCGCGCGGACTTTAGTCGACTTTAGTTCGCAGCATTGCCCGACTGACTTAGCCGCAGTACGAAGTCAACCGCCGAACGCGCCGCTTCACCGAATGGCCCAGGTCAAGGCGCCCACTGATTCAAGAGCCGGGAAGGGTCCACCGGTGATTTGAACGTGAGTTGCACTGTCTAATGTGAATTGGACGCCGACAATCCTCGTCTGTGCGGCCGTTGCTGTAGTGCTTGCTTGGGGCTTCTGGCCGAGACGCACCGCGCTTCGAAGCAACCGCGTTGGGGGGAAAGTGTCCGACATCAAGGCGTCCTTATCACGACTCATGTATCCTTCCAGTTCCAGCAGGGGGGACTACCTCATCATTCATGTCGGGGGCACTGAAGACTTCGTACAGTTCACTGGTGATGCGAAGGGTGTGCAGATAGACTTTCCGCTGGTGACAGATAAACAGCAGTCGAACGAGAGCAAGATTAAGCAAGTTGCTACGGATTTGAAGTTAGAATTTCACGAGACACGCGGTAGTGATGGTTCTCGATTTCTCGATTGTGATTACTCCGGAAGCCCGGAGCAGATAGCGGCGCTGTGCCGAGAGCTCCTCGCCAAGATTTATGGAGTCACGGACGAAACAGGGCTTTTTTTCGAGACACCGGCACTCGTTCTTTAACTCCTTCCGCATCCCCTCTGCGTTCCCTGCGTTCTCTGCGGTTTCCGCCCCGCCGCTTCGTACCAATCAGTGTTAATCCGTGTCCATCTGTGGTCACGGTCCTTAGGCTCCGGTCGTCCGCTTCCGCGGTCACGAAATGCGCAGAAATGTTTCATTGCATTGGACCCGAATTTGAGCCAATACTATATGAATTTAGTTTAGCGCACATTGGGATGGAAATCTCCCGAGCATGGCAAAGAAGAGCGCATGGAGGAGTCAGAGTCTGGAGGTGAGCCGAACCGGCCCGCCCCCACCGCAGGGTTTGTACGATCCCCAATTCGAACACGAAAGTTGCGGCGTCGGCTTCGTCGTCAATATCAAAGGGAGGAAATCGCATGCCATTATTGAGCAATCGCTCCGGGTGCTGCTGAATCTGGACCATCGCGGCGCCTGCGGCTGCGAAGCCAATACCGGTGACGGCGCGGGTATCCTCATCCAGCCGCCGCATAACTTTCTCAAGCTGGTCGCCAAAGAAGCCCGCGTCAAACTGCCCGGCGCCGGCGAGTACGGCGTCGGCATGCTCTTCCTGCCGCAGGACCACGCCCAGCGCGCCGAGTGCGAAAAGATTTTTGCCGGAATTGTGACCGAGGAAGGCCAGCGATTGCTCGGCTGGCGGACTATCCCCACCAACAACTCCTCTCTGGGAACGACAGCCCGCAACGCAGAACCGTTCATGCGGCAAGTATTCATCGGCCGGAGCGGAAAACTGGCCGACGACATGGCCTTCGAGCGCAGGCTCTACGTCATTCGCAAACGAGCCGAAAGCGCGATTCGCTACTCGGGCAAGGTCGCCGGCGGCGACTTTTTCTACATCTCGAGCCTTTCCTTCAAGACCGTCGTGTATAAGGGCATGTTGCTGACGACGCAGCTCGGCGAATACTATCCCGACCTTTCGCACCCGGCCATCGAATCACCTCTGGCCCTCGTCCACTCCCGCTTCAGCACCAACACTTTCCCGAGCTGGAATCGCGCGCATCCCTACCGCTACCTGGCGCACAATGGCGAAATAAACACGCTGCGCGGCAACATCAACTGGATGCATGCCCGAGAGGCGCTGTTTGAGTCGGATCTCTTCGGCGAGGACATCAAGAAAATCCTGCCCGTGATCCGCACCGATGGCAGCGACTCGGCCATGTTCGACAACGCCCTGGAGTTGCTTGTACTGGCCGGACGTTCCTTGCCGCACGCGGTCATGATGATGATTCCGGAGCCGTGGACCAAACACGAGAGCATGAGCCCGGAAAAAAGGGCTTTCTACGAATATCATTCGTGCCTTATGGAACCGTGGGACGGCCCGGCCTCCATTGCCTTTACCGACGGCAAGAAAATCGGCGCTGTGCTGGACCGCAACGGCCTCCGACCCTCGCGCTATTATGTCACCAAAGACGACCTGGTCATCATGGCCAGCGAAGTCGGCGTCCTGGACGTTCCGGCAGAGCGCGTGCTGCAAAAAGGCCGGCTCCAGCCGGGCCGCATGTTCCTCGTGGACACCGAAGAAGGGCGCATCGTCGCCGATGACGAGCTAAAGCATAAAATCGCCACCGAGCGCCCCTACCGGAATTGGCTCGATCTGAATCTCATACGCCTGGCCGACGTCCCGGACCCGGGCATCGCCGCGGAACAAGACCACGAGACGATTCTCCAGCGGCAACAGGCCTTCGGTTACACGTTCGAAGAGTTGCGCATGTTGATGGCGCCGATGGCGCGGGATGGCACCGAGGCCGTAGGTTCGATGGGCACCGACACACCGCTGGCGGTGCTGTCGAACCAACCGCAACTGTTGTTCAATTACTTCAAGCAGCTCTTCGCCCAGGTCACCAATCCGCCGATCGATTGCATCCGCGAGGAGATCATCGTCTCCACCGAGACGGCCATCGGCTCGGAGCATAACCTGCTCAAGCCCGGACCTGAGCACGCCCGCCAGATCGAATTGAAGTCGCCTATCCTCACCAACGAGGAATTTCTCAAACTCAAACATCTGGACATGCCGGGTTTCAAATCGATCGCGCTGCCGATCCTGTTCGAAGCGGCCGCAGGCCCGGCGGGCCTGGAGAAAGCGCTGCTGGGCATCTGCGCCAAAGCAAGCAAGGCGATTGAAGAAGGCTACAATGTCGTAGTCTTGTCGGATCGTGGCGTGAACAAGGATTGGGCGCCGATTCCATCGCTGCTGGCGGTGGCCGCCGTGCACCATCACCTCATTCGCGAGGGCACCCGCACCCGCGTCGGGCTCGTGCTCGAATCGGGCGAACCGCGCGAGGTCCACCATTTTTCGCTGCTCATCGGTTATGGCTGCGGGGCGATCAATCCGTACCTGGCGTTTGAAACGCTCGACGACATGCTGCGTCAGGGGCTGCTGACCGGCATGGACCACAAGACCGCCTGCAAGAATTATCTCAAGGCCGCCATGAAAGGCGTCGTCAAGGTGATCTCGAAGATGGGGATTTCCACCATCCAGAGCTATTGGGGCGCGCAGATCTTCGAGGCTGTCGGTCTCAAACAGTCATTCATCGACAAATACTTCACCTGGACGCCCTCCCGCATCGAAGGCGTCGGTATCGAAGCCATCGCCCAGGAAGCGCTCGAACGGCAACAGCACGCTTTTCCCGCCCGGCCCGTCAACGGCCACGTGCTCGAAGCGGGCGGCCAATATCAGTGGCGTGAGAACGGTGAATATCATTTGTTCAATCCTCAGACGATTCACAAGCTGCAGAAGGCCGTCCGCACCGGCGATTCCAAGGTGTTCCGGGAATACTCGACACTGGTGAACGAGCAAATGCGCAACTGGTGCACCCTGCGGGGCTTGCTCGATTTCAAGAAGGTCAGACCGATCCCGCTGGAGTCAGTCGAGCCGGTCGAGAACATCATGAAACGTTTCAAGTCTGGCGCGATGAGCTACGGCTCGATCAGCAAGGAAGCGCATGAAACGCTAGCCATTGCCATGAATCGCATCGGCGGCAAGAGCAATACCGGCGAGGGCGGCGAGGATCCGGAACGCTATGAACCCTTGCCCAACGGTGATTCCAAAAACAGCGGTATCAAACAAGTCGCCTCCGGCCGTTTCGGCGTGACCAGCTTGTACCTGGTCAAGGCCAAGGAGCTGCAGATCAAGATGGCCCAGGGCGCCAAGCCGGGTGAGGGCGGACAATTGCCTGGGCAAAAGGTCTATCCGTGGATTGCCAGGGTGCGCTATTCGACTCCAGGCGTCGGCCTCATCTCACCCCCGCCACACCATGATATTTATTCAATCGAGGACCTGGCGGAGCTGATTCACGACCTGAAAAATGCCAACCACCATGCGCGGATTAGCGTCAAGCTCGTCGCCGAGGTCGGTGTCGGCACAATCGCCGCAGGTGTCGCCAAGGCGCATGCCGACGTCGTGCTCATCAGCGGACACGATGGTGGCACGGGTGCCTCGCCTCAAACCGGCATCAAACATGCCGGCATTCCGTGGGAGCTCGGTTTGGCCGAAACGCACCAAACCCTGGTGCTCAATGACCTGCGCTCGCGAATCATCGTCGAGACCGATGGCCAATTGAAGACAGGCCGCGATGTCATCATCGCGGCCTTGCTGGGCGCTGAAGAGTTCGGCTTCGCCACGGCCCCCCTTGTCGCCATGGGCTGCATCATGATGCGGGTGTGCCACCTGAATACCTGCCCGGTGGGTGTGGCCACGCAGGACCCTGAGCTCCGCAAACGATTCGGCGGCACACCCGAGCAGGTCGTCAATTTCATGCGGATGATCGCCGAGGAAGTCCGCGAGATAATGGCCCAGCTTGGCTTTCGCCAGATGAACAAGATGATCGGGCGAACAGACCGCCTCGAAGTGAAGAAGGCGGTGGACCACTGGAAGGCTCGCGGACTGGATTTCAGCAACATCCTGCATCAGCCGGAGGTGCCCACCGACGTCGGCCGTTTCTGCCAGATCGGCCAGGACCACGGCTTGGAAAAAGCGCTCGACAACACGCTGTTGCTTCGGCTTTGTGCCCCGGCCCTTGAGCGGAAAGAGAAGGTTGTGGCTGTGCTGCCCATCCGGAACGTCAACCGCGTCGTGGGCACAATTGTCGGCAGCGAAATTACCCGGCGCTGGGGCGCCGAAGGCCTACCGGAGGACACCATTGAAATACACTTCACCGGAAGCGCGGGCCAGAGTTTCGGCGCTTTCATGCCCAAAGGCATGACCTTTTACCTCGAGGGCGACGCCAATGACTACGTCGGCAAGGGGCTTTCCGGCGGAAAGGTTATTATTTTCCCACCGGAGCAATCCACTTTCGTGCCCGAAGAAAACATCATCATCGGCAATGTCGCGCTTTACGGGGCGACGGGCGGCGAGGCTTATATTTGCGGCATGGCTGGCGAACGGTTCGCGGTGCGGAACAGCGGCGTGACCGCCGTCGTCGAGTCTGTCGGCGACCACGGCTGCGAATACATGACCGGCGGACGCGTCGTCATCCTTGGTCCCACGGGCCGCAACTTTGCCGCCGGCATGTCCGGTGGCATCGCTTACGTGCTGGACGAAACCGGCGATTTCCCGCGGCGTTGCAACCTCCAAATGGTCGCCCTGGAGAAACTCGAAGATCCGGACGAGATCGAGCAGATTTGGAAGATGATCCAACGGCACCAAACCTATACTGGCAGCGAGCGCGCCGCCAGGCTCCTGGCCGACTGGGAGCGGATAGTCCCGAAGTTCGTCAAAGTCATGCCCAAAGATTACAAACGCGTTTTGCAGTCGCTCAAGAAGGTGGAGAGCTCCGGTCTCAGCGGGGAAGAAGCCATCATGGCCGCCTTCGAGGAGAACGCGCGCGATGTCGCCCGCATCGGCGGCGGATGAGTTTTGATCATGGGTAGTCCCACCGGCTTCATCGAGTATCTCCGCGAGCTCCCGCTGGATCGTTCAGCCCTCGAACGCATTCGGGATTGGAACGAGTTCCATCATCACATGCCCGAGCCCAGGCTGCGCCAGCAGGCCGCCCGGTGCATGGATTGCGGCATCCCCTTCTGCCATACCGGCACACTCCTCAGCGGCATGGCCTCCGGATGTCCGATTCATAACCTGATTCCCGAATGGAATGACCTGATCTATCGCGGCCTGTGGAAGGAAGCTCTCGACCGGCTCCATAACACCAATAATTTCCCGGAATTTACCGGCCGAGTCTGCCCGGCGCCGTGCGAAGGTTCCTGCGTCCTCGGCATCAATGCACCGCCCGTGACGATCAAAACCATCGAGTGCGAGATCATTGATAAAGGTTGGGAGAAAGGGTGGGTCGTGCCCGAGCCTCCTGGCATCCGTACTGGCAAGAAGGTCGCCGTCGTCGGCTCCGGCCCTGCCGGCCTCTGCGCCGCCGCCCAGCTCAACCGGGCCGGACATTGGACGAGCGTTTTCGAGCGCGAGGATCGCCCGGGCGGCCTGCTCATGTATGGCATCCCCAACATGAAATTGGACAAGGAAACAGTTGTCCTGCGCCGTATCCGGCAGATGGAAGCTGAGGGTGTCAAGTTCATCAACAACACCGAGGTTGGCCGCGATTATCCCGCCGATAAGCTTCTCAAGGAATTTGATGCCGTTGTGCTCTGCACAGGCGCGACCAAACCGCGCGATTTGCCCGTCGAAGGCCGCGACCTCAAAGGCGTGCATTTTGCGATGGATTACCTCACCCAGAACACCCGCAGCCTGATGGATGGACACAGAAACGGGAACTTCATTTCCGCCGAGGGCAAGGACGTGATGGTCATCGGCGGTGGCGACACCGGCACCGATTGCGTCGGCACCGCCATGCGGCAGGGCTGCAAGAGCCTCGTGCAGGTCGAGATCCTGCCGCAGCCGCCGATGGATCGGGCAAACGACAACCCCTGGCCTGAGTGGCCGAAAATCTATCGCCTGGACTACGGGCAGGAGGAGGCGGCCGCTAAGTTCGGCGCCGATCCGCGCGTTTATCTTCGCACAGCCAAAAGGTTCACCAGCGACGGCAACGGCCACGTCAAGGAAGCTTTGCTCGTTCAGATTCAGTGGGAGCG
>JACXTT010000660.1_pt1 | contig 58780 bp, 39 predicted proteins | sample 9270951 | NCBI WGS metagenome assembly JACXTT01 (sample SAMN15532306, study PRJNA645909) | rock metagenome | isolation source: weathered quartz diorite | place: Puerto Rico | collected 2017-06-21
GGATGAGGGGTTCGTGCAACGCGCGACTAAGAGGCCCCTCATCCGCCTTCGGCACCTTCTCCCCCGTGCGGGGGAGAAGGGACTAGTCGGCTCAAACCCGCATAAACACTGGAAGTTTCCTGGAAGCGAAGTCGAGGGACCTCGCGTGTGTGGGAGGCGCGCGACATGAGTTCCGTACCACCTACCCGCCCGGGTCCCTCGACTACGCTCGGGATGACGGGAGATCTGAGCTTGCTCAATCATTGGCCGTTTACCCACTGAAAAGCTCGACGCCTTCGCTTCGCTCAGGATGAGATAGGTCCCATTCGTCCATCGTCCTACAATCGTTCCACACAATGAGCGATGACCGGCTCGAGACCGTCTCGGTCCCCGAGCAATTCGCCTCCATCTTTCTCCGCGCGCAGCAGCACGTCGCAAGCTACTTCGCCGATCGCGTCGAGAATCCGCATCAGAGCACCATCCTCATCTCCGGCGAGCGTTACATCCTCGTCCGCGCGGCTTCGATGTCCGTCGAGTTCTTCGATCTCGTCATGCGTCTCTATCGCGAACGCGGCGAGATCGAAGCGCGCAACGTTGCCAGCAATCTTCTTTTCGATATCGCTCATGCGATCGGCCGCGCGGACGCCCGCACGTTTCACGCGCGCATGAATGTCAGCGATCCAGTCGAGAAACTTTCCGCCGGTCCGATCCACTTCTCGTATTCAGGCTGGGCGTTCGTGAAGATCTTTCCCGAATCTCGTCCGTCGCCCGATGAGAACTACTACCTGATCTATGACCATCCATTCTCGTTCGAGTCCGACGCCTGGATGCTGCGCAAGAAACAGACGGACTTCCCGGTCTGCGTGATGAACGCCGGCTACTCATCCGGCTGGTGCGAGGAGAGCTTCGGCATTCCGCTCGTTGCAACGGAAGTCGAATGTCTCGCTGCCGGTGGCGAGCATTGCCGCTTCATCATGGCGCCCCCCTCGCGCATCGAGGGGCATGTCGAGCAATACATCCGCGAGAAGGGGCTCGATTCGAAGAGTCTCGTCTCCCCTGCCTCGATCACGGTCCCCGAATTCTTCCAGCGCAAGCGGATGGAGGATGAGCTTCGCCGTTCGAATGATCAGCTCGAGCTGCGCGTTCAGGAGCGGACCGAGAGCCTTCGCCTGTTCGAGTCGGCCGTGCAGAACGCGATCGAAGGCATTCTCCTCCTCAGCGGCGACCCCGAGCCGCGCATCCTCTTTGCGAACGCCGGTTTCGAGAAACTCACCGGGATCTCCGCGAGTGACGCAGCCGATCAGACGCTCACGATCCTGCAGATCTCGCCCGACGAAGACGAGATGCTCGAACGGATGCAGATGCATCTCACGCGAGAGCTGCCATTCGAAGGAGAGGCGGTCGCAACGCGAAAGGACGGCTCCCGTTACGTGCTCGAGATCCACATCATGCCGATCCGCGAGAAGGAACGGCTGACGCACTGGGTCTGCATCCTGCGCGACGTGAGCGATCGCCGCGCGCACCTCGCGGCGCTCGAGCATCAGGCGTTGCACGATGTGCTCACCGATCTTCCGAATCGCGTGCTGCTGCTGGACCGGCTGGAGCAGGCGATCCTCGCCTCGCAGCGGCAGGGAAATTCGCTGGCTCTGGTCATCATGGATCTGGATCGCTTCAAGGAAGTGAACGACACGTTCGGACATCACGTCGGCGATCAACTCCTGATGCAAGTCGGTCCGCGCCTTCGCAGCCAGATTCGCGTCACCGACACCGTGGCGCGCCTGGGCGGCGACGAGTTCGCGATTCTGCTGCCGCTCATCAGCGACACCGACGCAGCAATCGCAACCGGCCGCAAACTCGTGCGTGCACTCGAAGCGCCGTTCCTCGTCGACGAACATGCGTTCGAAGTCGGAGCGAGCGTCGGCATCGCCATCGCTCCCGATCATGGCAACGACGCCGCGACGCTGATGCGCCGCGCGGATGTCGCGATGTACATCGCCAAACAAACCAACAGCGGCTACGCCGTCTACTCGGCGGAACAGGACAGCAACTCTCCGACGCGTCTCGCGCTCATGAGTGCACTGCGCTACGCGATCGATCATGGCCAGCTCGTGCTGCACTACCAGCCCATCATCGATCTCGAGAAGGGAACGTTCTCGCATCTCGAGGCGCTCGTCCGCTGGGAGCATCCCCAGCACGGACTCCTGCCGCCCGATCAGTTCATCCCGCTCGCCGAACGCACGGGCCTCATCGTTCCGCTCACGTCGTGGGTTCTGAATGAAGCGCTCGCACAATGCCGCGCCTGGCATGACGCGGGCCTCTCGCTCGGAGTCTCGGTGAATCTCTCCAGCCGCACGCTGCAGGATTCCGCCTTGGCGGACCTGATCGCCGAGAACCTGCATCGCTGGCGGCTGGAAGCAGGCTCGCTCAAGCTCGAGCTAACCGAGAGCAGCATCATGTCCGATCCCGATCGCGTGAGCGCGATGCTGGCGAAGCTGCGCGGAATGAACCTGCGCCTCTCGATCGACGACTTCGGAACCGGCTACTCGTCCCTCTCACATCTGCGCCTCCTGCCCGTCGATGAGATCAAGATCGACAAATCGTTCGTGATCGACATGCTGACGACACCGTCCGATGAAGCGATCGTCCATTCCACGATTCAACTCGCCCAAAACCTCGGCCGGCGCGTGGTCGCGGAAGGCGTCGAGAACAAGCCGATCTACGAGAGGCTGCGCGAGCTCGGCTGCAATGATGTGCAGGGGTTCTATCTCGCGCGGCCAATGGATGCGAGGAAACTGGAAGAGTGGATGCCGGGAGTGCCCTGGAAGCCGGCGGCGTAGTGCGTCCTCGTCATCCCGAGCGAAGTCGAGGGACCCGGGCGTGCGTGCGGTACGAAACTCATGTCGCGCGCCTCACGCCCGCCCGGGTCCCTCGACTACTCGGGATGACGAGGGACGCAACTGCCCTCATTCGTCCTACAATACCCACCACTCGGCCCAATCGCACACAGGAGGAATTCATGCGCCCCATGCTCCGGTCGCTTCTCGTTCTCCTCGTAGTGGCTCTCCTCCCTCTTTCCGCATTCGCACAGTCTCAGGCAACGACGGGTGTCATCGAAGGCACGGTGATGGATGCGACCGGCGCGGTGATGCCGGGCGTCACGATGTCGATCAAGAACACCGCCACGAATTACGAACAGACGCAGGTCACCGACAAGGAAGGGCGCTTTCGCGGCGTGCTCCTTCCTCTCGGTCCCTACCAGGTCAGCGCGACGCTGGAAGGATTCGGCTCGCAGGTTCAAAAGGGCCTGCAGCTCCAGGTCGGACAGACGCTGACGCTCAGCTTCAAGCTGACGCAGGCCGCGGTGTCCGAGCAGATCGTCGTCACCGCTGCGGCGCCGCTCATCGAGACGGCGCGCACCGAAGGGGCGACGCGCATCGACGACAAGTCCGTTGCCGGCCTTCCGAACAACGGCCGCAACTTCCTCGAGCTGACCAAGCTCACGCCCGGTGTCAGCATCGTGCAGGGGCCGGACGGCGACGAGCTCTCGATCAATGGCCAGAAGGGCATTCAGAACAACGTCTCGGTCGACGGCGCGGACTTCAACAACCCGTTCTTCGGCGAGCAGCGCGGCGGACAGCGTCCTGCCTTCACGTTCAATCTCGATGCAGTCAAAGAGATGGTCGTGGTTGCCGATGGCGCGAACGCTGAGTTCGGACGCTCGCAGTCGGGCTTCGTGAACGTCATCACGAAGTCGGGCACGAACGAGATGGACGGCACGGCGCACTTCACGTTGAAGGACGACTCGCTCAGCTCACGCTCGAAAGCGGGCAACGGCAAGACCGCGCCGAAGTTCGACTCCCATCAGTATCAGGGCGGCGGCACGTTCGGCGGACCGCTGGTGAAGGACAAACTCTTCTACTTCGGATCCATCGATGTGCAGCAGGCTCGCTCGACGAAGCAGACGGACCCGTCGCGCATCGAGCCGGCTGTCGTCGCCGCACTCGCGGCGCTGGGCAGCCCCGACGAGAATGGCCCGATCAGCCGCACGAACGATGCGCGCGTGCTCCTGCTCAAGACCGATTGGAACTCCAGCGCGAAGAACCTCTTCACGTTCCGCTACAACTACACGTGGGCGGAACAGAAGAACGGCACGTTCGATGTCGATTCATGGGGACGCAGCGCCAACGCGATCGAGCGCGATTCGTCGCACGCACTCACCGGCGCACTCGTTTCGACGTTCGCAGTCGACCTGCTGAACGAGTTCCGCTTCCAGTTCGCGAAAGAGAATCGGCCGCGCCCCTACAACGGACCGCTGATCACGGGACAGAGCCGCCCGCTTCCCGACACGGCGTTCGACTTTGGCAGCAGCTATCGCTTCGGCGAGCCATTCTTCATTCCGGTCAAGTACTACGACACGCGCGTGCAGTTCAACGACAACATCTCCTACCTCCGCGGACCGCACTCCTACAAGTTCGGCGTCGAGTACAACCGCGTGAATTCGGTGCAGACGTTCGTCGGCTTCGCGAACGGGCGCTGGATCTTCGACTCGACGGCCGGCTTCCTCGAAGATCTGAAGAACCACACGAACAAACACGTGTTGCTCTTCCTGCAGCAGGCCGGTGTCGGTGGGCTGAGCGTGGAGGAGGCCGGAACGCAGAGCATCCCGCAGAAGGAGCCCGCCGTCTTTGCGCAGGACAGCTGGCAGGCAACTCCCAATCTCAACGTGCAGTATGGTCTGCGCTGGGAAGCGCAGATCGAACCCGATCCGATCACGCCCGCCGACCAGGTCTTCTACGCGAAGTTCATCGGCACGACCTCGAAGGGACAGGAGTTCCCATCGAACGGCAAGGTTCCCTCCGATCGCAAGATGTGGCAGCCGCGCCTCGGCATGTCGTGGAACCCGAGCGGCAACGGCAAGAGCGTGCTGCGCGCAAACGCCGGCATCTTCTATGGACGCGTTCCGGGTCTTTCGCTCGCGTCCTCACGTTCGACCAACGGCAGCCGCGGTCAGACGATTTTCCGCAACAGCGGATTCAATCCCGATGGCTGCCTGCCGATCTATCCGAATCCTCTCGCCGCGTCGTGCATCCAGTCACCGTTCGATCCCGACGTCTTCGTCTTCGACAAGAACTTCGAGAATCCGCGCACGAAGTCGGCAAGCATTTCGTGGGAGCAGGAAGCGATTCCCGACTACGCGGTGCTCGTGAAGTACAACTACGCGAAGAGCGATCACATCACGCGTTTCATCAATGGCAACGATCCGCTGCTCGGTTCGCCGTGGTCGACGGGACTCGGAGCCGACGGCAAGAATGGAATCGGCACGCTGACTGTCGTGCAATCGTCCGCGCGCAGCCTCTATCAGGGCGTGACGCTCGGCCTCACGAAGCGGCCTTCGCACAACGTGCAGTTCCAGCTCTACTACACGTATTCCAAGGACAAGTCGGATGACGACAACGAGCGCGATCCGTTCTCGTTCCGTTACGCGAAGATCACCAACCTCGGTCCGGAGTACAGCTACTCCGATCGCGATCAGCGTCATCGCGTAAACGGCTGGCTGCTGTGGAATGCGCCGGCGGGCCTCGACGTCAACTTCCGCTACTCGTATCGCTCGGCACAGCCGCAGTCGTTGTCCTGCGTCGTGAGCGAAGCGTTCTGCGGAAAGGACGCCTTCGGCGGTTCGCGTTTCAACGCCATCGCCGCCTCGCCCAGCGACCGCATCAACCCGGACGGCTCGGTCACCCAGCGCAACCTCGGCCGCAAGGACAACCAGTATTCGTCGCTCGACTTCCGCATCTCGAAGCCGTTCAAGCTCGGCAACGGACTGACCGCAGAACCGTCGGTCGACATCTTCAATGTCTTCAACAGCAAGAACCTGAAGCATCCCGAGGTGACGAGCCTCGTCTTCAACTTCGACGGCACGGTGCAGAGCGGCCTCGGCGATCCGCGCCAGGCGCAGATCGGCCTGCGGTTGATTTGGTAAACGTGGAGTGCGGACTCCTCGTCCGCACTCGCTTTACACCTTCACGACCACCTTCCCGAAGTGCTGCGCTGCCTCCAGGTAGCGCAGCGCTTCGCGCGCCTCATCGAACGCGAACGTGCGATCGATGACAGGCCGCAGACGATGCAGCGCGATCGCGCGATTCATCTCGTCGAACATAGCGACCGAACCGACGTAGATCCCCTGCACGCGAATATTCGGCAGAATCGCGGAGACGTCGATCGGAATCTGCGTGCCGGTCACGAGTCCGATGACGCTCACCTGCCCCGCGGCCCGTACCGATCGGAGTGATCGCGGGAACGTGTCGCTGCCGCCCAGTTCGAGAACGTTGTCGACACCGCGCTCCTCGGTCAGCCGCAACACTTCCTTCTCCCACTCGGGAGTCGTGCGGTAGTTGATCGTCTCATCGGCGCCGAGTCGTCTCGCCTTCGCGAGCTTCTCGTCGCTGCTCGACGTGATGATCAAGCGCGCGCCACGCAGCTTCGCGAACTGAAGCGCGAAGACGGCCACGCCACCGGTACCGAGAATCAACACGGTATCGCCGGGCTTCACGGAGATCAGCGCGTGCCAGGCTGTCAGCGCGGCACATGGCAGCGCCGCAGCCTCCTCGAAGCTGAGGTGTCCGGGAATCTTGACGAGCGCTCGTTGATCGAAGATGCGAGCCGTGGTGAGCGCGCCGTCGACATACGCGCCGCCGAGCGAGCTCTTGCCGTACTCGCGGCGATATTCTCCGTCGAACCAGCCTGCGAAGAAACTTCCGGCGACCCGGTCGCCAGGCGCGACTCGCGTAACTCCTGGTCCGACCGCAACGACTTCGCCCGCGCCGTCGGAAGCGATCACGCGCCCGTCGGGCGCTCCATATTTGCGCGCCGCGACGATCAGGTCGCGGTAGTTCAGCGACACGGCCTTGATGGCCACGACGACTTCGCCCCAGCCCGGCGGCGGGACGGCGATTTCATCGAAACTGATCCCATCCGCAGCGAGGCGTACGGCAGTAGCACGATCCATGATTCATTCTCCTTGCAATGGATGAATATCATCGCTACTATCCAATGGGAAGTATGCACCAAACAGTGCAGTAGATACCCGGAGGTAAGTCATGCGACGACGAGTGAGTGACATTCCTGCCACTACGCAGCAGATGGCCGAGAAGGCGCTGCGCTGTATCCACTCCATCGACGTCTTCGATCAGACTTGTGCCTCACACCAGGCCATCGGGCGGCTGGCGGACAAGTGGACACTGCTCGTCTTCTACGCACTCGCGCAAGGGACCAAGCGCTACAGCGAGCTCCAACGGCAGATCGCCGGCATCTCGCCCAAGATGCTGACCCAGACACTGCGCTCGCTCGAAGAGAACGGTTACGTCGAGCGCGAGATCTATCCCGAGGTACCGCCGCGCGTGGAGTACTCGCTGACTGAGCTCGGAGTCAGCTTCGTCCAGCCCATGGCCGTCCTCTTCCAATGGGCGCAGGAGCACAAGGATGACCTGATCCGCATCCGTACCCGCAATGCGCGGAAGGTCGCACGCGAGGCGTCGCCCTGAGGTCAGTGGCCGCTGGCCCGCCGTCGAACCGCGCTCGTCTGAGCCTGTTCCGCGTTCGCGCCCAGGAACGAGAGCAACTGCGCATCGCTCACCGCATTCGGATCGGAAAAATTCGCATTGGTCAGCGAGGCCGGAACGGAGGGACGGCGGAATCGGAAGTAGTCGAATGCGCCGACGAGATCGGCGTTCCCGCCGTGAATCACCGTCGAGTTGTGCGCGAGCGCCGTGTAGTTGTTGAAGCAGAACGGGAAGTCGGTGTAGACCGTCATCCCTACCTGCATCAGCGGCGCGAAATCGGGACGATAGTAGCGGCGGTGCACGACCCAGCCGCTGCCGTCGTTGCGCAACGTGATCACATGCGCGCCGAGACGCGCCACCTGAATCACGGCGTGATTCCCAGGCGCCGGAACGACGACGATCGTCGAGATTCCATTGACTGTCGTCTTGACCTCGTACTGAAAGGCGCGCGCCGTGTTCGCCGCACCGAGGGAAAGAAAAACGTAGTTCTCGCCGCCCGGCTGCCACGTCGATGGAGTGATCTGGCGCGGCGTGCGCACCATGATGCCGGCCAGCGAATAGAGCGAGCTTGGCGCACCCGTCCCATTTCGCTGCGTCGCGGTGACGTCCGTCGTCACGACGAAATCACCCTGCACGAGCTTGAATGTCAGCTCACCGCGATAGTCGTTGTACCAGGTACTGGTGAACGGCATCATCCGCATTTTTCCCGGAATCGTGCCGTTGATGTCCTGCTGCTCCAGCTGATTCGCAGGCCAGCCTTCCACCGCATAGACTCGCTGCCACTGAGCGAGCGTCGACGCATCGTTGAATTCGTCACTCAACCCCGCCAGATCATCGGCAAGCTGCGTGAAAGGCAGCAGGCAAACGAAAACGACAGCGAGCTTCATCCATGACAATATGGCGCCGCATCGCGTGATGAAGCAACTTGCGAATCCACGTGCGGTCGTCTTCGACTGGGATGGAACGCTCGTCGATACGGCGGAGGCGAGCTACCGCTGCTATGTCCGCCTGTTCCAGTCGTTCTCCCTCCCCTTCGACCGCGAAACGTACGCGCGCACATATTCGCCGAACTGGTATCACACGTTCCGCTGCCTCGACCTTGCCGAGGAGCACTGGGCGGAAGCGGATCGGCGATGGCTTGACTACTTCGCCGAGGAGACCGTCGAACTGATCGACGGTGCGGCCGAGGTCATCGCTGGCCTCGCGTCACGAGGCATCGCAACGAGCGTGGTCACCAGTGGCAGCCGCGAGCGCGTCGTCCGTGAGATCGATGCGCATGGCCTCGCGAATCAGTTGCTGCATCCAGTGTTCGGAACGGACGTTCACAACAAGAAGCCCCACCCCGAGGCGCTGCTGTTGTGCCTCGATCGGCTGTCGATCAAACCGGAGGAAGCGGTGTACGTCGGCGATAGTGCCGAAGACATCGAGATGGCGCGAGCAGCGGGCGTCTACTCGGTAGCAGTTCCAGGACCCTATCCGAATCACGATTCCCTGCATGCGGCGAAGGCGGATATGACGCTGTCGTCGCTGAGAGAAGTAGGGCTCTGGGGCGCTGGGGCGCTGGGGCGCTAAGTGATTCTGCAGCGACCGATCTCTCGTCATCCGAGCGAGCAACGGCGCGCGCACACGCCGCGACTGAGAGAAAGAAACCACGGCACGCGATCGTAAGCTGCCGTCATCCCGAGCGTAGTCGAGGGACCCGGGTGGGCGGGCGGTACGAAGATCATGTCGCGCGCCTCCCACACGCGCGAGGTCCCTCGACTTCGCTTGGGATGACGGGAGCTCACCTATTAGGCCGCAAACCCGCATAAACCCTGGAAGTTTCTTGGAAGCGGCGAATCGGCGCTGCGCGCCCGTTATACGAACATGACAGCGACTCTTTGTGGATGACAGTACAAAGGGGTGACGGCCTCGACACCGCGATCCCGCGGGCCCGCGCAACCGCGAACCCAACCATGTACACTCCGACAATCACGATGCCCACCACGGTCCGCGCAGTTTGCCCCCACGATTGCCCCGATACCTGCGGCATGCTGGTCACGGTCGAGGATGGCCGTGCGATCCGCATTGCCGGCGATCCCGATCATCCGGTCACGAACGGATTCCTCTGCACGAAAGTCGCGAAGTATCTCGAGCGGACCTATCACGAGGGGCGCCTCCTGCATCCGCAGATTCGCGTCGGTGCGAAGGGCGAAGGAAAGTTCCGGCAGGCCACATGGGACGAGGCGCTCTCGCTCGTTGCAGAAATACTGAACGCGATTCGCGCGCAGAATCCGCAGTCGATCCTTCCCTATTCGTACGGCGGCACGCTCGGCTCGATCCAGGGTGACTCGCTGTCGATGCGCTTGTTTCATCGCATCGGTGCGTCGCTCCTCGAACGGACGATCTGTGCCACCGCGGGGATGACTGCCTGGAATGCGGTCTACGGCATCCGCATGGGCACCGACACCGAGACGATCGCGCAGTCGAAGCTGATCATTCTCTGGGGCACGAACACACTCACCTCGAATCCGCACCTCTGGCCGTTCATCCGCAAGGCGAAGGCGAACGGCGCGACGACGATCTGCATCGATCCCCTTCGCACGCGCACCGCCGACGCCTGCGACGAGCACATCGCGATCCGGCCCGGCACCGACGCCGCGCTCGCGCTGGCGATCGCGCACGTCCTCTTCCGCGACGAGCTGTTCGATCGTCAATATCTTGACGAGATGACGCTCGGCTGGGAGAAGCTCCGCGACCGCGCTCTCGCCGACTACTCGCCGCAGCGCGTCTCGGCGATCACTCGCGTGCCGGCCGAGGCGATCGAACATCTCGCACGCCGCTACGCCACGACGCGGCCATCCTTCATCCGTCTCAACTATGGATTGCAGCGGCACGGCGGAGGCGGCTCCGCAGTCCGCGCCATCGCGTTGCTCCCCACGCTCACCGGCGACTGGAATCTCGCCGGAGGCGGCGCACAGTTGTCGACGTCGCAAACGTTTCCGCTCGACACCGCCTATCTCGAGCGCACCGATCTGATTCCTCCCGGCACTCGCACGATCAACATGACTCGCCTCGGCGAGGCACTCACTGAGACGAATGATCCTCCGGTGAAGGCGATGGTCGTCTACAACTCGAACCCTGCGGCCATCGCACCCGATCGCGAGCGGGTGCTCGCCGGCCTTCGCCGCGATGATCTCTTCACCGTCGTCCTCGAGCACTTCCAGACCGACACTGCCGATTATGCGGATGTGCTGCTTCCCGCCACCACGCAGCTCGAGCATGAAGATCTGCACAAGGCGTACGGTCACCTCTATCTTTCGTACAACAAGCCGGCAATTGCGCCGCTCGGCGAATCGCTGTCGAACACCGAGATCTTCCGCCGTCTCGCCGCGCGCATGGGTCTCGACTTTCCGGAGTTGAAGGAGAGCGACGAGTCGATGATCCGGCACGCCATCGCGAACGTTCCCGGCATTGCCTTCGACGATCTGCAACGCGAGGGCTGGCTCCGGCTCAACGTCCCCTCGCCGCACCTTCCTTATCGCAGCGGTACGAAGGTGCCGACGCCGAGCGGCCGCATCGAGCTCGACTCGTCTCGCTTCGCCGCGGAAGGACTCGATCCGATTCCATCCTACGTACCGCCGCACGAGTCGGAAGAGCGCGCGCCGGAACTAGCGCGCCGCTTTCCGCTCGCGCTCATCTCGCCGCCCGCGCACTCGTTTCTCAACTCGACCTTCGTGAACGTCGCGTCGCTGCGCCGCTCCGCGGGCAAACCGACGCTCGAGATTCACACTGAGGATGCGCAACGCCGCGGAATCAACGCGGGCGATCGCGTTCGCATCCTCAACGATCGCGGCTCCTTCACCGCGGAGGCCGTGATCAGCGATCGCGTCCGCCCCGGTGTCGTCAGCGCGCCATCGGTCTGGTGGCCGAAGATGACCTCCGACCAGACGAATGCAAATCAGACGACGTCTCAGGCGATCACCGACATCGGCCACGGCGCCACGTTCTACGACAACCTCGTCGAGGTGAGCCGCGCGTGAGCTATCTCATCGCTGCAGCATTCACCATCCTCGTTTCGGCCGGCATCATCATCGCCAACGAGCGCTTCCGCCTGCTTCGCTGCGATGATTTCGCATCACGGGGAGCGAAGATCTTCGCCTACACGTGGCTCACGCTCTTCCTCGTTTCTCTCGGCATTCTGACGACACTCTCCGCGGCTCATCCGCCGACTGCGCAACAACTCGCAAAGACGCCCTTCTTTTCCCTCTTCGTTCCGCACCTCGGCTTCATTGTTTTTCTCCTCGGCTGGTGGCTCGCAACGCAACGGCCGCCGCTGCGCGTCTTCCTGAACATTCCACGAGAACGAACCGGCGAGGCGGTCCTCGCAGGATTCGCGCTCGGGCTCGCCGGTTGGATCTTTACGATCCTGATGATGCTCGCGATCGTCGCCATGCTGAAGGTGGCAAACATGATTCCCGAGGGAATGCAGCCTTCGCCAATGATCGGCTTCTTCGCGACGCTGCCGTGGTGGAAGAAGCTGTTCATCGTCGTCTCCGCGATGACGATCGAAGAGGCGCTGTTCCGCGGCTTCTTCCAGAAGAGGATCGGGCTGCTCGCCTCGACGATTCTCTTCGCGCTCGCGCACTACAGCTACGGGCAGCCGATGCTTCTGGTCGGCGTGACGATGATCTCGCTCGTGATCGGCAGCGCGTTCTATCGGACGAAGAACCTGATCCCGGGCGTGATCGCGCACGGAGTGTTCGATGCCGTGCAGATTTTCGTGATCATCCCGGTCGCGCTGCGCTTAGCGGGAGTGTAGGGCAGGCGCCCTCGCCTGTCCCCTTGGCTTGTCGTGCGATGGACAGGCGAGGGCGCCTGTCCTACACCCCTACTGCTCCGACACCACGACGCCGTCGCCTTCGAAGCGAATCTTGAACCCTGCGTCGTCTTCGTTCTCGATCATCACGTTCTCGAGCGACTTGTCGTCCATCACCTGCGGAATCAGATTGCCTGTCCAGGCGACGAGCGCATTCGATGAAATCGACAGCGGATATTCGCGCGTCACGCGCAGCGTGAGCGGTTCGATCGATGTGGAGATGGCGAGTGAGCCCTTGCCGAAGATCTTCACAGTATCGATCTTCCGCTGATAGGTCGAGTCGTAGATCGGCTCGACGCGATACGTCAGCGTATCTTCGAGAGCGAGCAGGTTGTGCCCTTCGACATAGATGAACTCTTCGCTGAGATCGAGCAGGAACGTCTTGCGTCCCTTCTCGTACACGAAGATCTTGCCTTGTCCAACCGCCTTCACCAACGTCTGCGCTGTCGTACCCACGAGACCTGACTCGGCGACGAACTTCAGATTGCCGGAGTAGCTGGAGACGGTGCCGCGCTTCACGTGTACGCTGCGCGCGAAGTTGATCTCGAGGAATCCGTTCTCGTGCAGTGTGAAGGTCTTCGATGCACCTTCGATCTTGTGTCCGAGGTCGAGGCGCTTCTCCTCGATCGCCGGCGTGTCGTCGACGGCTTCCTGCAACTTGCGCGCAGCGGTGTGACCGGCCATCTCCATCGCGGGTGCGGGAGCGGGCGGCGGCATAACTGGCGGAGGCGGAGGTGCAGCAGGCGGCTCCGGAAGCGGCGTCGTTCCAGGCTTCGTGCGCGTATCGATGTGCGGCTCTCGAATCGGCTGGAGAGCAGCGATCTTCGCAGTGTTGATGCGATCCACTTTCACCGCGAGCGTGGTGCCCTCTTTTCGCGGAGGTGGCGGCGCTGCAGGTGCGGGTGGAGGTGCGGGAGCAGGTCGTGGCGCAAGTGCTGGCGGCTGATGTTCCGCTTCCACTTCCTTCACCAGCTTGTCCGCGCCGGCGAACTTGAGATGCTCGAGCGCCTGCGAAAACTTTCTCTTCTGCCGGTACAACAGCCCGAGATAGAGATGCGACTTCGCATAGTTCGGACGCAGTTCGACGGAGCGCAGCAGAAAGTGCTCGGCTTCGTCGAGCTTCCCTTGCTTGAAAAGGATCAGTCCGAGGTTCGAGTGAAGAATGAAGACGTTGGGATTCTCATGCGCGAGGCGCCGGTAGATGACTTCCGCCTCGGGGAACGCATTGGTCTTGAAGTAGACGAGACCGAGAAGATTGAGAACATCGGAGTCATCGGGCCGATGCTTCTGCGCTCCTTCCAGTTCCCGCCGCGCCTCGGCATATCGCCCTTCCTGAAACGCTTCGCGGCCCCGGTTGTAATGGAGAAGGAAGACACCCTGATCGAACGGGGCAGCAATGACGGGATCTGGCATTCCGACGTGGATTGTAGCGGCTGCGGCGCCAGTGTGCACGTGTGTCCGTCACACCAACGTCAATTATCGCGTGCCGAGATAGCGGAAGCCGGGGATGACGGCAGCGGCAGCGAGCGGTGCTGCAGCCTTGAAACCGCCGCGCAGAAGATTGCGGCCACGACCGCCTGCGAACGAGACCGCACCGCCGCCATAGGGTCTGCCGTAGTAGACCGTTAGCGCGCGGCTGACGTAGTTCTTCGTTTCGTTGTAAGGCGGAATGCCGCCGTGCTTCGTCACGGCGCCTTCGCCCGCGTTGTACGCGGCGAGCGCGCGCGGCAGGTCATACGAGAACATCTCGAGGAGATCGGACAGATACGCGACGCCGCCGCGGATGTTCTCTTCGGGATCGAACATGCGCGAGACACCATAACGCTTCGCGGTTTCCGGCATCAGCTGCATCAGGCCGCGCGCACCTTTGTTGGAAACGCAGGCCGGATTGAAGTTCGACTCGACCTGGATGACTGCGCGGACGAGGATGGGATCGACGTTGTACTCGTCGGCATATTGCTCGATGACCCTGTCGTACGGCGAGCGGCGGTCACGTTGCTTCGCGAGCCACTTCAGGTCCGAGCTCTTTCCGTTGCTGGCCGGTCCGATGTTCGAGATCACCTTCTTGCCATCGCCCCTGACGACCAGCTGCACCTGCGCGGCGGCAGGGACACTGATCGCAACGATGAGAGCGAGGGGGAAGAGACGCATTGTCCGGTGATGGTAGCACAGGCCAAAATGAGGGCATGAGCTTCGAGCCGATGCAATCGCAGGTCGATGAGTGGATCACGACCCATACCCATGGCTACTTCCAACCACTGATGATGATGGCGCGGCTGACCGAGGAGTTGGGCGAGCTCGCGCGCGCCGTGAGCCACAAGCACGGCGACAAGAAACCGAAGCCGGGAGAAAAAGAGGGAGATGTGGCGGAGGAGCTCGCAGACCTGATCTTCGTTGCGGTATGCCTCGCGAACTCCGAGGGCATCAAGCTGGATGAGGCGTGGAAAGGGCTGATGGAGAAGTTGTATGTGAGAGATGCGAAGCGGTGGAAGTAGGAAAGTAACGAGTGATGAGTGACGAGTGACGAGTGACGAGTGACGAGTAACGAGTGACTAGTGGCGAGTGGCGAGTAGCGAGTGACGAGTAGCGAGTGACGAGTAGCGAGTGACGGGTAGCGAGTGACGGGTAGCGAGTGACGAGTTGCTAGGCATCACGACTCGTCACTCACGACTCGTCACTCGTTACTCCCACTTCATCGATTGCACATCGCGTATGCCTCTCGAAACGTCGGATTCTCGATCAGCGCGCGATTCACTTCGAAGTAGCTCCTCACGACGTCGTTGGTCTGCAGGAGGCGCCGGCGCAGATCGATCGCGATGGCGCGCCAGAACTTCGCGCCCGCGGCGGGTTGATTGCGCAGGAACTGCGCGAGCTCGTGCATCGAGACCGACAGGACTTCGGTCTCCGTGACCGCGCGGAGAGATGCTGAGGCGACGCCGTCTTCGATGATCGAGAGCTCGCCGAACGTCTGTCCCTCGATGAGATCGCAGAGCGAGACTTCGCGATCGTTGACCTTCCGCGATACGCGGATCCGGCCGCTGACCATCACGTGCAGGGCGCGGTTGGCGTTTCCTTCCTCCAGCACGACATCGCCTGGTGCGAAGCGGCTCATCTGCATCGTCCGGCGAATTTCGTCCAGTTCATGCGTTTCGAACTCGGCGAACAGTGTGACTCCACGAAGAAAATTAACGTCGCCCACGACCCTCTCCTGTCCGAAATGGAGTTAGAATCGCTCCATACCTTACAAACAATTTTGAAGTGCCCGCCGCGCTGCAAGAGTACTGCGGACGACGGGAGTCGTTCAACGGCCGTTGTCAGGACAGGAGAACCGAGTATGGACGGTCTTCTTCGCTCACTGGTCAAGACGGTTCGGCGACGCCTTCGCGATGATGAAGAGGTCAGCGTTGAGGCGGTCACCAAGGAGCTCGGCTACACGAGGCAGTACATCTCGGGCCGCTTTCATCGGGTGACAGGACGGCTCCTCAGTCATTTCCTGAAAGAAAAGCGGCTCGAGAAAGCAGCACGCCTGCTGCGGAATGGCAACATGCGCGTTTCACAGATTTCGCGGCGCTGCGGCTTCGATTCCGAAAACTACTTCCGGCAGCAGTTCCGCGAACGCTATGGGATGTCGCCGCGGCAGTTCCGCTCGCACAAGCCTGGGTTGGATCTCCGCAAATTGACCGCAATCAACGTGTAAGACAGGCGCCCTCGCCTGTCTGAATACGATGGACAGGCGCCCTCGCCTGTCTGAATACGATGGACAGGCGGGGGCGCCTGTCCTACATGTGCATATCAAAGCCGGCTTCGATCCACAGATACCGCAGCGTGCCGCGATCGAACGTCTTCGCGGCGGCGGCGTATCGGATGAACAGCAGCAGGTGCCGCAGGCCCGAATGCGGCACTCCGGTTTTCGCCAGATACTCGCGATGCTCCGCCGGTGACGCGAACGTCGTCGCCTGAAACGTCTGCACGAGACGCACAACGGTTCCCTGCACCAGAAGCTCTCCCCGGCGAAGAAAGAAGCGCCGGTGCAGCAGCCGAAGCTCTCCCTCGTCGCGGCCGAGCCGCAAGGGTTTGCCGGCATAGAGCGGTGTCGTGCGAATGCGGAAGCCTTTCGCTTTTCCGTCGCGAATCGCATTCGCGATTTCCAGCGCAAGCTCCCCGCCGATCACTTCGCGCTCGCGCACGATGAGAATCCAGTCACTCGATCCCGCGTCGATCGCGCGATTCAATTCCGCATGATGATCGGCAAGCGCGACGCGCGGCGGGACATCGAGCACGAGCTGCTCGAGCTTCGTGAAGTGCGGAGTGAGCGCCGTGAGATCTTCAGCGTGCACGTGACCGAGCGTCACGATCGACAGTGTTCCTGCCGCCGGATCCACGCGCCTACTCCTCGACGCGCTCGTGAATTCGCACGATGCGCGACGCGCGCCCTGTCTCTTCGTCGATTTCGATCATCGCGCCGGAGAGGCGGATGTCGCGCTTCGCGACCTCCAGCTTGCGCGGGGTGTTGTAGAGGAAGCGATGCAGCGCTTCCTCCGGACGGAAGCCGATCACGGAGTCATAGGCACCACTCATCCCGACGTCGGTCTGATACGCAGTTCCATTCGGAAGAATGCGCTCATCCGCTGTCGGGACATGCGTGTGGGTTCCAAGCACGGCTGACACGCGGCCATCGAGGTAGCGGCCCATCGCCTGCTTCTCCGAGCTCGCTTCGCCGTGAATGTCGACGATGATGACCTTGATCGCATCGAGCTCTTTCAGCTCGCGATCCGCAACATGAAAAGGGTTGTCGCACGGCGGCATGAACACATTGCCCATGAGCTGCAGCACGCCAACCTTGATCCCTGCCGCCGTCTGACGGACGACACGTCCTTTGCCCGGGTTGCCCGTCGGATAGTTCGCCGGACGAACGACGTGCTCATAGTGCTCGTAGTTGTCGACGAAGTCCTTCTTGTCCCAGATGTGATTCCCCGACGTGTACGCGTTGATGGGAAGCTCCGCGAGCTCCTCCATGATGGCTTCGGTCACGCCGAATCCACCCGCCGCGTTCTCGATGTTGACGATCGTGAAGTCGATCTTCTCGCGATCGACGACCGATTCGAGCTTCTGATGCAACGCGCGCCGCCCAGGCTGGCCGACGACATCGCCGATATAGAGGATCTTGATCATGGGGAACGAGGGCACGAGGGCTCGAGGGCTCGGGGTAACCTCGTACCCTCGAACCCGCGTACCCCCGCAACCTATTTTGCAAACTCCGTTGCCCGCATTTCTCGAATCACGGTCACTTTGATCTGCCCCGGATACTGCAGCTCCGACTCGATCTTGCGCGCGACATCCTTCGACAGCCAGATCGACTGTTCGTCGGAGATCTTCTCGCTGTTGACGATGATGCGCAGCTCGCGGCCGGCCTGAATCGCGAAGCTCTTCGAGACGCCTTCCATCTGATTCGCGATCGACTCGAGGCGCTCGAGGCGATGCACGTAATTCTCGAGAATCTCGCGGCGTGCGCCGGGGCGCGCGGCCGACAGTGCGTCGGCTGCATTCACGAGCACCGCTTCCACTGTCGTCGGATCGTAGTCGCCGTGGTGGCACTCCATCGCGTGAATGATCTCGCGCTTCTCGCCGTACTTGTCGAGCACCTGACGTCCGAGCTCGAGATGCGTCCCTTCCATCTCGCGATCGATCGCCTTGCCGATGTCGTGCAGCAAGCCGCCGCGCTTCGCGATCGTGTCGTTGACGCCGAGCTCCACGGCCATGAGCGCCGCGAGCTGCGCCACTTCGAGCGAATGCACGAGCACGTTCTGTCCGTACGATGTGCGGTAACGAAGGCGCCCGAGGAGCTTGAGCACTTCGGGATGGATGTCGGTGATGCCGAGCGAGAACGCTGCGGCCTCCCCTTCTTCGAACAGCTTCTGATCGAGCTCCTGACGAACCTTCTCGACGAGCTCCTCGATGCGTGCCGGATGAATGCGGCCGTCCTGCATGAGGCGCTCGAGCGAGATGCGCGCGATCTCGCGGCGGATCGGATCGAAACCGGAGAGGATGACCGCTTCCGGCGTATCGTCGACGATGAGATCGACGCCGGTCGCCAGTTCGAGCGCACGGATGTTGCGCCCCTCGCGCCCGATGATGCGCCCCTTCATATCCTCGCTCGGGAGATCGACGACGGAGACGGTGTTCTCCGCGACGTAGTCCGAGGCCATGCGCTGAATGGCCATGCCGAGGATCTTCTTGGCTTTGAGGTGACCGAGCTCGTTGGCTTCGGTCTCGATGCGCTTGATGATCTGCGCCGCCTCGAGCTTCGCTTCGTTCTCGATGCCGCGGATCAGTTCCTTCTTCGCCTCTTCGACGGTGAGGCCGGCGACCTGTTCGAGTTTGTGGCGCTGATCCTCGACCAGTTGCTCGAGCTCGTTCTCACGCGACTCGATTTTCTTCTCTCGATCGTTGAGCGTGCGATCGCGCTTCTCGACTTCGCCCATGCGCGAATCGAGTTGCGCGGTCTTCTTGTCGAGGTTCTCTTCCTTCTGCTGGAGCCGCTGCTCCGATTTCTTCATTTCGTCGCGGCGTTCCTGCGCCTTGCGATCGAAGTCGCTGCGCATCTGCAGCAGTTTCTCTTTTGCTTCGAGGTCGGCTTCCTTGACGCGCGCTTCGGACTGCTTGCGTGCGTCGTCGACCATGCGTTCCGCGGAACGGCGCGCTTCATCGAGCTGCGCCTCTCCACGCTTGCGATAGACGGCGCCCCAGGCCAGGGCAGCTGTGATCGCGCCGGCGATCACGCCAGCTACGACACCGATCAAAATGGTTGTAAGACTCACTCGCATCCTCCCGGTGGGGAGGCCCGCGCAGTGAAGGAAAAATCGGAGAACCCCACGTGAGCCGTGTGAGGGATTCTTACTTGAACCTGCCAAGCAGGTGGGCGCCCTACTCGGACCGTTTAGCTACCTTCAATACCGTCACATGAACGGCGAAGGCGTGCACGCAATCCTGAGACGCGAGCACCCGAAGTAAGAAAGCATCGGTTCAAGCGTTAGATCATTCATCACGCACTCTGCAGGGACTCCGAAAAACAGCTCGACGTCTAATTCACGTCCGGCTCAGCTGATGATCCTGCTGAGCCGCTCCGATATTTCCTCCGTCTTCTCGATCCACATCCCCTTGGCGCTTTCGCGCTGTTTGCGGTATCGAGAAAACTCGTCGGCGATGTTGAGAGCGGCGAGAATGGCGATCTTCATCGGATCGACTGTGGCCACCTGGCCTGCAACTTCTCGCATCCTCCCATCAACAAACCGCGCAAGCTCCGATAAGTACTCCGGGTCTCCTTCCCCACGTACGCTATATGTTTGTCCAAAAATCTCGACAATCGTCGAGTCGTTCTTCTCCATCGGAAAAAATTACCTAAGAGACGCGACGCAGTATAGCAGACGCACCATCAGCCATATTGCGATTTGACGAAGCTCTCACGCCGGAACGACAGATCCGTCACATCCACGTAAGATCATGACAGCACGAGAGCTTTGTGTTCTCCTGGTCCAACTCTCCGCTGCCGGTACGGCCGGCGGCGATCCCCCGATCGCCGGTGTACTCCATCCGAAATCTGTCTGAACGATTCTTGTTCGAAGGTTGCACAACGATGAGATCAAACGTGCTTCGTATCGTCGCGCTCAGTGCCCTGCTGTCGATCTTTGGCATTCCACTGAACGCGCAAGTCGTCTTCGACGCGGCGTCGAACATGGCGGCTCCCACAGCATCGACCGCAACTTCGATCGTCACGACATGGAATCACACGGTCGGAACCGCAAAGAAGCCGTACGTGATCGTCTCCGTCTCGCTGAAACTCAATGGCGGCGGTGCAACCGTCGGCAACATCTTGTACGGTGTCGAAAACGGCGGTCCCTTCGCACCGATGACCTTCCTCGGCGCCGCGACGAACGGCACGACCACGCGTGCCGAACTGTGGGGCCTTCCGAATCCACTTCCTGGCGCGCATACGATCCAGGTGACCGTCAACAACGCGGGCGCCCAGAATGTCGTCGTCGTTGCCGGCGCGAAGTCGTTCTCCAACGTCTTTCAGAGCGCTGCCACCGCCGGTCTCGTCACCAATACCGGCAATACCACGACCCCGACCGTAACCGTGACCAATAGTCCTACGACAGCGGTCGTCGACGCCGTGGCATTCAACTCGAACAATGCCCTCGTCGCTGGCGCGGGCCAGACGAATGCCTTCAACCTGACGAGCTCGGGGCCCAACCCGCTGTTCTCCGGCGGCGGCTCAATGGAAACGGGCACGACGAATTCGACGATGTCGTGGACCGCCGGCGCAGTTTCGACATGGGCGATCGCTGCCGTGCCGTTGCAGCCATCCAGCCCGCAGATTCTCTTCGACTCGGTTGCGGGAACCACGTTCTCCAGCAACGCACTGAGCTTCTCCGGCAACTGGAACCACACCACTACCAACGCCGCGAACCGCTACCTCGTCGTCGGCGTAGACGTCGACGAGGCCAACAGCGCAAACCTGTATACGGTCACGAACCTCGTCTATGGCACGGAGGGCGGCGGTCCCAATCAAGCGCTGACCAGAATCGGATTCCGAGCCAACGGAAACAACGTCCGCGCTGAATTGTGGGGCCTCGCAGCGCCAGCAACAGGGACGCATCAGATTACCGCGACGATCACCGCTCCCGCCGGCGCGCGCGCAACGTCCGTCGTTGCAGAGTCGCAGACGTTCAGCGGAATCGAGCAGCAGGCTCCAATCGGCACGTTCGCCCAGAACTCTGCCAACAACAACACTCCCAATGTCGTGGTCGCCAACAGTCCATACGACTACGTGGTCGACACTGTGGCGTACAACTCGAACCAGACGCTGACCATCTCAGGCGCGCAGCAGGACCAGCGGTACGCTGCACTCGTCGCAGCAGGTGGCACGGCAACGAACTTCGCGGGCAGCAGCAGCGGCGCACACGGCTACACCAACGTCACGATGTCGTGGACTGCAACGGGGGGCGGTGCGACGTGGGCAATGGGTGCGATCCCATTGAAACTCGCGACGGTCGGCTTGACCATCACCAGTTCAGCGGACGTCATCAAACTCGGTCAGTCGATTACCTACACGGTCACCGCGACCAACTACGGCGCGGCCAGCGCCACCACGACGACGATCACTATTCCTCTTCCCGCAGGAACGACGTTCGTTTCGCAAACTGGTTGCGCAGGTACCGGTCCTGTGACGTGTACAGTCGGCACACTCGCGGCCGGAGCAACGTCAGCGTCATACACGATGACGGTGACGCCGAACAGCGCAGGCAACATCACGAACAACGCATCCGTCGTGTTCAACGGCAACGCGACTCCGAATTTCACGGAGACCGTCAACACACTCGTTGAAGGCCAAGTCTGCGCGACGCCGGGAAAAGACGGCGCGGGCGGCACGCTGGCAGGCATCCGCAACGACTATTGGCCGGGCACGTCGACCTTCGCTTCGGGTGCAACCTCGATCACCGTCGGCGGACGTGTCGCGGGAGGCGCGGGCAACGCCATCGCTGCCGGCGATCTGCTCATCCTCATGCAGATGCAGGATGCCGCGTTCGACACGACGAACGATGAAACCTACGGTGAAGGCTCGGGCTCGACTCGCGGCACAGGCACCGGCAGCGGCGCGGCGACGACGCTCAACAATGCGGGCCGCTGGGAGTACGTCATTGCCGCAGGCGCACTAGGAGCCGGCGGCGGCGCACTCACGATTGCAGGTGGCGGCGTCGGCGGCGGCACGCTGTACGGTTACACGAGTCAGACGTTCGCGACGACGACGACACAAGGTCAGCGCACGTGGCAGTTGATTCGCGTGCCGCAATACACCACGGCGACTCTCGGCTCGACACTCACGGCGCTCGCGTGGAATGGCTCGACGGGAGGCGTGCTCGCGATCGATGTGAGCGGCACGCTGAGCCTCGGCGGAGCAACGGTCTCCGTCAACGGACTCGGGTTCCGAGGAGGAGCGGGACGCGTCCTCGGCGGTGATGCGACCGGCGGCTTAGCGAACACCGACTACCGCACTTCGGCAACGCTCGCAACGAATGGATCGAAAGCCGAAGGCATCGTCGGAACACCACGCTACATTTATCAAAGCGGCGCCACGATCGGTGCGCCCGGCGCGAATGCCGCGCTCGACACAGGTGTCGAAGGACTGGTTGGCGGAAGCTACGGCCGTGGAGCGCCAGGAAACTCCGGCGGCGGATCGACGGACGGCGACCCTCCAGGAAACGATCAGAACAGCGGCGGCGGTGGTGGCGGTAATGGCGGTTCCGGCGGCGCCGGCGGCTTTTCCTGGAACATCGGTCTTGCGACGGGTGGACAAGGTGGCGCAGGAATCTCGCCGAGTCTTACTCGCATCACCATGGGCGGTGGCGGCGGTGCCGGAACGACGAACAACGGATCGGCAGCCGACGCAGCCGGCAATGTGCTCGCGGACAATACTGCGGCAGCAAACGGTTACTACAGCTCAGGCTCCAATGGCGGCGGTGTCATCATCGTCCGCGCACTGCAGGCTACCGGCACAGCAACGGTGACTTCGAATGGATTCAACGCAGCGAACGTCGGCCGCGATGGCGGTGGCGGCGGCGGCGCTGGCGGCTCGATTCTCTTCACCACGCAGAGTGGAACGCTGACCGGCCTGACGCTTCAGGCGAAGGGTGGCAAGGGCGGCAGCGCATGGCTGCTGCAGGCCGCAGGTTCCAATGGACCCGGCGCCGGAAACAACCGTCACGGCCCTGGCGGTGGTGGTGGTGGCGGCTACATTCTGCTCTCGAGCGCGGCAGCGTCGACCGATGTGGGCGCCGGCGCGAATGGCGTCACCACGCTCGCCAATGACAGCTTCGGCGCACTTCCGGGCACGCCGGGCATCGTGCAGTTCATCGCAGGCAACAACGTGTTGCCGGGCGGCGACGGCGCGTCCTGCGCGGTGGCCGATCTCGCGACGACGAACACGACGTCCGCGATCCCCGTCAGCATCCTCCAGAACATCACCTTCACACAGACAGTCGTCAACAACGGGACGTCGCCCGCGGACAGCGTCGTCTTCACGCAGACCATTCCTGCCGGCGCGATCTACCAATCGATGACCGTTCCTGCAGGCTGGACATGTATCACTCCGGCCGTCGGCGGTACGGGCGATATCACCTGCACGCGTCCGACACTGACTCCGGCTAACGGAGTCCAGAACTTCTCGGTCGTCGTGCAAGCCAACGGCGGTACACCTTCCGGCTATCTCATCGTCGACACCTGTACGGTTTCGAGCGCGACCGCCGATTCGAATCCCGCAAACAATACGGCCACGGCGCAAGAGCCGGTCGTCTGGGGCACGCAATCGGATGTCTCCGTGACCCTGACGAACAACGCGACGACTGCCACGACGGCAGGCTCGAACGTGACCTTCACGTCCGTCGCACAGAATGTCGGAGTCAGCGCAGCGACAGGAACCACCTGGTCAATGGCCATCCCTCCGAACATGAGCTATCAGTCGATCGGTGTCCCCGCCGGCTGGACGTGCATCACACCTGCAGTGAACGCAACGGCACCAGGTTCGATCAACTGCTCGTTCAGCGGCTCCTTCGCTGCCGGCGCATCATCGACATTCACTCCCGTCTTCAAGGTGCTCGCCGGCACTGCAGCCGGCACGACGATCACTGGTACTGCGGATGTGGCCGCGACGAACGACAACGACACCTCCAACAACTCCGCATCTTCGTCGTTCCTGGTACGGGGAGCGGCCGGCTACGACATGGCGGCAACGATGGCCGTCAGCGCGAACCCTGTCGCACCGGCTCAGAACCTCACCTTCACGTCAGTCGTGACCAACAACGGGCCGGCGAGTGCGCCAGCCACCGGAGCTGGCGTGCAATGGGTGATGAACGTTCCGGCTAACACCAACTTCCAGTCGATGGGCACATTCCCCGCGGGCTGGGTCTGTGTAACGCCTGCTGTCGGCGCAAGCGCCGGCACAATCACCTGCACGTATCAGGTAGCCGGCGTCAACCAGGCATTCACGACTGCAACGACCTCGACGTTCCAGCCAGTCTTCCAGGTCAATGCGGCGACTGTGGCGGGAACGACGATCACTGGTTCCGCGGTCGTCAACATCAACGGCACGACCGCAGCGGACAACGTCCCCGCGAACAACACCGCGAGCGCACCGACTCTCGTTACCTCCGCAACGAACGCGGACGTAGCGATCGTCAAGCGCGTTTCACCGAACCCGGTCGGACAGGGACAGCTCGTCAACTATACGTTGGCCGTAACGAACAACGGACCGGCAACCGCGACGAACGTGACCATTTCCGATCCCCTCCCGGCCTCGCTCCAGTTCAGCTCCGTTTCCTCCAACGTGTCGTGCACGGGTGGCGCAACCATCAGCTGCACCATTGCATCGATCCCTGTCGACACCACCTCCGTAATCACCTTCATCGCGCAGGCCACGACGGCCGGTACCATCAACAACACGGCGACCAGGACCGGTGCAGATCAAACGGATCCCGTCGCCGCGAACGACAGCAGTACGGCGCCTCTTACCGTGTTTGCGGTGACCTTCGTCCGGTTGCGCAAGACGAACGCCATCCAGGATAAGGACAAAGTCCTCGTCACCTGGGAGACGAGCTTCGAGAGCGACAATCTCGGCTTCAACCTCTATCGCGATGTCAGCGGCGTGCGGACGCAGATCAACAAGAAGCTGATCGCCGGCTCCGCGCTCGTCACGAAGAAGAACACGCCCAACGCAAGTCATGCGTATCGATTCCGCGACAAGGTGCCGGCCAACACCTATCCGCAGTACTGGCTCGAAGACGTCGATCTGAACGGCACGAAGACGATGCATGGGCCGATCGTTCCAGGTGTCGGGACCATTCCCGACGGTGACGACAGTCCCGCGCTCTCCGGCCTCGGCCTGAGCGGCAGCGTGCTGCAATCGCCGGTTGGGGTCGGTGTCGTCCATCCGTTGGCACTTCCCCAGCCCACCGACAAGCAAACCAAAGCACAACTCGATCTCGCTTCCGGTAACGCTCTCAAGATCTTCGTCTCGCAGGAAGGCTGGTATCGCGTCACGTACGCGCAGATGACCGCGGCAGGCTTTGATCCCGGCAAGAACGAGAAGCAGCTCTCGCTCTACACTTCTGGCGTCGAGTTGCCGATCGTCGCGGACAGCGACGGCATCGAGTTCTACGGTTTGCCGCTCGACACCGTTTCCACCGGCGCACGCACTTACTGGCTGCGCAGCGGGAAAGGCAACGGGAATCGCATCAACGTTGCAAAGAACAACGGTGGCAATCCGATCACCGAGCCGCTGTCCTTCACCTACGACCGGAAGGAGCGCACCGTCTTCTTCACCGCGCTCACCAACAACGGCGATGCGACCAACTTCTTCGGGCAGATCATCAGCACCTGGGGCCCGGCGAACGAGGAGCTCGTCGTCGGTGCGCTCGATCCGTCCTACGGCGGCAACGCAACGTTAGACATCACGATCCAGGGCGGCTCTGATCAGACTCACCACGGTGTCGATCTCGCGATCAACGGCCGCAACATCGGCCAGGTCGCACTCGACAATCAGGAGCAGAAGACCTTCACGATCGCGTTCCCGCAATCGTTCCTCGTCGGTGGTTCCAACACGCTCACGATGAATGCGCTCAACGGTGACAACGACGTAACCGTGGTCGCCGAGGCGAAGTTGACGTATCAGCATCTGCTGAAGGCGGATGGCGGAGAGCTCGAGATCGTCATCCCGGGACAGCGCGCCATCACCATCGGCGGCTTCACCGCAACGAGCCGCGTGCGCGCGATGGATATTACCGATCCGCAGAATCCCTCGGAGCTCGCGACGACGATGAGCGCCGACGGCAGCGCGACGTTCACGGCAACAGACGCCGGCTCGCGCACCGTGCTCGTCTTCGACTCGACGCGTGTGCTCACGGCTCCGGAGCTGGTGGCCAATCACCCCTCCTCGTGGAGCGACGGAAAGTCGGGCGCGAGTCTCCTCATCATCACGAATTCGAAGTTCAGCGCCGCTGCAGCATCGCTCGCCTCCGCACGTCAACGCGACGGGATCAGCGCGACCGTCATCGATGTCGATGACGTCTACGACGAAGCAAATTTCGGCGTGCGCGATCCGCAGGCCATCCGCTCCTTCCTCAAGAGCGCGACGCAGTGGAAGACTGCACCGAAGTGGGTCATCTTCCTTGGCGACGCAAGTTTCGATCCGCGCAACTACTACGAATTGGGGACGTACGACTACGTCCCGACCTTCATGGTGCCGACGCTGTACATGAAGACCGCGTCGGATGATGCGCTGACCGACTTCGATGGCGATGGTATCGCCGACATCCCGGTGGGCCGCATTCCGGCGCGAACAGCCGCGGATGCGTCGCTCGTCGTGAATCGCATCGGCTCCCGCGGTACGCCGAGCGGCACCTGGTCCAACAACGCTCTCTTCATCGCTGAACCGGCATCGGACTTCGACTTCCCTGCCGCCGCACGCGATGCCGCGAGCAAGTTGCCTGCGTCGCTGAGCAGCCGCGTCATCGCCTCGGGAGTGACTCCGGCGATGAACGACGGTGCCTTGCTGGTTGGCTTCGTCGGTCACGGCTCGGTCGAGTTGTGGGGCGAACCGACGCTCTTCACCTCGAGCGAAGCATCGGCATTGACCAACGGCAATCGCCTGCCGTTCGTCGTCGCGATGACCTGCCTCACCGGCTTCTTCCACGACCTCTACACCACGAGCATCGCTGAAGCGCTGCTGGAGGCTCCGAACGGAGGAGCGATCGCGGTGTGGGGCTCATCGACTCTGACTGAGCCCGATCAGCAGGCACTGATGAACAACGAATTGATGAGACAACTCTTCACACCGGGAATCACGATCGGTGAAGCGGCGCGAAGAGCAAAGATGGTGACCTCCGATCGAGATGTGAGGACTTCCTGGATTCTCTTCGGAGATCCATCCATGAAGATGAAATGAGTGAGGCTCAGATCGGGCTGGTTGCATTTGCCCTCATCGCCACGCTCGCCGCGCCATTCGCGGCGAGCAGGCGATGGCTGCACCCGCACTGGCTGCTGCTCGCCGGCGCGGCGATCGTCATCGCGCTGCGCCTCGCCAACATTCCGCAGATCTGGTTCAGCGGATCGGTTTCAGGATTCGCGGTGGCGATTGCAACGATCGCCGCCGCATTCGCGGGCCGCACACCGAACGAGCAATCCATCCGCATGCCGTTCCTCCTCGGATTCGGCATCACGATGTTCGCGCTCAACATCGCGTCGCACGTGTGATACCCAGGCGGCACATACCTTTCTGCAATTTCACTCCCTTCTGGCTCGGGTCAGTATCTGAGTCCTCCAACGGGTCAGCCCTCTCCTCCTTTTCAGATATTGACCCGCCAAACAGCGCCACAATTTCGTTGAGGTAGTGTGTTTTCAATGGTTTAGCGGCGAGCGCCAGAATGGCATCGCCATTGCTAGTGGTGCTACCACCGTTACAATCAGCCCACAATTTTTCTAGAGGTGAAATGGGATGAAACTGAAGCTACCCCTGCTCCTGTCGTGTGTGTGTCTGGCAGCATCCATCGCTTACGCAGCACAACCTTCCTCCGGCGCACTCGATCCCTCGACCACATCACCGATCACCTGGATCGGTTCAACTCCCGGCGGATCCGCTCCGAACGGTGAGTCAAGCTGTGTGGAAGGCGTGAACTGCGAGACATTCACGCTGACGCTCTCCGGCACCGCATCCGATTGGAGCGGAAAGATCTCGCGCGTCAAAGTCGAATGGCTACTACCCGCTTCCGATTATGACGTCTACGTACACAAAGACACGCTCACGGGTCCGGAGGTCGCGAGATCAGCCAACGGCTTGACCACAAGCGAAGAGGTCGTGCTCGATCCCAGCCGCATGGGCACTGGCATCTTCGTCGTACACGTCGTTGACTTTGCCTCGACGCTCGGCGACCAGTATCACGGCACCGCAAGTGTCGAAATCAAACCGGCCGAGCCGCCGCCCGCACCGCCTTCGACTGCGACTCCACCAACCTACAATGTCTTCGCCGCACCAGCTCCTCTTGGCCAGAGCGCTGGCGAACCCTCCATCGGCGCGAACTGGGCAACTGGCAACGCGATGTTCGTCTCCTATACGGAGACACTTCGCGTCACGTTCAATGACAGCACGACGCCACCCACCGCGAGTTGGGTGAACAAGTCCGCGGTCAACACATCGCTCGCCAGCCTCGATCCAATTCTCTTCACAGACTCCCGCACGAACCGCACGTTCGTATCGCAACTCGCAGGTAAGGCGAGCCTCATGTCATTTACCGACAACGACGGCGAGACGTGGACGCCCAGCATGGGATCGGGCATCAATTCCGGGGTTGATCATCAGACGGTCGGTGGTGGCCCGTTCAAACCGGGCGTTCTCGGCCGTTCCGCACTCACCTCTTATCCCGACGCGGTCTACTACGCCTCGCAGGATTCCGGCCTCGCGGAGATTGCGCTCAGCCGCGACGGAGGCCTCACATTCGATGTTGCCGTTCCGATGTACAACCTCACGCAATGCGGAGGACTCCACGGTCACATCAAAGTTGCACCCGATGGTACGGTCTACGTTCCTAACAAGAGTTGCGGCGGGCATCAGGCTGTCGTCGTATCGGAAGACAACGGCCTGACGTGGAACGTTCGTCCGGTTCCCAATAGCATCGGCGGAGAGAGCGACCCCTCGGTCGGCATCGGCGCAAACGGCACTGTCTACTTCGCATATGCCAATGGCGACGGAGCCGCGCGCGTGGCAGTCTCGCGCGATCACGGCATGACGTGGACCGATGATCAGGATCTCGGCCGCATTCCTGGAATCAAGAACACCGTCTTCCCCGAGGGTACTGCAGGCGATGACGACCGCGCCGCGGTCTTCTTCCTCGGCACTACGACTCCTGGCTCCAACGCAACTGGTACCGACACTTCGTTCAATGGCACCTGGTACGGCTACATCGCCACGACGTACGACGGTGGAAAAACCTGGGTCACCGTCAACGCAACGCCTAACGATCCGGTGCAGCGGGGCGTGATCTGCACACAGGGCACGACCTGTCCGAGCGGAACACGCAATCTGCTCGACTTCAACGACCTGCAGGTCGACCAGCGCGGCCGCGCGCTCGCCGGACTCGCCGACGGCTGCATCAGCGCCGCTTGTATCGCCGGTGGCGCGAGTGACGGTGCCGCACAGGCAACGATTCTTCGCCAGGCCAGCGGCAGAACGCTCTTCTCCGCCTACGATGCGCCGAACGCACCAAGCTCTCTCTCTGCCGCATCGAATCGCGGCGTCGTCACGCTTGCCTGGACCGACGGCTCCAACAATGAGAGTCTTTTCACCGTCGAACGCTCGATCTCTTCCACGACCGGCTTCACCCAGATCGGCACGGTCGGAGCCAACACGACGACGTTCAACGACGCCACAGGCTCGAAAAAAACCTACTACTACTATCGTCTCCGCGCTGGTAACGTGAACGGAACATCTCCCTACTCGAATGTGGCGAAGGTCTACGTCAAATAGCACAATCGAAAACGCGGCGGGGATTCTCCTCGCCGCGTTTCTCCTTCTGCCCCTCTCCTGCGATTGCCGCCTCCTCGGCTTCGATCTCGAGATGTCGAGGGAGGCGGCACATCGCCGTCTGCAGTCGCTCGCGCATTTCGATCATGCCGATCAACAGCGACAGGAAGTGTGGTCACTCGATCACGACCGCCGCTTCTCTTCAGTGATCGTCGGCTTCGATCGAAACGACCGGCTGCGCTTCGTCACGGTCATCGCCCGCAGTCCGGTCCGTTATGACGAACTGATCGACACGCGCAAAGCGCAACACGCGACAACCGGCTCGCTCCAGCGCTATACCGTGCAGCGGGGCGAGTGCACGCTGATGGCAATCGGCACTGAACGTGGGGCGAACACGTTCACGATCAAACGCGAAGCCGAAGAAGAGGAAGAATAGAGACGTCATTTCGCTTGCCTTACGCCTCATTACCGCCTACATTGGTGAGTGCGGAGCGACTCCCCAATGGCTGCGCCGGCTCGACGTCTCGATACTCAGTTCGCCTTTCTTCTTCCCCAACCTGAGCGGCCCGTTCTTCTTCCTGATCTACCACTCGTAGAACCGCTTTCACCAGACGGCGTTCGCGACGATGTCCGCCGTCTCCGCGAGAGTCTCGAGGTTGCGGTTCGATCCAAGGTCATGAGTGCGAAGGAGTTACTCCATGCACTCGATCGCCGGCGGCGCGACGATCTCCTCCCCACGACCCTCGAGCCGCTCGATGCTCTCCTCGGCGGCGGGCTGCCGCGCGGCAAGATGATCGAGCTCGCAGGCCGCCGAAGCGCAGGCCGCTTCTCGATCGTCATGGCTTCACTCGCCGCCGCTACTAGTGCCGGCGAAGCCGCTGTCCTCGTCGACCTCGGCGACAACCTTGATCCGCAAATCGCCGCCGCAACCGGCGTCGATCTGCGGCGGCTGCTCTGGATCCGTCCAAAGACGATGAAGGATGCCGTGCATGCCGTCGAGATGATCGCGGCCACGGGCTTCCAACTCGTCGTACTCGATGCCGGACTCGCTCCAATCCGCGGCAAGCGTGTGCCCGAAGCATCGTGGGTGCGCCTCGGACGAACAGCGGAAGCGCAGGGCTCGGCGATGCTGATCTCCACGCCGTATCCGATGACCGGCACCGCATCGGAGATCGTTCTCAACGCGCAACGCGCGCGCGCGAAATGGGCCGGCCGCGGCAAGTCGCCGCGCGTACTCGCCGGACTCACGATCGATGTCGCCGTGACGAAACATCGCCATCAGAAAGAAGGGTGCAGCGCGAAGTTAGAGTTCATGACACTGGAGGCGGCGCAGACAGCTGCCGGAAAACCATGAGCCGCCTCGCCTGCCTTTACGTCCCGATGTTTCCTCTCGCCGCGCGACTGCGCAGCGAGCCGGAGCTGCTCGAAGAAGCGCTGGCGATCGTCGAAGGGAATGGCAACAACGCACACGTCGTCGCCGCCACGCGACGCGCGCGCAAGAAAGGAATCCACGCCGGCCTTTCCCTCGCACAGGCGCGCTCGATTTTGCCGAAGCTCATCGCTCGTGGACGCGACACGGAATGCGAGCGCACCGCGCAGGAAGCATTGCTCGAAGTCGCAGAAACGTTTTCACCACGCATCGAAGACTGCGGCGAAGGCGGCCTCTTCATCGACATCAGCGGCACGGAGCGCCACTTCCCGTCCGAGCACGAGCTCGCACAGGCAGCAATTCGCGCCTGCGACAACGTTGGATTGCCCGTGCGATGCGGCATTGCTTCGAGCAAACTCGCCGCGCGCATCGCGGCCGAGCTGCCGAAGTCGCCGACGGTCGTCGAGCGCGGCGCGGAGGGGGAGTTTCTCGCACCCTTGCCGTTGCTGCGCTTGTCGCCGGAGCTCGATGCCGCCGCGACCCTGCAACGGTGGGGACTCACCTCGATCGGCGAGCTCGCCCGCCTTCCCGAAAGCGAAGTCGCCACGCGCCTCGGCGAGCTCGGACGCGAACTGCACTATGCGGCGCGCGGCATCGATCCGCGCCCACTCATTCCGCGCGGCCTCCCGCCCGACTTCCGCGAAGGAATGGACCTCGAATGGCCGCTCGTCGCACTCGATCCCTTTCTCTTCATCGCCAATGCCGCACTCGATCGCCTGACGAAGCGGCTCGAGTTCCAGGGCTTCGCCTGCCGCCGCCTCGAACTGACGATGACGCTCGATCCCGACGGCTACGACGCACGCGCCATCGATCTCCCCGCACCGACACGCGACGTGAAGACGATGCTGACGCTCATCCGTCTCGAGCTCGAAAGACGCGCGCCCGGCGCACCGGTCACCGGCTTCTCATTCGTCGCGATTCCCGATCGCCCGCGCCGCGCACAGCTCTCGCTTTTCGGCCCCACAGCGCTGTCACCGGAAAAACTGGCGACGACGATCGCACGCCTGATCTCGATGCTCGGCGAAGACCGCGTCGGCATGCCGCAGACGGTCGACGGCAATCTTCCCGATCGCTACGCAATCGCACCCTACGATCCGCCACCGCCGCCGAATCTCGCTCACCCACCGCGCAAGTCGCGAGGATTGGTGGCAGTGCGCGTGTTCCGCCCGCCGATTCCGGTGGAGGTAACCATGGAGGATGAGAGGTTCGTGGCTATCAAGTGCGCGGAGATCGAAGGCATCGTGACCATGGCATCCGGTCCATGGCCCGCGGAAGAAGGCTGGTGGAAGGAGGCACCAGCGTTTCGCGAGTACTGGGACGTGGAGGTGCATAGCGGCGTCTACCGCTTGTATAGGGATGTCGATTGGATGGTCGATGCGAAGTACGGATAGCTACGTAATGTGGATTAGAAGCGAAATGCAGAATTCAGAATTCAGAATTCAGAATGAAAAATGAGTGACCTCCGAGATATTTACGATCGTGTCTTTCGATTCGCATGTGAAGTTGTGCGTTTGCATCGCGAGTTGACTCATATTCGCGGTACCAATCGCGTTGCTGCAAATCAACTCCTTCGATCGGGGACAGGAGTCGGAGCCAATCTCGAAGAGGCAGACGGAGCGCAAAGCAAGGCCGACTTCATTGCCAAAACGCGTATCTCTCTGAAGGAAGCACGCGAATCCAACTATTGGTTGCGCCTGATCGAAGCAACAGAAGGATTAACGCCGGATCGTATTCATCCTCTTGTGCAGGAATCGCACGAGATCGTCGCAATCCTCACATCAATCATAAAAAACGCGAGCAGTTCTCCGCAGCGCCATTCTTCGTTCTGAATTCTGAATTCTGAATTCTGCATTTCGCTTTTCGTTCCCCCATGACCTCCCTGAAGATCACGTACGGCCCCCCACTCTCCGGCGAATACGACGCCCTGAACTATGTCCACAACGTCCTCAACAAAAAGGAAAAAGGGGGGAAAACACACCAGGTAAAAACCCCAAGAAGACCCTACGCCGAACTGAGATCCGCAAGCTCCTTCTCCTTCCTCGAAGCCGCCAGCCTCCCCGAAGACCTCATCGAAACAGCCGCCGAAAAGAACATCCCGTCCATGGCCATCGTCGATCGCAACGGCGTCTACGGCGCGCCGCGTTTCTACACGGCGGCGAAAAAAGCCGGCATCAAGGCGCTCGTCGGCTCCGAGCTCGTCATGGACGATGAGCACCGCGTCACCGTGCTCGTCGAGAGCCGCGCCGGCTACAAGAATCTCTGCAAGCTCGTCACGGCCGGCGCGCTGCAGCATCCCAAGGGCGAAGCGCGCTACACCTGGAAGCTCCTCGAAGAGTACGCCGAGGGACTTCATTGCCTCACACGCGACGACGAGGCGACGATCGACAAGCTCGCCGGCATCTTCAAAGGCCGCACGCATATCGAGCTGCAGCGTCACTTCATCCGCGAGGAAGAGCACCGCAATCAGTTGCTGATGACGCTCGCGCACCGCATGCGGCTCCCGCTCATCGCGACGAACGGCGTCCGCTACGCACGTCCCGGCGAGAAGGAACTGCTCGACATCCTCACCTGCATCCGCGAAGGTCAACATGTTGACAACGCCGGCCGGCTCCTCGGTCTCAACCGCCATCGCCATATCAAGAGCGCGGAAGAAATGTGCGCGCTCTTCGCCGACGTCCCGGAGGCAATCGATCACGCGTGGGAGCTCGCACAGACGCTCGACTTCACGCTCGCCGATCTCGGCTATCAGTTCCCCGACTATCCGCTGCCGCCCGGCGAGACGAACGACTCGTTCCTCCGCAAGATGACGTGGAACGCCGCGAAGGTGCGCTTCCGCCCGCTCACCGCGCGCGCGCAGAAGCAGGTCGAGAAAGAGCTGAACATGATCCAGAAGCTCGAGCTCGCCGGCTACTTCCTCATCGTCTGGGACATCGTGCAGTTCTGCAATCGAGAAAAGATTCTCGTGCAGGGCCGCGGCTCCGCCGCGAACAGCGCCGTCTGCTACGCCCTCGGCATCACCGCGGTCGATCCGGTGAAGATGGATCTCCTCTTCGAGCGCTTCCTCTCTGAAGAGCGCGGCGAATGGCCGGACATCGATCTCGATCTCCCCTCCGGCGATCAGCGCGAGCGCGTCATCCAACACGTCTATCAACGCTACGGCATCCATGGCTCGGCGATGACCGCAAACGTGATCACCTATCGCGATCGCTCCGCCGCGCGCGAAGTCGGCAAGGCGCTCGGCTACTCGGCCGAGCAGGTCGACAAGCTTTCGAAGACGGTCAGCACATGGAACTTCGGCGAGATCCGCGAAAAGATCGAGTCGCTGCCGAACGAGCTCGCCGGCAGCGGCTTCGATCCAGAAGATCTCCGCGTCCGCCATTTCATGCGGCTGTACCTCCAGATCCAGAATCTCCCTCGCCACCTCGGCCAGCACTCCGGCGGCATGGTGATGGCGAAAGGGAGACTCGACGAAGTCGTGCCGCTGGAGCCGGCGTCGATGCCCGGCCGCGTCGTCATTCAGTGGGACAAGGAAGACTGCGCCGACCTCGGCATCATCAAAGTCGATCTCCTCGGCCTCGGCATGCTCGCCGCGATCGAAGAGATGATCCCGACGATCCGCACGAACGAGAAGATCGATGTCGATCTCGCGCATCTGCCGCAGGACGATCCGAAGGTCTACAGGATGCTCAACAAGGCAGACACGATCGGCACGTTCCAGGTCGAGAGCCGCGCACAGATGGCGTCCCTGCCGCGCAACGCACCGAAGACGTTCTACGACATCGTCGTGCAGGTCGCGATCATCCGGCCGGGACCGATCGTCGGCGGCATGATCAAACCATTCTTCGACCGGCGTCAGGGCAAGGTGCCAGTCGAGTATCCGCACCCATGCCTCGAGCCGATCCTCAAACGCACGCTCGGCGTGCCGCTGTTTCAGGAGCAGTTGCTGCGCATTGCAATGGTCGCGGCGGGATTCACCGGCGGCGAAGCCGAAGAGCTGCGCCGCGCGATGGGCTTCAAACGCTCGATGCAACGGATGGTTGAGATCGAGAAGCGGCTCCGCACCGGGATGACGGAGCGCGGGATCGGCACCGCCGCGCAGGACCAGATCGTGAAGTCGATCACATCGTTCGCGTTGTACGGCTTCCCGGAGTCACACGCGGCGAGCTTCGCATTGATCGCGTACGCAAGCTGCTACATCAAGGCCCATCATCCCGCCGCGTTCTACATGGCGCTGCTGAACGCCTGGCCGATGGGTTTCTATCATCCGGCAACGCTGGTGAAGGATGCACAGCGGCGCGGCGTGACGATGCTGCCCGTCGATGTGAATCACTCCGGCTGGATGTCGCGATGGGAAAACGGCGGCGTACGGATGGGGATGCGCTTCATCAAAGGATTGCGTGCTGCAGCCGGCGAAGCAATCGAGAGGCAGCAGCCGTTCGCTACGGTCGATGAGCTCGCACGGCGCTGCAAGCTTCGCGATGATCAACTGACGAAGCTTGCCGATGGCGGAGCGCTCGCGTCGCTCGGACTCACACGGCGAGCCGCAATGTGGCAGGCCGCAAGAGTCGCGAAAGAAGCAGGCGAATTGTTCGAATCCCCCGCCGTCATCCGGAGCGCAGTCGAAATGACATCGAGCTCTCCTCTCCCGGAAATGTCCCCCATCGAAGAAACTCTCGCCGATTACCGCTCGGCAGAAATCACCACCGGCCCACACCTCATCGAGCACTATCGCGCGCGATTGAAGCGCGATCGCATTCTCACTGCCGCGGATCTCAGCCGCGTCCCGAATGGCAGCCGCGTCATCACCGCTGGCGCGGTGATCGTCCGCCAGCGTCCCGGCACCGCGAAAGGATTCGTCTTCCTCACGCTCGAAGACGAAACGGGACTCTCGCAGGCGATCATCAATCCGAAGCTCTTCTCCGAATGCCGCTCCACGATCCTCGGCCACTCGGGATTGATCGTCGAAGGCATCGTGCAGAACGGCGAAGGGCAGGCCTCCGTGCGCGCCGAGCGTTTCTGGCCGCTCGAGGGATTGCACGACGTGCAGAGCCACGATTTTCATTAAGATGATCGGCATCGATCGTGAGCGAACCACATGACGCGCCGACTCTTCGTCGTGTGCCGGAGGAAACTCCGACCGTGGTCGTCGATCGCGCCTCCGAGGCGCCAGCGCTGCAACTGACACCGGGGACGATTCTCGGTGACCGGTATCGCGTCGTATCGATGCTCGGCCGCGGCGGCATGGGCGCCGTCTATCGCGCAGACGATCTGAAACTCGGGCAACCGGTCGCACTCAAGTTTCTCTCCGGTCGCGGAGACGCTGCGCGGCTTTACGACGAAGTCCGCATCGGACGTCAGGTCTCGCATCCGAACGTCTGTCGTCTTCACGACATCGCTGAAGTCGAGGGGCAGCTCTTCATCACAATGGAATTCGTCGATGGTGAAGATCTCGCGTCGCTGCTGCGCCGTGTCGGACGGTTGCCTCACGAGAAGGCGCTCGCTGTCGCGCGCGACATCTGTGCCGGGCTTGCCGCAGCGCACGAGAAGAACGTCATCCATCGCGATCTGAAACCCGGCAACGTGATGATCGACGGCCGCGGACGCGCTCGCATCACCGACTTCGGTCTCGCGGTCGCCGAAGAACGGCGGAAAGAATCGGGAGTGGCAGGAACGCCGGCCTACATGGCTCCCGAGCAACTCGAAGGTGAACCGGCATCGCAGCTCAGCGACATCTATGCGTTCGGTCTGATCCTCTACGAGATCTTCACGGGTCAGCGAGCATTCACTGCGACCTCGACCATCGATCTCGTCATGCGTCAGCGTGCGCGTGATTTCTCGCGGCCGTCGTCGATGGTGCGTGAGATTGATCCGGCAATCGATCGGATCATCATTCATTGTCTGGAAGCGGATCCGGAGCTGAGGCCGCGATCGGCCGAAGACATTCTCCGCGCGCTGCCGGGAGGCGATCCACTCGCCGCTGCGATTGCAGCGGGTGAAACGCCGTCCCCGGCGATGGTCGCGGCGGCGGCGGAACGTGGCGATCTTTCGGCGCGCGCGGCATGGAGCTGGCTCTGCGTCTTTCTGGTCGCGCTTCTGCTTTTCGGCATCGCGAGCTCGAGAACGATGGTGCATCGAGTCGTCGCGGTGAAGTCGCCCGATGTCCTCGAAGAACGCGCGCGTGATGTGCTGGCTGCAACGCATCAGCCGCTGCACACCGTCTCGTCGGCGTCGTTCTTTTATTACGATCTCGTGTTTTTCTATCGGCTGAGTCCTGAGCCGATGCGAGCAATTGGATTCGATCAGCGCGTCGTCGATGACGATCCACCGATGACGAAATCAGGAATGGCAAGCGTGCGACTCGGTCCGACGGGTCCTCTGCGCGAGCTCGTCATCGTTCCACCGCAGTTGGAAGCGCCTCCCACGACGGCGACTTCGTTCGATTGGACGCCGCTCTTGACCATGGCGGCGCTCGAACATCTCAATCCAACGATGCCGCGCTGGGCGGCGCCCGTGGACTCCGATCAGAAGCATGCATGGGTCACACCGGATGGCACACGCGTCGAAGCTGCGTCCTATCACGGCAAGCCGGTGTGGTTCTCTGTGATCGCGCCAACGACGAAACCGGATCGAATGCCCGGCAAGGGATCGTCGGCGATCCAGGTCGCGCAGATGGCGGCGGCGATGATCGCGCTCAGCATCGTCTGGTTCTCCGCATTCTTTCTTGCCATGCGCAACCTCCGGCGCGGTCAGGGCGACCGGCGCGGCGCATCGCGCCTCGCTTGGTTCATCTTCCCGTTGTGCCTCGCAACACTCACGTTTCGAGCGACGATCACTGTCGGGTGGCAAGCATTCCCGATCGCGGGCAAGATCAATGCGTACGCAGCACTGATCGCCGTGGCTACCTGGTTCGGCTACATCGCGGTCGAGCCCCTCGTGCGCCGATCCTGGCCTCGCATGCTCATCGGATGGACGCGCGTCCTGGCAGGACGTTTTCGCGATCCGATGGTCGGGCGCGATGTGCTCGTTGGCGCGACAACAGGAGCGCTCGCAGCATTGGTGTGGAATCTTTGTGCGCTGGCTCCCGGAGCATCACCGAATCGCATCCCCCCTTCCGCTCTCTCGGCAGTACCGCAACTCGTTTACTGGCTCTTGCGCACCGCCCTCGGCGCATCCTTCCTTCCGCTCGCCGCGCTCACGTTCCTTCTCGCCATCCGTGTCATCACCCGGCGCTTGTGGCCCGGCCTCGTCCTTTTCGTGCTGTTCGGGATCGGAATCAGTCTGCAGGACATGGACGCGCCGCTGTGGGTCATTGCGCTTTACTGCGTGATCGGAGGTTTCCTGGGCCTTGCGGTGCTCTTCCGTTTCGGTGTGCTCGCGATGGCCGTATCGATCTTTTACGCCATGTCGCTGCAGCGCATTCCGACGACATTCAATCCGAATGCGTGGTACTTCGGCCGCTCACTCTTCGGACTCGGTGTGTTGGTCGCACTGGCACTCTTCGGATTCATCGTGTCACTCGGCGGAAAGCGTTGGCTGCCGGAGATCGCCGTCGAACCTTTACAATCATGACAATGACGTCCAATCCGCTCGTGCCCGTGCCTGACGCCGGAGAGCCTGCTGCAATCGCACCGGTTTCGTATGAAGAGATCGCTGCATGGATTCTCATGTCGATCTTCATCGTCTATGTGATGTTCCGGCATCTCGTGCCGGGACTCGTCGCAGGACTGGCGCTCTATCTGATTCTCGATCGCGTCTCACGCTCGTTCGCGAAACGGATGCCGCACACCGCCGCGCGGCCGCTCGCGCTCGCACTCGTGACGTTGATCTCCGGCAGCGCCGTCATCGGTGTCGTCGCCCTCGCCATTACGTTCCTCCGCCGGCACGCGAACAATGTCCCGGCCATGATGACGAAGATGGCGGAGATCCTTCAGTCGACGCGCGCCTGGCTCGGCGGCTATGGGGGCGACCTGATCCCCGAAGTGATGACCGATGCGGAAACGCTGAAGCTCGGGATCGTTGCCTGGCTGAAAGAGCATGCTGCCACGCTCCAGCTCGCGGGCAGCACGTTCAGCATGGGGCTCGTGCACGTGTTGATGGGTGTACTGCTCGCTGTGCTCGTCTTCTTCCGCCACGTCACGAAGCACCAGCATGACCGCGGCCGCCTCGCGGAACAGCTCACGATGAAAGTGGAGCACTTCGCCGACGCCTTCTCGCGCATTGCAACGGCGCAGATCAAGATCTCGCTCGTCAACACGAGTCTCACCGCGATCTATCTGCTGATCGTGCTGCCGCTGTTCGGCAAACACATCCCCTTTGCCACGACGATCGTCTTCGTCACGTTCATCTGCGGACTGATCCCTGTGCTCGGCAACCTGATCTCGAATACGGTGATCGTGATCCTTTCACTCGGTGTCTCGGTCGGAACAGCAGCCGGTTCGCTCGTCTTTCTGATCCTGATCCACAAGCTCGAGTATCTGATCAACTCGCGCATCGTCGGCGGCGAGACCGACTCCCAGGCCTGGGAGATCCTCCTCGCCATCCTCCTCGGCGAAACCGCGTTCGGCGTGTCAGGGGTCGTCATGGCGCCGATCGTTTACGCGTTTCTCAAACGCGAGCTCCGCGAGCGCGGGTTGGTCTAGAACAGCAGCCGTATGAAGAACGGGCCGGCCGTCCTTCGCGAAATGCTGATCGCATTTCTGTTTCTCGTACTGGCGGCCGCCATGACCTGGCCGCTCGTGCGCAATCTCAGCCAGGCGGTCTCGGATCCTCACGATTCGTTTTTCACGGCCTGGAATCTGGAGTGGGACTACTACGCGACCATTCACGGCAAGCCGCTATTCGAGGCGAATCTCTTTCATCCGGCGCGCCACACCCTCGCCTTCAGTGAGCATCTCTACGGCATCGCGTTGTTTCTTTTTCCGCTGTTCGCTGCCGGTATCTCTCCGCTTGCGATTCAAAACATCGCGATCATTCTCGGATTCGCAGGCTGCGGATACGCAACCTACCGGCTCGCACTCCGTGCAACGCGTCAGATGGAACCAGCAATCATCGCCGGGATCGCGTACGCGTTCGTCGGCATGAGGTTTCATCACTTGCCACACATTCACTACCTGTGGTCCGTGTGGCTGCCTGTCCTGTTGCTGTCGATGATCGCGTTCGTCGAAAGGCCGGATTGGAAGCGCGCAGCGGCCTTGACCGCCGCGTCCATTCTCAATGGACTCACGTCGCTGACCTGGCTTGCCTTCGGATCGATTGCGACGCTACTGACGGCCGTCATTCTCGCAGCGCTCACCGGCCGCTGGCGCGAACGGCGATTCTGGATCGGCCTCACCGCCGCGGGCATCACCACGCTTCTCGTCCTCACGCCGTTCATCGTTCCCTATCTCGAAGTTGCACGTCTTTACGGGATGCAGAGGACGTTCGCCGATGTGCTTCCCGGCTCCTCCGCGGATTGGCTCGATTGGCTACAGCCCAACTATCAGAACAGGCTCTATGGACGATTCAGCCCCGGTGCCGCGTACGGGCATGAGCGCACTCTGTTGCCCGGAATCGCAGTTCTCCTGCTGGCCATCGTGGGCTTGCTGCGCGGGCGTAGAAGTCTCTCCTTCGCGGCATCACTGCTGTGGATCGTGATCGGTGCGCTCGGTGCGCGCGGCTTGTATGGTTGGTTCGGCACACTGTTGTTTTCGTTGCCAGGTTTCAGCGGCATCCGGCTTCCGGTTCGCTGGGCGATGGTGTCATTCGCCGGCATTGCGCTTCTTGCAGCGCTCGGCGTGGAATTCGTATTGCGCGAACGCCCGCGCGGCGTTCGGATCGGACTCACCTGCGCAATCGCGATGGTTCTACTGTTCGAGATGAGAATTGCGCCCATCCGCTGGTATCTCATCCCGACAGAGCCGCGCCCCGTTTACGAATGGCTGCGCAGCGCGTCGATTGAGGGACCCATTCTCGAGCTGCCGATGACGCAGGAGAAGGCGTACGAGTATCTATGGCGAGCAACCGCACATCATCGGCCGCTGCTCAACGGAGTCTCGAGCTATCTGCCGCCCGACTACGACCATCTGACGTCGCTCTATGAATCGCATCCGATCGCCGGCACCTTCATCGATGAGCTCGAAGCGAAAGGATGTTCGCTGATCGTGGTCCATGAAGGGGCGCTCGGTGAGCGCAGCAGTGAGATCCGTCAATGGCTGCAACGAGGCCTCGACTCACATCGGATCGCATTCGTGCGCCGCTTCGAAGCAGGACGTCACGGAGACTTCGTTTTTGCGTTGAAACACAGCAGCGCCCCCGTCCCGGAGGAAGCAGTCACGTTTCTCAATGGCGCAATCGGCCCTTTCGACAACCTCTGTGGGAAAGTTGAAGTGGGACCAGCGATCGTCCAACGCGGCGACATGGAGATCGTCGGGTGGGCGACATCCCCCGCCGGCATCAGGCGCGTCCACCTTCGATTCGCCAATGGACGCCATGTCCTGCGAGCTGACCTCGAGCCGCGCGAGGATGTCCGTGCCCAACTGCCCTGGCATCCGGTCATCACAGGGTTTCGCAAGACCATCCCGGCGATCATCGAAGGGGAAACCGATCTGCAGATTGAAATCATCGACAACGCGGGTCACAAGATTCGAATGGCACCCTTCTTCGTCGAGTGGCATCGCCAGCCGATCTCCGGCCTCGAATGGCGCACCGATCGTCTCAACGATCTCCTGCAGCGCCTCGGCGAAGATCCTGCGGCAACGGCCCCACGCGTCATCAGCGGCCATGCCGCGATTCATGATTACGCGCTCCGGCTGTTGTCCGACCCTTACGACGAAACGAACGCCGCATTCGTCGAGCGCGTCGTGCATACGGTCATTGGAGCGTCATCTCCTCAGCTGACCAGTCCCTATCTGCGGATGCTGACGTTCGGAATCACACGCGAACGGGTCATCGAAGCGATCATCCTCTCGAAAGCATTCGAGGAAACGTACCTGCGCTCGGGTCACATGGTGATCGATTAGGGCGCCTCTGCCGCATAATATCCAGATGCTTCGGCACATCCTCTCGCCCCTTTCGTTGCTCCTCGTGTGCTCTCCTCTTCTGGCGCAAGACGCTGGCACCATCTCGGGAACGATCTATCTCGATCCGCCGGCACTCGCAGTGCGCGGGCAGTTCGTGCCCACTTCGGCAGTCGTGAAGCTCTATCGCGAAGATGGTACGCCCGTCGCCACGATGACCGCTCAGGATGGCCGGTATCGCTTCACGTCGCTTGCAGCAGGAAACTACTGGGTCGCGGTCGATTCGAAATCGATTCGCAGTACGGCAGCGCCGAATGCCCACGTGTGGGCAGAGCAGACCTTCGGACCTGCGGGCGCCGTTTGCGCACAGACGAACGGCTCGACACGAACCAACTTCTTCGAAGGTGCGTGTGCCGGCGGCCGCTCACTCGCCTCGGATGATGCATCGTCATTCGCAACCTCTGAACATGTCGCCCGTGTTGCGAGCGGCTCCGTCGGTGCCGACTTCGCCTTCAGCTTCAACATCGTGACGTCGATCGAGGATTCGACGACGGCGCCGATTCAAGGCTCGCTTCGCCAGTTCATCGAGAATGCAAATGCGCTCACCGGTCCGAACGCGATGCGTTTCGTTCCTCTCGCTCGCGCCGTGCAGGCGCAGCAGGCTTCCGGACTCGGCTTGCCGCAGCGGTGGTGGACGATGACGATGAAGGGAACACTCCCGGCGATCACCGACGCCGGAACGACGATCGACGGCGAAGCGCACAACATTCTTTCGACCGCATCGGTGGTCGACGTGAACGAAGGCCGCATCGATGAACCTGCCTATTTGCGCACGGGCGATCGCCGGAACGATCCGCGTGAGGAGAAGCCGGAACTGGAGGTCGTTGCAGCCGGCAGCGAAGGATTCGTCTGCGACGCATCGTGTGAGATTCGCGGCCTCGCGCTGCATGGAGTCGCAAACTCGATCGTTACGCGTGCCGATGCACGCATCGAACAGGTCGTTGTCGGCGCACACGCGGACATCGAGGACGGACCGCGTGCGGGCAACGTCGGCATCCAGATCGAGCGCGGCACGACCACGCTGCGCTTCGTCTACATCGTGCAACAGCAGACAGCCGGTGTCGCCGTTGCAGCGAGCGGGGCTCGCATCGATGCCGACTACCTGCAGATCATGCGCTGTGGCGAGCCGGCGTCAGGCGCGGGCATCGTCATCCTCTCCGACGGCAGCACGGTTCGCCACTCGCGCATCTCGGCGAATTACGGCGCGGGCGCCGTCATCGGTTCGCCGGAGGGAACGCACGTTGCGAACGGCAATGTGCTCGAAGATTCGATCATCAGCAACAATCTCGCGGGAATCGTGCTGACGCCTGGCTCATCGCGCAATACATTCGCGCGCAATCAGATCACGTGGAATCGCGTCGGCGGCATCACGGCCTCGCCGTACGGCGCGAATCCTCCGCAGGCCAATCGCATCAGCGCGAACATCTTCGACGAGAATGGCGGACGTCCCATCGCACTCAATGCCGAAGAGAAACGCGACATGCTGGCGACGGCGACCGGCACCTGCGGCCGTGTCGATACCGTCGCGAATCATGGCATCAATGCGCCGGTCGTCTCCACCGCGGAGCGCTCCAGCGACAAGAGTATGGTTACGATCACCGGGCGTGGGTGCCCGGGCCAGACGATCGAGCTTTATCGCTCCTACGTCACGTCCGACATTCGCAAGGCCAAGGACAACTCGCGGCTGATTCGCAAGACGAAGACCGGTGAGACGATCACCATCGATCAGCAGCAACTGGATGCCTATCCATCGATCGGTGAGTTCAACTACGTCGTCACGACGGTCATTGCGGCTGACGGAACCTTCTCTGTGACCGTACCGCTCGAGACGGTCGTGCGGACAGGACGCGCGACGACTTCGGATGATGTCATCATCACGAACGAAGAGGCGCTGCACGGGAACGAAAGCGACCGCGCTTACTCCGCGATCGCGATCGACGCAGAGGGGAATACGTCGGAGATGAGCGAGCGGCGGCGGGTGCACGTCAGCGGATGACCGGATACGCCATCGCATAGACGCGCAGTTGGAACATCGCCAGCCAAATCGCGCCGAACAGGGCGATGACGGTGAAAAGGCCGCCTCTTTGCACCCGCGCCTCGAGTAGAGCCGGCGCAACCGCGAACAGCCCCAGCATCATTGGCGTCGCCAGCAGGACATCGTAGGCGTACGGATGAATGGCCACCTGCTGACTCAGGACGGCCGCGCAGATCACATACGGACCGGTCAGCAGGAGCAGCGGCATCGCCGCATCGAGTGAGACTCGGCCGCGCGCACAAACAACGAGCAGCGCGAGAATCGACAGCGTGCCCCCCAAGAAAAGCGACGGCCAGCTGAACAGCCCCTCGGGATTTGCGGGACGGCCTCGACGCGCGTTGTCTCTGCCGAATGCAATGTCCAGATGCGTTTTGTAGAGGAACGTATCTCCATCCAGTCCCGATCGATAGAGAAACGGAGAGCCGACGATCGGCCGCCGCGGTTGATCGAATCTCGTCAGGAGCGCTTGCACCGGATAGATCGAAAGCGCCATGACGAATGGAGTCACGAGCAGGATCACGAGACGTCGAAACTCCCATCGTCTTCGGAGCGTGAACGAGACCAGAAGAAACGCGGCCACGAACATCGCACCTGAGATGAAATCCATCGCACAGAGAACGAAAACGCTCGATCCCTGTACCAGCGCGAGGGCTCGCGGTCTCCTCGTCACAGTTCGTCGCTCCTCGCAGAGCGCGAAGAGAATCGCGGCGGGCAGATAGCAACTTTGCTGGAGGATTTCCCAGTACAGCGCGAGATTCGTCGGAAAGGTGACGAAGACGAGTTGCACGCACCAGCCGAGCACGATCGCGTGCCGCCGCGTGGCACCGATGCGCGTGGCAACACGGTACGCGAGCAGAGCGAGAAGCGACGCGGTCAACAGCGACACGAGCTCGTTGTGCAGCGCAAGAAGACGAAATGCGTAGACGCCTGTCAGCGCCATGCTCATCTTCTCGAGCAGGAAGCTGCTCAGCAGGTAGAGCGCCGTCGTGCGCCCGTAAAACACCTTTCCATCGGACAGCGGCACGATCAGTCCATGGAGGTGGAAGTAGCCCTCGCGAATCCAGTGCAGGAGCACTGTCTGCGTCCGGACCGCGCCTGGCATCGATGCGAGTGCGTCTTCGGATCGGGGAAAAACTGTGAACCAAGCGAACACCAGCGGCGCGAGACCGGTGATCGCATACAACGTGAAAAGCGCGAGGCTCTGCTCGCGAACGAATCGGAACACGAGCGGCGGAACTCTTCGCGCCTTCACCCTGCCCAGCAATGAAGATTGATCGAAGGCCTCGTCATCGCGCGGTGTGTTGTCTCCACGCATGACAAAGCGGAATGTGCCGCCATCGCGCTGAATGCGGACGACGCGATGCGCCGTCAACCCGCGTGACAGCCGCGCCAGCACGACATCCCCGCGCCGGATCGTCGCGGGATCGACGCGCTCGATCTCGAGAATCTCACCGGGACCGATCGACGGCAACATGCTGTCGCCGCTCGCGCGGAAGCGAACCGAGGCTCCGGCATCGAGCACATCCTCGATGACCGTCGCTGCGTCGATGATCACGCGGCCTCGCGAATGAGCTCGATCGCGGAACGATCGAGAGTGAAACGGAACTCGCGCACCAAAGTGTGCGTGACGATCCTCTCGAGCATCGACATCGTGAACGCGATCGCCGAGGCATCATGGAACGGCGGGAACGCGCAGGAGAAGAGGCGCGCCACTGCGTCCGCGCGCGCCAGCTCGCGCAGTTCGTTCGCGCGCGCCTGCTGCAGCAGGTAAACACCGGTCAGCGGTGCGCGTGCCGGTGAAGACAGCGAGGCCTCTCCATGCCACGGCGTGCCATACATCCAGAGCTGGCCGTCTTCTTCGCGAACGACGACGCGATCGTCGCTGACGATGTCGCGCGCATCCGCGCCCCACAACCGCGCCGTGGTCGACTTCCCTGCTCCGGAATGACCGACGAAGAGATGGCCGCGGCCCTGATGATCGATGATGCCGCAGCCGTGGAGCTCGACGCCAAGGCCGCGCGCGAGGAGATTCGAGACCAGCAATTCATCGAGCGGATAACCGAGAGGATCAATGGGTTCGTCGAAAGCCGAGGCGTTGATCCAAACGGTACCGCGCGTGAAGTCTCTGTCGAAGACCGCCACCTTGTAGGGTCTGTCCGACATCACCGCCGAGAAACAGTCGATACGGCAGCCGGCGGGATCTTCGTACATGCGCCACACGCCGCCTGACTCGAATAGCAGCGGCCCCTCAGGCGCGATGAAGTGATCGAGATGACGGACCGTCAGATCGATTCCGGGAGGAGCAGGGTCAACGAGAAAGCGAGAGACCGGTTCGGAGACGTGACAGGAAACCCGCGGATCGCCACAGCGGATCGCCAGCGTGATGCCGGCGATCCGCACGTAGATGTCGGACATCGAGCTACGAGCCAAGGCCGGAACAGTTACTAACATTCCGGCATTGTCCGCCGTTGGGGCCCGATGCCGTCGTCGACTTACAGAAGCCGAGCACCGCTTCCTCAGGCCGAAGCGGAAAGCGCGTCACAGTCGGCTTCTCGTATCGTTTCTTCACAACTGCAGGCGTTTCGTTTTCCATTGGCTCCCTCGTCACGGCGTATGAATGCTACACGCGCCACAGGTTCCACTTCCACAGGAAGATGCCGCTGCTGCCGCAGGCATGGCATTGCGCGCGGCTTCGATCGCATCGAAGTTTCGCGCACGCACCATTTCTGCGAGCTCGTCGATCACATGGCGTTGCGCGCTTCCCCGGCAGTACTCGCAGTCGCCATGCTCCGGCACATCGACGTCGAACATCTCTGCCCGAAGGTGCGCCGTCTGGCAGAGAAAATCGACCGGCGCCTCCGCGTCGCCCGCTTCGAGCTCGCCGTTCGCTGCACACTGACCGCAGAGCGACCGCAGCGCGCAGCGCGTGCACTTCGTGATGCGCTCGGCCTTCCGAGAGCGGACACCGCGCAGATAGGTCTCCCAGCCTTCGCGGAACGTGCCGGTACGCACGTTGTAGCGATCGACGTGCGACAACACGCAGATCGACAAATCCCCGTAGGGATCGATTGCCCACGAGTTGACGCCGCCGCCGCAGCTGTAGACCTGCGCATCGGCATCACTCTTCGGCGGAATCGGCGCGCAATCGAGCGCGAGACGCCGCCACTCGGCGACGCGCTCCGGATCATCGAGATCGAGCGCGACGATTTCCGCAGGCGACAAACGCACTTCGAGAGGGCTTGCCGAGCAATCGATGCGCGGATTGATCATCGGGTCGAACTTGAACTCGAGCCCCAGCTCTTCCGCGATCGATTTCATCAGAGGTACTTCGTGCACATTGATCGACACGGCAACCGTCTTCAGCTTCAACGGCAGATTGCGGTCGAGCAGCAGCTTGATGCCGCGGAAGCATTTCTCGTATGAGCCCGGAACGCCGGTCAGCGCTTCGTACGTTTCCTTCGTCCCGCCATAGAGCGTGATCTCGATCGCGAACGGCGGAAACGCCTTCAGATAGTCCGCGATCCGCTCCGTGATCATCGTCCCGTTCGTGAAGAGCGTGACGATGAATCCCTTCTGCTTCGCGTACGTGTAGATCTCGAGAAAGTCGTGGCGCGCGAAGATCTCTCCGCCGGTGTAGAGCAGCCAGAGACAGCCCATCTCAGCGAGCTCATCGAGGAGTCTCTTGTGATCGGCGAGCGACATCTCCCGGTTGCGCGCGGAGCTGTCGTCCATCGGCAGGTTGTTGTAGCAGTGCGCGCAATCGAGTGGACAGCGATCCGACACTTCGATCGTGCCGTTCACGGGCACGCGCATGGGATTCAGCATGTCGTGCAGCGACTTGCTGAATTGAGCATAAGTGCCGCTCTCGATCATGACGACACTCGATTCACGAGCGAGGCCTGCTCGAGCTCGTCGAGAAGTTGGGTGACATCGGAGGCGGCGGTATCTCTATCGACTTCGAACTCGGCGCACACCGCATCGACGATCTTGTCGACGGCGGCGGGACCATCGAGCGTCTGCCAGATTCGGGCAGCCACCGGCGAGAGAACGAAGATCGATTCGAGATCGCCGACACGATTGCGGATCGGCACCAGAATGGACTCCGTTCCTACTTGCCGGCAAACAACCTCACCGGACCGCTGATAGGTATCGTGCGCGGTCATCCTCACCTCGAGTTATTCGGACCCGTGATCATGATGACATTCTCGCACTCTTGAATCAAACAGTCACAGGTGCGATGCGGTCGATCTTCGCGGCCAGAATGAAGTCCGCGCGCGTCATGGCGCCGGCATCATGCGTCCGAATCGACAACTCGACTTTTCCCCAGCCGAGAAGGATGTCCGGATGATGTTGAAGTTCTTCGGCGATTGCACCGATTCGATTCGTCATCGCCAGCGCATCCGCGAAGTCCCTGAAGCGAAAGCTGCGCCTCAACTCATGCGCGTTGTAATAGGTCCAGCCCGGTTGAAGCTGTGTCATCAGCGCGCGGATCTCATCGTGAGCCAGCGGCAGCCGCGCCTTCGGCATCGGTTCCTCCGCGAGCACAGCAGGGGACGCACCGCGGATGTATGCCGCAAACGCAGCTGGATCAACGAAGTGTCGAAACGCCTCGACTCCATTGACGAAGATCACCGGCACGTCATCCGTGAATCGCTTCCGCAGTTGCGGTTCATCGTCGATGTCGACCTCAACGAGCTCGACGTCCATGCCGGCGGACGCGATCGCCTGCTTCGCTTTCTCACAGAGCGGACACTCTTTGCGCGTGTAGAACGTGACCTGCATAGGAAGCTCGTCTCCGGCCGCCTGCTGTCTGCTGCCTGCTGTCTGCTGCCTGCTGTCTGCTGCCTGCTGTCTGCTGCCTGCTGCCTGCTGTCTGCTGCCAGCTGCCTGCTGTCTGCCGCCTGCACCCGGCGTCCCGATTGCAATTTCAATCCGCAAATGATGATCGTAACGACCCTTGCTGCAATCGCCGTAGCGCTCCTGCTCGCGCTCGGCCTCGCGTACGTGCCGATGCGGCTGCTCATCGCTCAGATGGCGAAGAACATCCGTCAATTCATCCAACGACAGCGCGACCGCCGCGAGCTTGCTCGCAACACGCCAGACCGTCGAAGACTGTAGGACAGGCGCCTCGCCTGTCCCTACTTCAGCGCGTCTTCGAGCGCCTGCTTCAGCTCGGCATCGACCGTGACTGCACCATAGCGCTTCCAGACGATCTTTCCTTTGCGATCGAGGAGCACCGACGTCGGGATCACGGTCGTCTGCAGGATATTCGCGAGCTTCCCATCCGGATCGAGCGCGATCGGATAGGTCATCGCGTTCTCGCTCACGAATTGCTGCACCGTATCCTTGCCACCTTCATCGAGGCTGACGCCGACGACTTTGAAATTCTTCGCCGCATACTCGTTGTGGAGTTTCTGCAGTTCAGGAATCTCGTGGCGGCATGGTCCGCACCAGGTCGCCCAGAGATTGAGAAAGACGACATTGCCATGCTCGGCGCCGAGGTCGAACGGCTTACCGTCGAGGAGCTCGGCCTTGAAGGCCGGCATGACGGCGCCAACCGAAGTACCGGTTGCCGTGGCAGGGGTCGCACCTTCGGGTTCCGGCTTCTTCTCGTAGTTCTTCGCCACGTCCGGCATCGAATCGACGCTGGGATTCTGCTTCTCTGGCTTCTTACAGGCGGCGAGCGCGAGGCTCACCATCATCACGATCAAGAGGTACTTACGCATAGGACGCTCATTGTAAAAACAAAAGGCCCGCTTGCGCGGGCCTATGTGTACGACAGGCGCCCTCGCCTGTCGATGAGTCGAAGTTACTTCTTCTCTTCCTCGGGCTTGCCCTTCTTGATGACTTCGGGCTCGGCCACCGCTGCAGCACCCGCCTCGGCGGTTGGCTCGGCCTCGGCCTTGGCGTGCGTCACACCGACAACTACGCGCTCGTGATCATCGAGAACCTTCACACCCTCAGGCAACTTGAGGTCCGAGATGCGGAAGTAGGCATGACCCGTGAGCGGGGTCACATCGACGTCGATCGAGTCAGGAATTGCATTCGGAAGGCACTCGACATGAAGCTCGCGAACCTGCCAGTCGAGCAGGCCGCCTTCCTTCACGCCCAATGCCGTACCGATCACGTGAACCGGAATCGTCACGCGCACCTTCTCGTCCATCGCGACGCGGACGAAGTCGATGTGCGTCATGCGGCGCGAGATCGGATCGATCGTGATGTCCTTGATCATCGCGTGGCGCTGCTGATCGGTGCCCGTCATCTTCAGCAGGAAGATGGAACGAACGCCATGCTCGCTCTTCTGAATCAGCTCGCTGACCGACTTGCGATCCACTTCGATGGCGACAGACTCTTTATGTCCGCCATAGACGACCGCCGGGACTTTCCCCGCAGCGCGCAACTTCTTCGCGATCTCCTTACCGGATTTCTCGCGACGCGTAACTTCTAATGTGACCTCAGCCATGAATGAAGCTCCTCAGACGTAATCCGAACAGAATCCTAAGAATGGCGGACAGGAGAAGGTTTATTCCGTAAATCATTGATTTCAGATAATCGAACGCCGGAAGGCGTTCCTCCGATCAACAATAGCCAAGGGTGGCGCCGGAGGCGCAACCCCTGGACCGCGCCCAATCCGAAACCCCTACATTGCGAACAGCGAGCTGACCGAATCCTCGTTGTGAATTCGCTTGATTGCCTCGGCCAGCAGCTCCGCGATCGACAGCGTCATCAACTTCGAGCAGTCCTGCTCCTTGTCCGCCGTCGGCATGCTGTTGGTCGTCACGACCCTCTCGAGCTGCGACTTATTGATCCGGTCGATGGCCGGGCCGGAGAGGACAGCGTGGGTACACGAGGCCGAGATCGACTTTGCCCCTTTCGACAGCAACGCCTCCGCCGAATGAATCAACGTCCCGGCCGTATCGATGATGTCATCGACGATGAAGACGTTCCGCCCTTCGACCTCACCGATGATGTTCATCACCTCGGTCTGATTGGCGGCGACGCGGCGTTTGTCGATGATCGCCAGCGATGCGCCGAGCCGCTTCGCATACGCGCGCGCACGCTCGACGCCACCCGCATCCGGCGAGACGATCGTCACATCTTCGAGCCCCAGCGTGCGGAGATGGCCCACGATCACCGGCGCAGCAAAGAGGTGATCGACGGGAATGTTGAAGAAGCCCTGGATCTGCGACGCGTGCAGATCGAGCGTCAGCACGCGGTCGGCGCCGGCCTTCGTGATGAGATCGGCAACGAGCTTCGACGTGATCGGAACGCGCGGTTTGTCCTTACGATCCTGACGCGCATAGCCGTAGTACGGAAGCACGGCGGTGACCCGGCTGGCGCTCGAGCGCTTGAACGCGTCGAGCATGATCAGCAGCTCCATCAGATGGTCGTTGACCGGAGGACACGTGGGTTGGATGACGAAGACGTCCGCGCCGCGCACGTTCTCATCGATCTGCACGTAGTTCTCGCCGTCGGAGAAGCTGTAGAGCGTCACCCGCCCCGGCTCCAGGCCAACGCGCGCGCAGATCTCCTCGGTGAGCGAGGGGTGTGCGCGACCGGAGAAGATCTTCAGGGGACCGTACAAGCGGGGGGATTATACCTAGAGAATCGACAGGCGCTCATTCCCAAACGACCACCGTTCCTCGCCCTTTCGCCTTCGCGCGATACATTGCAGCGTCGGCGTGTGCGACGAGCTCCGCGGCAGTCTCACTACGCGGAGAGGCCATCGCCAAACCGATGCTGGCACCGATCGAGACCTGTGCCGCGCCGGCATGGATCGGAGTGCAGAAGGTCGCAAGGAGTTTCTCTGCAACCAGAGTCAACTCTTCCGCGGAAGCAACATCGAGCATGAGGACGGCGAATTCGTCGCCACCGATGCGCGCGACGGTGTCGGCCGCCCGAAGCGCAGCGCGCAATCGCGCCGCGACGACGCGCAGGGTTTCGTCCCCCGCCGAATGTCCATGCAGATCGTTCACTGGCTTGAATCCATCGAGATCGATGAATGCCACCGAGACGCCGCAATCCTGTCGCCCGCCCATGAGCAATGCCTGCGACAGACGCTCCATGAAGAGAACGCGATTCGGCAATCCCGTCAACGCATCATGCGTCGCATCATGCGCGGCTTTCTCCTCCCGCACTTTCCTGCTGGTAATGTCGAGAATCGTCGACTCGATCACCTTCTGTCCCGTCGAATTCTCGACGACCATCGTCGCATTTACGAGAGCCCAGAAGAGTTCCCCATTCTTCCTGCGCAGCATCACTTCGAGATCCGATACCGCGCCCTTGGTTCCAGGTGACTCGTAAAGATGGCGAGCCACCTCATCGTGATGAAGCATGCCGGCGGAAATGCTCCGCAGCTCGCTCTTCGATCCGTAGCCAAGCATCCGCACCAGGGCATCGTTCACGTCGAGAATCGTCCCGTCGACCGTCGTACGGCAGACCCCCGCGAGATTCCTCTCGAACAACATCCGGTATTGCTCTTCCGATTGGCGGAGCCGGCGCTCGGCGATGATCTTCTCCGTGACATCACGCGCAACACCGCGTACGACGAGTGCTCCAGGCGTCGATTTCAGTGAATTGCGGAACTCCCAATACCTGATGCTCCCATCGCGTGCCCTGACTTCCATCAAACCTTCGCTGACTCCCCTGCTGACGATCTGCTCGACGTAAGGCCGAAACTTCCGGAGGTTGGACTCGGTTAGAAATTCGGTCAGATTGCGTCCAACGAGATCGGCCGGCTCCTGATATCCCAGCGCTCTGGCCGATGCCTTGTTTGCGGCAAGGATCTGCCCGTCGAGCGTATGCGTGCAGAAGAGATCGAGGCTGTTCTCCACGAAGTCGCGATAGCGTTCCTCCGACTCGGCCATTGCCGCTTCCGCCTTCTTCTTCTCGGCGATGTGCCCAATCTGGGTGCACACCTCCGAGAGCACATTGAGCAGCTCCGGATCAGCATGCTCGACGTGATCGGAAAAGAACTCCAGCACGGAAACCACTCGATCGCCCGCGATCACCGGTAACGCGATGGCGGTTCGAACTCCGGCGGGATCGCCAGCACTCCCGCGAATCGACTCATGGCGGGCCGGAACGTCTTCGATCCACAACGGCCTGCGCGCCGCGGCAACACGGCCTGGGAGTCCCTCATTCGTCCGAAGGACGAGATTTCGCGTCAGCCGCACGAGGGTCTGAAACTGTGAAGGCTGACAGCGGAACCACCTGCCCGAAGGAACGAGAGTCTCTTCATTGGGAAGCATCCAGAAGTGACCGGCAGGCCATCCGGTGAGATCGCAGATTTCGGCGACCGCGATCGACAACGCCTCTTCGATCGAGCCTGCCACATTGGTTTTCATCGCGACGGATCGCAGCAGATCGAGATGCAGCACCTTCCGCATCAACTGCAGCTCGATTTCCTTTCTGGCGCTCACGTCCGAGACCACGGCGATTCCGTGCGAGATCGTACCGTCCGATGCGACGAGCGGTGCCGCATCCACTTCGATGAGACGCCGCCTGCCATCCTTCGTCCGAATTTCCATGTCGTCGATCGCCGACGCCTCGCCGTTGAGCGCTCGCACGATGGGCATCCGTTCGACCGGATAGGGTTCGTCGGTTCCTTCGACGTATGCCTGATGCCGCCGCGCCAGCTCCGGCACGGGACAGAATGAGGTCTTCGTTGCAAGAAGACGGCGGCTCATCCTGTTGTTCAGAACGAATTCGCCGTTCTTGTTCATGACGGAGATGCCTGCCGGCAACTGTTCGAGGATTGCCCGCCAGAAGCGCTCCTGTTCTTCGACGAGCGAGAGCCCTGCGAGCTTCCGCCGAAGATCCAACTGAATCACGACTCCGCGTGCGAGAACCGACAGAATGTTCGCAGACGATTTCGAAAGGATCTGCGGCTTGCTGTCGAACACGCAGACCGCACCGATGCGGTGACCACCTGCGGCAATCAACGGCGCTCCGGCGTAGAAGCGGACGCGAGGTGCTCGTCTCACGAGCGGGTTATTGACGAATCGCCCATCGGCACGAGTATCGGGAACGACGAAGATCTCATCCTGAAGAATGGTTTGTCCGCAGAACGAGGTTGATCGGGCGACTTCGAGATCGAAGAGCCCGATCCTCGCTTTGAACCAGACTCGCTCCGCATCGACGAACGAGATCAACGCTCCTCGCGCGCTGCATGCTTCGGCTGCGATTCTCGCCAGATCATCGAACGACCGCTCCGGCGTGCTGTCAAGAACGTCGTATGCGTGCAGTGCCGCCAGCCGCGCATCTTCCTGCACGCTGGGCGACGTCTGCGGCATTGAGCCACGAATCGACTCCGCTGATTGCACCTTGCACCTCCAGTATGAGAGGTCAGTGAATCAACCGAAGTGCCAGCGGACTGCGCGAGCGTTAGGCCTCGCTAAACGTTGGATTTCAGAGAACTTGGAGCTCGATCGGGGAGGAGCGTTCGTCGCTTCTCGCCTGGCAGTGAGTGGACGACTGTTCGAAAGGTGGACGGAAGAACGGCCCTACCGCTCTTCCAACGCGCGCAACTCTTCATCCGCGACCCGCAGCCGGCGAGCGGTTGCCAGCGCAAGATGCGCAAACACGGCGGCGGCGACCTCCTGATGCGTCTTCGCAGCCTCATCGAAGATACTCCGTGAGAGCGCGAACAACTCCGTCTCTGTTGCCGCGTCGGCATCCGCCGAACGAACACCTCGATCAAGAAAGGCCATCTCGCCGAAGAACTCGCCCCGCCCGAAGGTCGCGAGGTGATGCCGTTTGCCGCCTTCGAGCGGCAGAAGAATGTGAATCCGTCCGCGGCGGACGAAGAAAATCTCGTCGCCGCCATCGCCTGCGGAAAAGACACGCGAACCTTCAGGCATCGTGACATCACGGCCGACACGCTGCAGGTAGTCGATCGCCTCCGCATCGAGCCCGCGCAGGAATTCGATCTGCTTGAGCGTCATCGGCACCGTCGACTCCCCCGCCACCCATCCCGCCGCCGAGAGAATCCGTTCCTCGATCCACTCCAGCGCCGCATCGCGCGTCTCGAACACGGGAATCCCATCGTCGCTGCCGACGAGGCCGAGCTGTCCCATGTAGTGCTCGATGTCCTGATGCGAGGGAAGCCGCGACGGTAACCCGCTGAAGAGCAGCCTTCCTCCCCGCTCGCGCAACCGCGTATCCATCTGCAGGAAGAGGTGCGCGGCCGTGTAATCCATCGACTGCACGCGGCGAAAATCGAAGAGGAGGTAGTGGCAGGAGTTCAGATCGCGCTCGAGTTGCGTGAAGAGCTGATCGGTTGTACCGAAGAAGAGATCGTCCTTCAGTTGCACGACGACCGCTTCGGTACCGTGCGCATCGAGAATCGTCATGGCGTCAGGCGAACGTCTCCGCTTCGAGCGAATCGCGTGCAGATCGCCGCGACGAAGAATGACGGAGCCGCGCATCTGATTGCGAATGAAGAGCACGATCGCGAGACAGACACCGGTCAGTGACGCTTCGATCAGTCCGACGGATTCCGCCACGACCACCACGGCGGCAATCACCAGAAAGTCGAGGCGCGTCGCCGGCGAGAGCAACAGCTTGAACATCTCGAAGCTGAACATGCGCCATGCGATCACGAGCAGAATGCCGGCGAGCGCCGCGATCGGAACCCAGGCGATCACTCCGCTCAAGGCGAGCAGCGCCACCAGGACGAGGACGCCCTCGCCCACTCCGCTCCAGATCGAGCGGCCTCCGCTCGTCACATTGATGAGAGTCGGCCCCATCGTTCCGGAGCCCGGCACGCCGCCGGCGAAGAACGACGCCACATTCGCCACACCCTGACCAATCAGCTCGCGATTCGAGTTGTGGCGGCTCCGCGTGACCGCGTCGAGCACAACGCCTGTCTTCAAGGTGTCGATCGACAAGAGCGCTGAAAGTGTTAGCGCGGGTCCAATCACCACGAGCAGATCGCTCATGCGCAGTGACGAGAGCGCAGCAAGCCTCAGCGACATGCCGCCGAGGAATGAGCCTTCGACATGAATCGGCCCGACGATCAACGGATTGTTCGCGAGATGCAGCAGCCGCGGCTCGAACTGCGCGACGGCGAAGTACGCGCCGATTCCCGACGCGAGGCCGATGATCGCGCCGGGCACTTTCTTCGTAAGCCGCGTCGCCAGCACCATCGCGAGAATCGTGACGGTACCGACCACGATGCTCGGCCACTGCCACGTGTGCGGCGTCACCAGCGCATCAGGCAGCGATCGCGCCTTCGAGCCGACGAACCTCGGGAATTGCGCGAACGCGATGATCACCGCGACGCCCGAAAGATAGCCGTTCACGACCTGATATGGGATGTACTTGATGAGCTGTCCCGCGCGCGCGAGGCCGTAGATGACTTGCAGCAGTGCCGCGACGAACGCGGTGAGCGCGAGCAACATCAGGATGCGCGCACTCGAGAGATTGCCCTGCCCCGCGAGTTGCGCCGCGAGCCCTGACATGACGGCCGCCGCGGGTGCGCACGGCGCGGTGATGAGCGCACCATTGCGCCCGATGAGCGGAGCCGTCATTCCGAGGGCTGCGGCGCCGAGCACGCCGGCCAGAGCGCCCGCACTCGCGAGCGACGGCGACGCCGCCGTGAAGATCACAACCCCAAACGCGATCGACGACGGCACCGCAACGAGCATCGCCGCGATCGCCCCCCACATGTCCCCGACTCGTGGCCGCTGTTCCACGCCCCGATGTTAAGTTGGTTTTCGGGGGTCGCACCTGGAAAATCAACTTAACTCGCCAGCGCGGGTTCATGGCGACCGGCTTTCCGCGTCGCGATCAACGTCAAGAGACAAATCATCGCGAACGCGGCGAGAAGCTCGAAGCCGATCGTGAAGGAACCCGTCGAGCGCTTCACCATTCCGAGCAACAGCGGCGGGAAGAAGCCGCCAAGGCCACCGGCCGCGCCAACGAGTCCCGTTACGCTGCCGACGGTCGTCGGGAAGTACTCCGGCACCAGCTTGAACACCGCGCCGTTGCCGAGCCCGATCGCTGCTGCCATTCCGAGCGCGCCGATGGTGAACACGATCATCGACTGAAACGCCATCAGCACAGCCATCACCGCCGTGAATGGGAACACCCAGCGAAGCACGGCCTGACCACCGATCTTGTCTGCGAGCATTCCGCCGGCCGGACGCATTGCCGTCGCGAGCAGCACGAAGCCCGCCGTGCGCAGTCCAGCATCCGCGGGTGTCAACTTGAACAACTCGGTCAGAAACGTCGGCAGATACACACCCATCGCGACGAAGCCGCCGAACGTCAGGAAGTAGTAGAGGCTCAGCACCCAGCTCTTCTTGTCACCGAGCGGCGCGAGCGCTTCGCCGAATGACTTCGGCTTCACGCGCACCGGCGCGTTCTCCGCCTTGAATGCGAAGACGATCAGCCAAAGAAACGTCAGCGACGCAAAGAGCCAGAAGCCCCACGAGAATCCGAACGCCTTCGCGATCACAGGCGCGCCGAACGCAGCAAGCGATTGTCCGATGTTGCCCGCACCATAAATACCGAGCGCCTTCCCCTGCGTCTCAGGCGGATACCAGCGGCTCACGAATCCAACACCAACAGAAAAACTCGCGAGCGCGATGCCGACGAAGAATCCATACGCGAGCAGCTGCCCGTAGCTGCTCAGCCATCCGAGAAGCACGGCAGGAATGATCGAAAGCGCCATCACCGAGGAGAAGACGATGCGACCGCCGAAACGATCGGTGAGCATGCCGAGTGGAATGCGGCCGGCGCTGCCGAGAAGAACGGGCAGCGCGATCGCGATCGAGACCTGCACGGGATCGAGGTGCAGCATCTTCTTCAGAATCGGCATCATCGCCGAGACGGATCCGAAGACTGCGAAACAGACGGCAAACGCGCCGGTCGCGAGAGTCAACTGCAGCACATTGCCGCGAGGAGTGTCTGGGTTAGTCATAGGAGGACCTCCGGAGCGAATTGTGCGATTCGCGCGCGAGAGCGGCTATGACGGATGTCATGTGGACAGACAGCAGACAGCAGACAGCAGACAGCAGAAGGACGTTCTCCTGCTACTTGCTACTACCTGCTACTACCTGCTACCTGCTACTACCTGCTACCTGCTACTGCCTGCTGTCTACTGCCTGCTGCCTGCGGCCTGCTGCCTGCTGTCTGCTGCCTGCTCCCTCCCCACTCACACATCCACCTGCCAACTCCCATGGCGCGCGCTCTCCCCCGGCACGGCGATGCGCAACATGAGGATTCATTTCGTCGCCGCGCTCTTCCTTTTCTCCACCGCGGCCATGGCCCACGCCATCGGCCTTACCCTGTTC
>JACXTT010000661.1_pt1 | contig 58716 bp, 61 predicted proteins | sample 9270951 | NCBI WGS metagenome assembly JACXTT01 (sample SAMN15532306, study PRJNA645909) | rock metagenome | isolation source: weathered quartz diorite | place: Puerto Rico | collected 2017-06-21
GATTGGGGCATCGGCTGGTCGCCTCCCGCCGTGTGGAGCAATCAGAATGATAGGAGAGGCGCCGTCGACGAAACGCATCCATGGAGGTAGAGCAGATTCAAATTGCAATGGCATGGATTGAGTATAGCGAGTTCAATTGCCGAGAAACAGTTGACCTGATTAAACAGCCCAAGAAGAAGTGGAGAAACGAAGAGTGGGTGGCTCACAGCCGATTTGTGGAGTGGAAGCGAAGGACTCGCTTCCACATGCGGCGCGACTTGCTGTGCTAGAGAGAAGCCTCAACCATCGCTCTTTTACTGGATCAGAGGTGAACCGTTATGATTACTCATCACTAGGGTCATAGCAAAGGAAAAGGGACAGAGGCGGGCTGCTCTGTCACACCCCGTTCCTCTATTCCTCTTAGCGATGAGCCAGCGTGGCTGTCCGTGTTGTGGCTTTTTCTATCTGCGCAAGGCGGACTGTCAAGGCCGCGTTCTGCTGCACCAACGCGGCTTTCAATGCGGCCATCTCCTGTTGTTGCCGCGCCTGCACCTGCTCGTGCTGCCCCTTCAGCGCGGCCAGTTGCTGCGAGACGGTGCTCAGCTGTTGTGCTTGCGTCTTGATTAGCTGTTGTTGGTGTTGAAGTTCGTTGAGTAACAGCGGCGTTAACTCTTCATACCGTATCCCCTCGATCTCGCCCTTGGCGTTGCGCGTCACTAACTCCGGGTACACCGTGGCCACTTCTTCGGCGATGAGCCCATACTGCAGCGGTCCTTGTGGTAGCTGTTTGTAGTGAAACGTCACTGGGCGCAACTGGTGCAGCTTCTCGCTTTGCCCTCCCAGTGGCTCAATATCCTGTTTGTAACGGGCCGAGGAGACCAACGTGCCCAATTGTCCATTGGCGTCAATCAGCACCGTGTTGCCCACCACGGGAGTACTACTCACCCCGGCAATAAAGGCCCGGGTTTGCTCCTCGCCCAAGCGCAATGTGTTGGACTCGCTGGCGTCCCCGCCCCACGAGCCGAGATAGATATTCTGCGAGCCGCTGCTTAGCTTCGTGCCTGCCCAAAAGCCCAGCGCGAGATTGTTGTTGCCCAAGGTAGTATTATCGAGTGCGCCGAACCCGAGCGCTGTGTTGACATAACCTTGAGAGGCGTTCAGAAGCGCGTAGTCGCCAACTGCCGTGTTATAGGCGCCAGAGGTATTGCGATAAAGGGTATAGTAGCCGCTGGCCACATTGTCGCCGCCGGTGCTATTGAGAAACAGCGCGTTGATGCCGGTAGCGGTGTTGTTGTCGCCAGTGGTATTGGCGAGGAGCGCCTCGAAGCCCGTAGCGGTGTTGTTGATGCCAGTGGTATTGGCAATGAGCGCATGGCCTCCTACCGCAGTGTTCTGAGAGCCTGTGGTGTTGTCTTGCATCGCATGGTTCCCAATAACCGTATTATCGTTTCCAATGGTGTTGTAGCCGAGCGCATGGTCTCCGAGAGCGGTATTTCCGGATCCAGTGGTGTTGAAGATGAGCACTTGGAAGCCGGCAGCGGTGTTACTAAAGCCGGTGGTGTTACTATAGAGCGCCCCTAAGCCGACAGCGGTGTTAAAGAAGCCGGTGGTGTTGGCGTTGAGTGCGAAGGCGCCAACGGCGGTGTTAAAGAAGCCGGTGGTGTTGGTTTCGAGCGCCCCGTCGCCAAAGGCGGTGTTACTTTGGCCGGGTGAGTTGCCCTCCTCGCTAGGGCCGGGAGTGTTATGCACGAGCGCATTGGCGCCGCCCGCGGTATTATGAAAGTCATCGCTGACGTCATTATTCGGCGGCCCTCCACTCCAGCTTACCGCACTGCTCAGTGTGAGAAACACGCTCGTCAACACGATAGCCCTACGCATCATTCTGTTCATAGGTCCCTCCTAGGAAAGGTTTTATACCTGAGGAAGCTTCCGTGCCTAGCTCGGCTACATTTCTCGTGCCTGTGTTGAGTACCTTAGAGAGGAGGATGGGCGTTGAGCGTCAGCAAATCTGTGTTGACCGCTCGCTTTTGGAGAGAATCTAACAAATCAACAATTTTTAAACCCTTCTTCAAATGACAACAACAAGCGCCGCCGAGCCAAATATGAGCCGTCCCTCTTTTTAGCCAGTTGCACGGGCTGAACTGAAAGCGTTAGTAGTGAATAATAATCGGGAAGATTAGTCGCACGTCAGCAATTTTCCCTTGAGACCTATTGTCGAAAGTCGACTCCATAGGTGGTAGGCGACTCTCTTTGAGCGACGAACTCAAGGAGAGCAGACGCTGTCGCTTCAGGGTTCGTATACATTGCCAAGTGGCGGCCTGCAATGGTGTGCACCTGCACAGACGGGCGCAAGCTGACGATCTCCTCGACATTGCAGCGGGGGACGACCTCGTCATGGCTGCTGGCGAGGTAGAGCACGGGCGCGCAGCAGCGGCGTAAGGGCTCGCGAGCGTCGACGGTGAGGATGGCTCGCACACGAGCCGCCACCACGCGAGCGCCGACCCGCGCCCAGGTCTCCGCCATGGCGCGTTGGATCGGGTCGCTCGGTCCTCTCCCTAACCAGCCGGGAACCCGGCGACTCGCCCGCAGCGCCCAAATCACCGGCGTGGTGACAGCGAAGCGCAGCCACATCAGGCGGGGTTGCGGCGGACGTACGAAGGTCGCCGCCAAAATCACGCCGCGCACTTTGGTTGGCTCGGCGGCCGCGAGCATGAGCGCCAGAGGGCCAGAGAAAGACCACCCCAGCACGTAGTACTCCGGCAGCTCGGCGACCGTATCGCGGACAAGGGCGAGGAGGTTCGCATACGTGTTAGAGCCTGAGGTCGGAAGGCACACCACCACCGGGCGCACCGCCTGGGGCAGGAACGCAAGCAACGGTCGGAAAAAGACGTCCGTGCCATCGAGGCCCGGCAAGAGCACGAGCGTCGTCGGCTTGGTTATCCGCGCCTTGGATTGCACTCAGACCCTCGCTTCACTCCTCTGAGGATCTTCTGCTTTCCCAGTGGTCTCTCTCGCTGAAAAAAGGTAAGCAACACCAATCACCAGCGCTGTCACACCCCGTTCCTCCGTTTCACTTAGCGATGAGCCAGCGTGGCGGGCCGCGCCGTAGCTTCTAACTGCGCAAGGCGAACTGTCAAGGCCGCGTTCTGCTGCGCCAACGCGGCTTTTAGCGTGGTGATCTCCTGCTGTTGCCGCGCCTGCACCTGCTCGTGCTGCACCTTTAGCGCGGCCAGTTGCTGCGAGACGGCGCCTAGCTGTTGCGCTTGCGTCTTGATTATCTGCTGTTGGTGTTGGAGTTCATTGAGTAACAACGGAGTCAATTCCTCATACCGGACGCCTTCGACATCTCCCTTGGCGTTGCGTGTCACCAGATCAGGGTAGACCTGCGCCACTTCCTCAGCAATCAGTCCATACTGCAGCGGACCCTGCGGCGCTTGCTTGTAGTGAAACGTCACGGCCCGCAACTGTTGGAGCTTTTCTCCTTGCTCTTCGAGTGGCTGAATATCTTGTTTGTAGCGCGCTGAGGAAACTAAGGTCCCTAGCTGACCATTACTGTCGATCAACACCGTGTTGCCCGTAACGGAGACGCCTGTCACCCCGGCGATGAAGGCGCGGGTTTGGTCCTCACTGCCTAAGCACAGCGTGTTGGACTCGCTAGCGTTCCCACCCCGCGAGCCCAGGTAGATATTCTGGTCGCCGCTTGTCAGGTTGAAACCGGCTCCCTGGCCGATGGCGATGTTCTTGTCGCCGTCGACTTTGGAGGGGAGCGCCTGGTAGCCGATCGCAGTATTATTGGCGCCAGTGGTGTTGCTATAGAGCGCCGCGGTACCGGTAGCCGTGTTAGAATTACCGGTGGTGTTGCTGCTTAGCGCGGCCCTGCCGCAGGCGGTGTTCGCGTTGCCGGTAGTGTTCTGATCGAGCGCCTCCTCGCCAAGGCCGGTGTTGTCCACACCGGTAGTGTTCCAAGTGAGTGCGGCGAGGCCGACGGCCGTGTTCTCCTCGCCGCTAGTGTTGCTATAGAGTGCGGCGAGGCCGACGGCCGTGTTGTAGCTGCCGCCATTGCTATAGAGCGCCGAGACGCCAATAGCAGTGTTGTAGCTGCCGAGATTGCTATGGAGCGCCCAGGCCCCGGTAGCTGTGTTGCTATTGCCGCTAGTGTTAGCGCTCAAGGCCCAGGCCCCGGTGGCTGTGTTGTTAGCGCCGATGGTGTTAACGCTCAGCGCTCCGGCGCCACTAGCCGTGTTTGAGAAACCGGTGGTATTGGCGTTCAGCGCCCAGGCCCCGGTGGCTGTGTTCCAATCGCCGATGTTAGAGTGAAGAGCCCACGCGCCGTTGGCTGTGTTGCCATCGCCGGTGGAGTTAGCGCGGAGGGCGCTCCGGCCAAAGGCAGTATTGTCGAAGCCAGTGGTGTTGTTGAGGAGCGCGTTGGTCCCGCCCGCGGTGTTGTCGTTCGCGTCGCTGACATCATTGTTGGGCGGCCCTGCTCCCCAACTTGCCGCACTGTTCAGGGTGAGCACCACGCCCGTCATCACCATAGTCCTACGCACGATTCTGTTCATACCTTCCTCCTGGAGAAGCTTTATACCTGAGTGCGCTTCCTTGATCCAGCTTAGGTACACTTATCGTGACTGTGTTGAGTGACCCATAGAGGATTGGCGTTGGGCGTCAGCGGAACGGCGTTAGCTGCTCGCTTCTGGAGAGGGTTTAATAAATCAACAATTTTCAAACGTTTCTTTAAATAACGGCAGTACGCACCGCCTTACTCTTCCTTCACCAACGCCTGCAACTGCTCCACCGTCAAACTGCCGGGCTGTTTGCTAGCTCGTGCGAACTCGTTGACCACTCTTTGCAGCGTACGATTGTATGGCGTGGGGATACCATAGAGCTTCCCGAGCAGCACGATCTCGCCGTTGAGATAATCAACTTCCACGGAAGGCAAGCCGCGCACCAGGCTTTGCCAGGTCGAACCGCCAGTACGTGGGTGCCCTTCGATGCTCGCCATTTTAATTTCGTTCTGTACGCGCTCGCGCATCTCTTCTTCCAGTACGTATTCAATCCCAGCTGCTTGGTAACAGGCCAGCGCCTCACGCCGCACGGCGCGGGCAAAATCTCCCCCCGGCGCGTCTAAGCCGCAAATCGCCTGGAGCGCGTTGCGCAGGTTGCTGAGTAGTTTGGTGTACTTCCAACGCATGATGCGCGGGTCGGGCTTTGCACTAAAATCACAGGCAGTGAAATCAGCCATCACTCGGGTAATGAGAGGATCGACTCCGTGTGGATAGCACCCGGCATCGAGAATGCCGCCAATGGGGGCGGCGTGGTTGAGCACGAGCCCGGGCTCTAAGTAGGTGGCCGGCATCCAGACCACCATGCCATACACATGAGAGAAACGGCGCGCGACCATCCGTTCGTTATCCACGCCGTTCTGACAGCAAATCACCGCGACGTCGCGCCCGCCAGCCTGCTCCAAATCGCGCAGCGCCATCTCGGTATCCTGCGATTTCATGGTCAGCACTACGACGTCTTGATCTGTGAAGACGAGTTCACGAGGATGCCCAACGGCGCGGATTGGCAGTTGCAACGTCTCCCGCGGCGTCTTCAACGTCATCCCTTGCCGACGAATCGCCGCGAGCTGCTCTCCTCGACAAATCAACACGACTTCATGACCAGCCTTGAACAATTTGCCGCCGATGGCCCCGCCGATACCGCCTGCGCCGTAAATAATGTACCGCATGCAATCTCCTTTTTAACGACTACGAACCTGTCCATCTATTCTGAACTGAGGCTCTACGCTAACCGAAACACCTGCAGTTCGTCAAACATAGTCCATTTCGATTGACATACCCAGATTTCTCGCGCGATAATTGCTCACTGAAGATCCGCATCGCCAACCAAAGGAGGGTATGATGATGGCAAGCACCTCGATTTTTTCTGCGGACTCCCACATGATGGAGCCGAGCAATCTCTGGATGGATCGCCTCAATCTTAGTCTGCGCGACCGCGCGCCACGAGTAATCAGTAATTATCAGGAAAAGAAAGGCAGCTTCTTTGTCGCAGAAGGGTTGACGCCGTTTCCTGTGGGCGGCGGCTTCGCTGCCGGAAAAGATCCCAAGGACCTGGCGACGAACCAGAGCGTGGGCTACGAGCAAGCGCGCCCGAGTGGTTGGGACCCAGTCGAGCGCCTGAAGGATCAAGATATTGACGGAGTAGAAGGAGAAGTGCTGTACACCACGCTCGGCATGTTTCTCTTTCACCTCAAAGATCTCGAACTGCAATGGGCGTGTTTTCGCGCGTATAACGACTGGGTGGCGGAATTTGCCAGCCATGCGCCGCAACGCTTGATTGGCCTCGGGTTGATCGCCACGCAAGATGTCAACGAAGCCGTGCGCGAACTGCAACGCGTCGCGAAAAAAGGGCTGCGGGGTGTGATGATGAATGCGTCTCCCGCCGGTGATCTTCCCTATAGCGATCCATCCTTTGACCCGCTGTGGGCGGCGGCGCAGGATTTGAACCTACCTGTGAGTTTGCATATTTTGACAGGAAAAAGAAGTGTACAGATGGGCAAAGGCCGCGTCGCTTCTACTATGTCGATCATCCATGAGATTCAGTATTCCTTGACGGACCTGATCTACAATGGCGTGTTGGAGCGTTTTCCTAAACTCACCCTGGTCTCAGCAGAAAACGATATCGGCTGGATCGCGCACTATCTCTATCGCCTTGACATTTGTTACGACACGTTGCGCTATGTCGATCCTACCCCCATCACGATGAAGCCCAGTGAGTATTTCAAACGGCAGGTATATGCGACCTTTCAAGATGATCGTCCAGGCGTGATGACATACGAGTTCGCGGGAGAGAACAACCTCATGTGGGCTTCGGACTTTCCGCATCGAGCTTCGACATGGCCGCGTTCGCGTGAAGTGGTCGAGCAGAACTTCGCCGGGATTCCGTCCGCAGTGAAACAGAAAATCACTTATGACAATGTGCATCGGTTATATGGAATCTAAGCCCATTCTGTAGCAGTAGAAAAAAACCTCCTTCCTGCGTATTGCGGGATTCCTCTTGATAAGGAAGAAGTAAGAGCCGTGCCGGGGCTTCCAAACTTCATCCCCGCACAAAGAAGGAGGGAGGTTTTATGAACCATCGACGATTGGCCGAACTCGCTGGAGGACTGTCGCTATTCGCGTTAATCAGTACTCCAGCTTTCACACAAGCGAAGAGCGCTGACCTCGAAGGATTCCAAGAGGTCCCTGCGCTTTCCACAACAGGTGAGGGACGATGTGACGTCAAAGCCAATAAGGCAGGAACTGAAATCGAGGCGACGGTAAGCTACAGCGGTCTTGAAGGCGAAGTGACACAATCCCATGTCCACTTCGGCCAGCCTGGAGTCAGCGCTGGCGTTATGTTTTTCTTCTGTTCAAATCTAGGGAACGGACCCGCCAACACCCCGGCCTGCCCGCCCGCTCCAGGTTCAGTGACAAGAACGATCGTCGCCGCTGACATTATAGGACCAGCAGGGCAAGGCATTGCGGCAGGGGAAATCGATGAAGTCATCCAAGCCATTCGTAGCGGCGCCGCATATTGCAACGTCCACTCAACTTTGTACCCTCCAGGAGAGATCCGCGGTCAACTTACAGGGAAATCGTCCCACTAAGGCATTGCTAGCTCATCACTCGGTTTCGTGTCGGGGACAAGGGGCTCAAGGCCCCTTGTCGTAACAACGGGCGGGAGAGTATTTCTCGGAAGTTCTTTACACAAGCACGTTCTTTTCTCGCAAAGCGGCAACCTCTGTCTGGCTCAAGCCAACAATCTGCTCCAGCACATAATCAGTATCCTGCCCCAAGAGAGGAGCGGGGCGGTTAACTTTACAGGGAGTCCGCGACATCTGCCACGGAATGCCGAGATGGCGACGAGTTCCGACTTCTCCATGTTCTAATTCAACAAAAAACTCTCGTTCCTCAACCTGTGGGTTTGCCAGGATATCCCGTCCGTTCAATGAAGGATAAGCAGCAATACCAGCATGTTGCAGCTTCTGAGTGGCGTCTTCGGCAGACCGCTCTTGAGTCCAGGTAGTGACAACTTCCTCGACCATGTCTTCATTTTCCTTGCGCACGGCCAGCGTAGCAAAACGCGGGTCGGTCGCGAGATCCGATCTTCCAATGACCATGCACAACCGCCACCATTCGCCATCGTCGCGCACGGCGATACTCACCCAGCGATCATCTCCCTGGGAACGAAACACACCGTGCGGCGCCATATAGGGATCACGGTTTCCATTACGCGGCGGCTGCGCTCCATTCATAGCTTGTTCCATTAACGCATCGGGCAATAGCATGGCGCAGGCTTCGCGCTGAGAGAGATCAATATACTGCCCTTCTCCCGTCTTCGCGCGGTGGAGCAAGGCGCACATAATGGCGAACGTCCCATGAATTCCTCCATTGGGATCACCGTAAGAGAACCCGGCTTGGAGAGGATCACCGCCGCGATAACCGGTCAGCGACGCCATGCCGCTGAGCGCAACCTGCGGGGGACCATACGAGACATAGCTGCTTTCCGGACCGGTCGCGCCATAACCTGAAAGCGCAGCCATGATGATGTCAGGCTTAATCGTCCTCAACACCTCATAGCCGAGCCCCATTTTATCCATGACGCCGGCGGCAAAGTTCTCGGTGATAATATCGCTTTTCGCGACAAGTTTTTTGGCGAGATCAAGCCCTTCCTGCGTCTTCAAATTCAACGTCAAGGAACGCTTTCCCTGATTGTACTGATTAAAGTAGCCGGACCGATTGTAGCCCCCCGGTTTATTATCCGCCCAGGGAGGAATGAGCCGCGATGGACACATGCGGGTCGTACTCTCGATGCGGATGACCTCTGCCCCGAGATGCGCCAATTGCAAGGCGCCGTAGGGTCCAGCCCAGGCCCAGCAGAAATCAGCGACACGGATACCTTCTAACGGTGCTTTTGCCATAGTATGCTCCAGTCTCAATCCTCTAGATAATCCCATGCTGTCGCAGCTCTTCCAGATTTTTCGCGTCGAGGCCCAGCTCGCCAAACACCTCGGCGTTATGCTGTCCGAGACACGGCGCGGGACGACGTAATGTCCATTGCATCGCCGTACACTGGTAGGGCGCGGTGGGATACGGGAAGGTTCCCGCCACTGGATGCGCGACCTCAGCGAAGAACCCGCGCGCTTTCAGATGTTCAGAATTCAAGACGTCGCCCATAGTCGACACAGGAGCAAAAGGAATCCGACGCGCTTGTGCTTTGTGGTACAACTCATCCACGCTTTGTTCTCTCACCCAATCTTCCAGCAACAGCTTGAGCGCATCCCAATTCTCCGCGCGTTGCATGCGTGTGGCGAAGATGGGCTCCTCCGCCCATTCGGGACTTCCCATCATCTCCATGAACCCTTTCCAATGATGCTCCTCAACACAGCACAGGTAGATGAAGCCGTCTCTGCATTCCATGATGTCAAGTGGACGAATCGCTTTGTTCCCGGTGAAGCGGACGACAATTTGGTTCGCGTAGGTTGGCATGATGCTGGCAAACTCGGAGATCGCCATCAAGGCTTCCTGAGTAGAACAATCCACATGCTGCCCAACTCCATCACGCAGACGGGCAAACACCGCGCCAAGCGTCGCCACTGCAGCGTGGATGCCGGCCTGAAAGCCCGCTTGCTGGCCATACGGCTTAAGGGGCGGCAGATCTTCACTGCCAGCCACACCGGCGCCATTCAGATAACAAAGCCCGCCAGCGTTCCATAACGTTAAATCCGTCGCTTGGTACCTACTCTGCGGTCCTGTCAGACCAAACGGCGAGATAGAGGTCATGACCAGCCCAGGGTTCAAGCTTGCTAATGGCTCGTAGTCTAAGCCCATAGCGGTCATACGGGTAGGATGCACATTATGCACAAACAGATCGGCTTTGCTGACAAGTTGCCAAAAAAGCTCTTGCCCCCGCTTTTTGGTCAGATCGAGCGTGACGCCTCGCTTATTGGTATTCAAGTAGAGAAACAAACCACTTTTCTCGGGATGAGGAATTTTCCCGGGAAAAGGTCCTCGTTGGCGGGCAGCATCACCGCCATTCGGCGATTCGATCTTGACGACCTCGGCCCCCATATCAGCCATTAGCTTGGTCGCATACGCGGCAGCGACCATCTCACCGCATTCAATAATGCGAAAACCTTCCAAACCGCGTCCCGGCATAGACCCTCCTATGTTTCCCTTGCCGCCGGGCAAGTCTCGGATGTGGGGGTTACTCTAGTAAGGGAAGGCTCCGACGTCAAGGTTCGTCGTGGCTGGCGCTAGTATAGTCGGCCTTGAGGAATTTGCCGCTGAGCTGAATTGAGCATACGGCTGTTCCGCGCATACGCGTCGAGTGCGGCCATGAACTGATCCCGACTGGCAGCCTGGGAAGACGTACTCATCGGTCTAGCTATCGTGGCGGCAGGAACGATTGGCGCCAAGGAAGGCGGCGGTGCTGCATCATTTTGACTAACTTTCGTCTCACTACTGTCCGCTCCATCCTGCACATGTGAATGGATATGGAGCAACGCTAGCATGTGCTCGCCGATGTCTTTGCCTGACTCATATTCCAATAGAGCATTGGCAGCCCCAGTCGCAGCGCCAATGGGACCGCCAAATAAGGTATCCCCCAATACTCGAGACGCCGGCGAGATCGTGCTGCCAGTAATGGCGCGATAGACAGTCGAAATGATCGGTAGGTGTTGCAGTGGGTTGACGACATCTAAAATATCGCGGAACGTAAACCCGTCTTCTCCCCATAAATGAAAGCCAGAGCTTTGCTTTGCCCGTGGTTCAGATGAGGGTGTAGTGCTGATGGGAGAAGCAGTTGATTGAAGAGAAGGTGACGAAAGCGGCACAGAAAGTTATTCCTATCCTGTACCTCGCAAAAGAAGGGCCAGCATTTTGTTAGCAGGCGCAAGCAAAAGAGGAAATTTCTGCCGTCTCGTTGGGAAAGAGTTACCGAGCGGCCTTTCCATACAGAGTCTGCGGTGCGCAAGCGCACCCTACTCCGGACCCAATCCTTAGCCTCGTCACTCAGCACTCTCTTGTCGCATCCTGCCCTACCTGTTCCAGGCGGGCAATCACCTCATGTGGATTGATCCGCTTCTTGAAAAAGAACACGCTGCCTGGCACGTCCTTAAAATCCTCTTCACTTACATTCAAGTCCGCCGACACCGCTACGACCATGTCTGAACGTCCTGAGCGTTGCAGTTTCATAATCTTCTTTACCAAATAATCAGGACGCCAGAACCCAACGATCTCCAGTAGCGCGGTGCGACCATCACGATGACGAAAAGCAAAATCGGGAATGAACACCGTTTCTTTCAAGTTGATAATGGCCACCTCGCGTTCGATTTCCCAGCCGCTGTCGACCTCAGCGAAACGCTCGGCAAAGGTGCGTTCGAGCAAAGAGTCGTACATCGTGCTGTCGCGGTAATGCGAGACCAATTTCACTGTTTCATCAAGCGGAAAAAAGCGACGAGCACCGTCAGCCCCTACGATCTCAGCTTCCATCTTCCAGCGCGTACAAAGCAATAACGCCGGTAAGAACACTGCCAGTTGCAAGCCGTATTTCTGCGACATGCGGAACATACTGACCGGGCCATCAAGCAAGACTTCGTAGCCGCTATCGAGATCTCCCTGGATCGTGTGCATTAATTGATAGAACTTGATAAATTTAAAGAGTTGTTTATAACGGCTCGGAATATTGCGGAAGACCGACAGCTTCATCTGCACGCAGCGATAGAGCATAGCCTGCGCGAGCGCGACGTTGTAGCGTTGCAACAGCCATGCGATGGTAGGCGCATCAAATTGTGTGAGAATGTGGTTCTCGCTCAGATCGGCATACAGCGCCCAAGCGATCTGTTCAGGTTCCGTTTTGTATTCTCGTGCAACTTCGAGCAACAACTCGTCTTTCGTCACCGGGTGAATCAGGTCAGGGTGGAGAACGACCGGATGGTTCTCGCGCGCCAGTGAAAATAGGCGTTGGCGAATCTCAGCCGACGGAGCCACACTACGCTCGATGAATTCGCAACGATCGTCACTCAACAACTTGGCGAGTCCGCGCTGAATGCGGTAATCAGTGCTGTCCTCGGCATATCGATTGAGCGCTTCAGTCAGTTCCCGCCGAGTTTTCCCTTCGTGGTCAGAGAAAATCTCGATCAGCGCTTCGGCCATCCGCGTAAAACGTGGGGAGTCAACGGCGATGTAGCGAGGATAGAGATACGGCCCTTCGTTGCGGGTGAGCAGCAGATCAGAGGTGAGCATTATCAGGTCATCAAGTCATGAAGTCATCAGGTCGTCAAGTCATGAGAGAAAACCTGAAACTTGCAGACCTGCAGACCCGAAGACTTTATAACTTCAGACTTTCTTGCGCTTTATGTTTCATGCTGCTCAATCACGATACGCAGAACGTCGCTGACGGCGAGGATGCCAAGGAGTTTCTCTTCCTCGACGACCAACAACGCGCCGATACTATGGTCATGCATCAATTTCGTCGCGTCCAGAAGTGATGCTTGAGGACTAATGCTCATTGGCTCCACCGTCATTGCCTCAGCTACCGTGAGTTCTCGCAACGTCTGACGCAGTTCTTCTTGGTCACGAAGAATCTGAAACGCCGGGGTAAAGAACTTAAGGTCGCCATCAGTCACAATGCCCACCACTCTTCCATGCTCTAGAACTGGCAATTGGTGCACTTGATGTTTCTCTAGCAAACTCAGGGCGTGCTGCAGGGAATCTCCAGAACTCACAGTCACTGGAGATTCGACCATTACTTCTCTCACCCGCAGTGTTCGGAAGCTGCGTTTCATCGCGATACCTCCTCTTCAAGCAAGAGCATTTTTTGCGAGTGTGGAGGTTTTTCCCACAGAGGGCAAGCCCGGACAGGCAGATAGCTCGTTCGTTTCGCTCACTCTATAGCGTATAGCAGACGGCTTGTTCTCTACCTCAGATTTACTGAGCTGCGCGGTGCAAATAAGGGCGGACCTTAAACCCTACAGCCTTCAGCCTACCTGCCCACAACGTCCAGCAGGCTCCCTACCGTTTCGTCTGCGGCTTGCAACGCCTTGAGGTTCGCCTGATACGCTCGCTTCGCAGTTATCAGACTGGTCATTTCTTGGCTAACATCCACGTTCGATTTTTCAACCAGACTGACACCGTCCGCTGACTGTTCCAGCGCCAACGGTCCGGGCAGCTCTAACTTCTTACTAGTGGCGATCACACCCTGTGGATTGACGGACTCCAGCACCGTTTGACTCTGCTTGAAGCCATCGGTGTTGACATTAGCGAGATTATTAGCAGTGACGTTCAGTTGTTGCTGAAAAGCGTTGAGACCAGAAAGGGAGATATTCAGAGAGGAGATCATCAGGCGTCACCTTTCAGAATGACAGTGTTGAGCGGTTACCTCATAACGTGTACGAATACATTGTGGGTCTCATTTCGCTAAAAAGTCGGCTAATATTTTTGAAACTTTAATAGCTTTCATTGACCTTCGCTTGTTTGAGGAGGAAGAACTTGAAGCTTGAGACGTTCGTGCGCCGCACTCACCTTAACGCGCCGGCCGAAGAGGTCTTTCGTTGGCATGCACGCCCTGGATCATTTGAACGGTTGATCCCGCCATGGGAAGAGATGGAGGTCGTTGAGCGCACTGACGGCATTAAAAAGGGATCACTCTTGATTCTGCGTATGCAACTCGGACCCTTCTCACAATACTGGATCGCTGAGCATCAAGGCTATCAGGAAGACCGGCAGTTCAGCGACGTGCAACTCTCCGGTCCTTTTGCTCATTGGGCGCACACCCATCGTTTCGTTCCAGACGGGCCTTCCTCCTGCTACCTGGAAGATCACATTGAGTATGCCCTGCCTCTCGGAACGCTCGGACAATTTGGGGGAGGAGCTTTCACTCGCCAGAAACTGCACCGTATGTTTACATACCGCCACCAGATTACCGGTACTGATCTTGCGGTTCACGCCCGCTACAAAGGAGCGCCAATGCGAATCCTTATCACTGGGGCTTCTGGTTTAATTGGGTCTGCACTCGTTCCATTTCTCACAACGGGCGGGCACAAGGTAACGCAACTGGTCCGTGCGCAGTCGAGCGCGAAGGGAGAGGGAATCCCATGGGATCCCGAACGGGGAATTCCCTATCTTGCGAGTATTGAAGGGTTTGATGTTGTTATCCATCTCGCGGGAGAAAATATTGCAACCGGTCAATGGACCGAAGAGAAAAAGGCGCGCATCCGCGACAGTCGCGTCAACAGTACACGAATACTCTGTGAAGCCCTGTCATGTCTTACACACCCGCCTAAAGTATTAATTAGCGCCTCTGCCGTCGGCTACTACGGGAATCGAGGAGATGAGGTCTTGTCTGAAGAAAGTACGGCAGGACAAGGATTCTTATCCGACGTGTGTACGGCGTGGGAGGCGGAGACGCTGCCTGCACGGCGGCGCGGTATTCGGGTAGTCCATGCCCGCTTTGGCGTCATCCTCAGCCCCCGTGAGGGAGCGCTCGCAAAGATGTTAGTTCCATTCAAATTTGGACTGGGTGGTAGAATTGGTTCGGGCGCCCAGTACATGAGCTGGATTACGCTTGACGACGCGGTTGGGGCCCTTCATCATGCGCTGATCACAAACACGCTAGAAGGACCAGTGAACATCACTGCGCCGCACCCACAAACTAACAGTGAATTCACCGCAACGCTTGGTCGAGTTTTGGGACGGCCAACCCTGCTTCCACTGCCTGCCAGAATCGCTCGCCTCGCCCTAGGTGAAATGGCGGACGAGTTGTTGTTGACAAGTGCGCGAGTTGAACCGAGGCGGTTGCAGGAGACACAGTACCCGTTTCGCCACCCCGAGCTTGAAGGAGCGCTGCGACATGTATTGGGAAAAGTATAGGGAGACCAAATAAAGCAGTTCGACGATAGACGCGGAGTGTGTAGCCCCGCTGATCACCTGTAGCGGAGGAGCGGCGAGGAACGCAGACCTATTCTGCGGGTCAATATCGGGCTATACCGCTACCAAGGCGGCTTTTGCTGGTTTCGTGCGCCTTGATAAGGACAAGGGAAATGGCGGATACTGTGGTGGATTTTACTGTTTTCGTTCTCCTTAATGGAGCAAGATATACTGCGAGGCGGGGCGCAGTAAACTCACATGTTAGGCGCTTTTGTCCAGCTTCCGAATCAATCATTCTGAAGAAGTCACGGAGGACTTATGAGTGGCGGCGAAGTCTCCTTAGTTCTTGTTGTTCGCTTTGTCGCAGTTGCGCTTGTGATAGGGTGGATTCCGGCAGTAATCGCCAAGGCTAAAGGTCGCAAGGAGTTCTCTGTTTGGTGGTTCTATGGAACTAGTCTATTTCTTGTTGCCTTAATACACGCGATTTTGTTGTCAAGTAAGGAGGACTTCGCAAAGAAGCTTGAACGTCAACGAGAGGAATCAGTCGCGAAAATCCGCCTAGACACTCAAAAGCATGGGGTCAAGCGCGCGAATGTTGCTGGACATGTACTTCATTTGAGCCAACGAGCTGGATCGACAGAACAAGCGGATATTGCCGACACCATGTGCGCAAGACCTTAGCTTATGAAAAATGTGAGCTTCATGCGCCCATATCGCTCGCCTCATAAGGCGCTCCAGCCGACGGGCTTGCTTCCGCTTCGCTCCGGCAAGTCTGCGACGAGCTGAGGTGTTAGACCCCAGTTGAGTTGACTCACTCAAGTTCAACATCTAGTGAATCTTGCGTGAAGGTGTTAAGGATTGACCCCAGAGGTATATATCAATGACGAAGCTGGCGGAGCGCATTACCGTTGACCCGGACCAATGTGGAGGGCGGCCCTGTATCCGAGGGATGCGGATTCGGGTCATCGACGTACTGGACTTGCTGGCCAATGGACTAACTCCAGAGCAAGTGCTGGAAGAATTACCAGACCTTGAGCCAGAGGACATTATCGCATGCCTGCGGTTCGCGAGTCGGCGCCTCGATCATCCCGTGGTCGCCGCGTGAGGATTTGGATTGACGCACAGCTCTCTCCAGGGCTGGCGCGCTGGATTCGGGAGACATTCGGCATTGACGCACGGGCAGTACGTGATGTGGGACTGCGAAATGCAAAAGACCCTGTCATCTTCAAGGCGGCACGTGAAGCGGGAGTCGTAGTCATGAGTAAAGATGAGGATTTTCGTTCCCTCGTTGAGCGGCCGGGGCCACCACCACAAGTGTTGTGGGTGACGTGTGGGAATACTTCGAACGCGAGGTTGCGCGAGATTCTGATGAAGAGTCTGCCTGCAGCGGTAGAACTCTTACAGCGTGGGGAGCCGCTGGTGGAGATCAGTGACGAGTACGTTCCACCGCGAGGGAGCAAGCGCCTAACAAGGCGTTCCACCCGACCGCGGCTACGTAGCGGTTCTGGAAAACGTGAACGGCCGCGTTCTGGCCTCGGCGAGTGATCGCTAGGCGTTAGATCGCCAAGGAATACTTGTAACAGTATGACTGATTTGAGAAGAATCTGCGTTTTTACGGGCTCTAATCCTGGAGCACGCTCCGAGTATCTGGAGGCGGCTCGAGCTCTTGGTCGTGTACTGGTTGAGCGGAACTATGGGCTGGTGTACGGGGGCGCAAATGTTGGGCTTATGGCCACAATTGCAGACACCGTCTTGGCGCATCATGGGCAGGTGATCGGCGTGATTCCCGAAGCCCTGGTGAACAAGGAAGTCGTCCACCGAGGCTTACCAGACTTACGCATCGTCCGCTCTATGCACGAACGGAAAGGTCTACAGGCGGAATTGTCCGATGGGTTTATCGGGCTCCCGGGCGGGCTCGGCACCCTGGAGGAGTTGTTTGAAGTGCTCACGTGGGCCCAGTTGGGAATGCATGGCAAACCGTGCGGGCTGCTTAACGTCGGTGATTATTACGAACACCTCCTAGCGTTTCTTGATCATGCAGTGAGGGAGCGGTTTCTGAAGCCCGAGCACCGCTCGATGCTGATAGTGGAACAAGATCCCAAGGCTTTGCTTGACCGTTTCGAGCACTACATGGCTCCGAAGGTGGACAAGTGGCTGGACCGAAGCAAGAGCTAGGAGAACAGCAACCTCACTTCTATCAGCCCTCCGTTGTCAAGGGGAGAAACGGCGCCTCACGGAGGCGACCGCCGCCCGCTTGCGGGTCGGAGGAAACCCAAGCAGTCCCAGTTAGGCGGCGGCAAGTAATCGACGGGCGCTTGGTGTCACAAGAAGTGAAAAAGGAGGAATTATGCTTTTGACTGGAGGTTGTTTTTGCGGTCGAGTCCGTTACCAGATTCACTCACCCCTTAGCAGCGGCCGCAGCTGCCATTGCTCGCGTTGTCGAAAAGCCTTCAGCGGCTCAGGGTCTGCTTACTCTGAAGTCGCGCCCGGTTCCTTCTCATGGGTCAGCGGGGAAGACAACCTGACCCAGTATGAGTCCAAGCCGGGCTGGGGCCTGTGCTTCTGCCGCACTTGTGGGACCACTCTGTGTGGCCTGCACGACGGGCAAGTGCATGGCGTCACCCTGGGCAGCGTTGACGGGGACCCAGGCGTGCAAATTGAGATGCATATTTTTGTGGACTCGAAGGCCCCCTGGGATCACATAGGGGGGAACGCCCCGCAGTTTGCGGAATTCCCTCCACCAGGCGGCCTGGCATAAGCCGTGGCGGGCGTGCCTCCCAGCCCGACGCTCCAGGTGCGGCGCCACAAAATGGCGCCGCCCGAGTTTGAGCGCTAGGAGGCGCCGTGAATCTGCTATCAATAATGTAGCACCCGAATTTACAATTTGCTCTAAGCCACAAGCGTTGCATTCTGTTCTACTGCAGGCAAAGAAAGAGGGGAAATGCCGTAGCGTTCACGCACCTCCTCGAGAGGAACCTCCACCACGTCCCAGAAGTTCCAATGGTCGGACAAATCCACCTTACAAGCCGCACCCCGCTGTAACGCGTGCATCACAAGCGGGATATCAAATAATCCCTCAGAAGCGTCAGCGATCGGCGTGATTTTGACGCCCCAATGAAAGTGTAAAATCACGAACAGGAGAAACATGAAACCATCGTTGCGAACGAAGCCAGCTTGGAACGCCCCCTGCTGAATCTCCCCCGCTGGAGTGGTGTCATACCCTGCTAACACGTGCCCGAAGTCGTGAAACACTAACCGGAGAGGTATCGCTCCAGCTTCTCCCGGAAAACTGAACTGTCGGCGCGTGCAATGTTCCCAAAAGACGCGCCCCAACGCGCCCTGCGGCAGCAAGCCGAGTTGACGAAATCGCCATGCCAACTCCGGATCTTCACCGCCTTTCTTAAAGAAGAGCGGCCCCACAAGCTTTGTCACTCCGGCGACTCCTTCTTCACGGTAGACAGGTTCCACCACGTTGCCCATAAGGCGTCGGGTCATGTCGAACCGCGCCAGGAGTTGATGTCCACTTGCCGCTTCGTGGAGCACCCGGAGACCTCGCTCATTGACCGAAAGCTCACGTGCGAAAGATTCTAGGGCCTGCCGCTGACGGGAAGTCATTTCACCTTCCACCATTGCCATGACCATCGCCATTTGCAGCAACCGTTTACGATGGTGCGGGTTGGTGATGGCTTGAGCAACCTGGGACGCGTTAACGGGTGACCATACCATTGCCTTATCGCCTTGGTGCAGTAAGCTCACTATCTGCAAAAACTGTTGCTCACGTACAGTGAGGGCTTCTGGATTAGCCGCAACCGTAGTAAGGGATCGCAGCACCAAAGGCAATTCTTGAGAGGAAAAGACAGTAATATCCATAATAGCCTCCTTACAATCTTCAAGCGAACCTGCAAGATTAATTATGTCAAGTTGTTCGACTGCGCGTTAGAATCCTACGTTTCCCGGTTGACGCACGCCACGTTATTGTTTTTGAAAAATTCACCACTCGCCTTGAGACCATCTTAGATTTCGTTTGTCATGATAATCTCACCAAAAGCGCGGCGCTACCAAGAGAACACTACCAGGAATCCATGCCCATCAACTGCCGCCTCCGATTCATACGTGTTGATAAAATTGAGCGCGCGTTGGGGCAAGAGGATTGGAGCATACGCGTTAGTCTGGAGATCATACATGGATATGCCATACAAGATCCGCCCTGCGTCTGCTGTTGTGGCCGTACCCCGATAAGCGCTGGAGTTGAGACCGGGAGCCTTCTCATAGGGGGTTCCCATCGCGAGGACCATATCCCCATCGCTGTTGAAGTCAGCGTAGACATCGTGGGCGTGTGCGGCGTTCCATGGGGCAAGCAGCATCCCTGTAACGAGGCTGGTGGCGACGATTCCTTTGCTGAGATTCTTGAATTGATTGCTACGCTGCCTCATGTGTTCCCAAAATGTGCGATGGTTTTTCATGGTCATTCTCCTTATTGGTTTGCATCGTTTCGTGCCTGCTTTTCCTTGCACTAAAGAGGCGTAAAGACGGCATTAACGAGGGGTTAAGAGGGAATTAACGAATGACGCCTAAGGAAAAGCGCACACCGAAGAGGAAAACCAAGCGACGAGGATGGGTTCACATAAACAGCAAGGCGTGTGGTTCACATCTGTTCAAGAGAAAATCTGACTGCATAGCCTCGGGAACGAGCACTGGTGGAAGGTTAGGGGCACATCGCATCAAAAAAAGGCTGGCCAAGCGCAAACCCTGGGAAAAGCTTGCGCTCTCAGCGTCAATTAGCGCCCGCCACCTACTTACTAATTCAGACTGCTGTGAGACTCATAGCTACGCGGCGTCGCGGGCGGCTTGCGCGCCAAGAAGCTCGAACCCAATCCAACTGTAGCCTAGGGCAACCAACCCCAGAAATAACAGTGCGACGACGTGTCGTCCCTGCCCAATAACGCTCACGACCCCTGAGCCAACTACTGCCCCAATGATAGCCAGCCAAAAGAACCGCGTCGGTGTTGCCGATATCAGTCCCGCTTTCCACAGCCCCATTGTGTACACCACTCCCCCAACCAAGAAGGGAATCATCAAGGGAACAAGGAACGCAATCCCTTCCGTCTGTAATAGGACCATAGGTGCTTGGACGGCTTCTTTGGCGATTCCCTCGGCCGTCATGTAGTACGCTATGAGATGGAAAAAGGCGTCCGCGCACATCCCCATAACCCCAATCAACACGAGGCTTTCCCCGACCAACGTGAATGTCGATCGTCGAGAGCCTTGTACAGGGGCAAGTCCAAGTACAGCCGGCACAAAAGCAACACAGGAAATCAGTTGCACGAGTACAGACCACCAGACTGCGGCGTGATTGGCGCGCACCGCGTCGAGGATATGACTAGCGTCATTCGTGCCGGCATCTGGCATGAGAAACCACGCCAACCAAAATGTGACGGCGCCGAGCACCAGTGCGAAAGCCGAAAAACGCGTACATGTCATAGACTGACTCTTTTCTTTCGTAATTTTGTATTTTACCCGACATCAGCTTAGGCGCAGCGCCTCGACACAGATTAATCCGCGCTGTAACCCCGTGCGTCCATACATGCACTCAATGCATGCTGATATTCTTGTTGCTGTTGCGCGGCTTGTTGTTGATCTCGCTTCCGATAGAGCCCGTTCAGGCTTCGACAAGTTCAGTACGAATGGGTTTGTTTCTCCACGCATATTTCCATTCGCCTTGAGCCTGTCGCAGGGCGCACGTTCAATACTTCGCTTCTCAGCATGACACCTCTTGAATCACCCAACAAAGTTCTGGTCCACTCACTTTGGTGGACTTATAACGATATAAGTCACCTTGCCGTTTTGATAGGAAGGCTGGTACCATGTGGACCCGCACTGATAATAGCTCATGCCGTTGATCACCAACGTACTACATGACGCTTTTTGAGCGCTAAAGGCGGTGGCGGTCAAAGTAGACCCGATCGCCATCCCAGTGACGACTCCCCCAGCCGGGTAAGCGGGATAGCCTCCATAATAACCCCCATAGTAACCTCCGCCATTCTCCCCGTAGTCTTGCCAGTCTTCACGTGACTCGGTGCGGTACCCTTGCCGATCTTCGCGGTCCTGGTTGGCGTGGCTTTGCCAGTCTTCACGATTGGCGGCATCGCCGGCCTGTTGCTGAGCTTGGAGGTCTTTCGCTGTGTTCTGACGACTTGTTTGACTGGCGGCATCACCCGTCTGCTGTCGGGTCTGCATCTGCTGCGCCGTATTCCGACGACTCGCTTGGTTCGCCGCATCGCTCGTCTGTTGCCAGGACTGGAGTTGTTGGGCCGAGGATTGCCCGTTCCCTTGCAGTTGGGATCGATTGGCTTGCCAACCCCCATTGCTGGCCGCGCCACTGCGGAAGAAGCCTCCGCTCCCACCACCAGGACGACCTCCGCTGAAACTGCGGCCGCCTCCACCTCGCAGTTGCGCTTCGACTTCCGCTGTCATGTAGACGCCCATTATTAACAGCGCCATCCCTACGGTGCGATGTATCCCTATTCTCGTTAACATAGTTGTGCTCCTTTCTATTGTTTTTGTGTATCGACCCATAGAATTTATGAGAAAAGTATCGCCTTACTGGCTTGTCCTGGCTTGCTTCACCTTCTCTTGCGAAATCCAACCTTGTTTGGCGAAATACTGCGACAGATAGGCGACCGCTTGGTCCGCACTGCGCGCCGTCATCTGCTCGACCTGCGAGCGATAGCCTTTTCCAGCGCTCATGCCTAGATTCGCCGCTGCTACCCCGACCGTCATCCCACCACTAGCAGCGGCGCGGATGCCCCCTGTGACCAAAGCCCCTGGCGTCGCGCCACTGTCCGCATGAGTACTGAATTCCAGGAGTTTGGTTGGGCCATTTGTCGATGAGGCGTAGACTTCCACCTTGGCGTCTACCTTGGATTGCCCAGCGCCAAACCCCAACACTGTCCGCTGTAACCGGTCGCCCTCATCAACATTGAGAAAGAGTCCAGTTACCCCCACAGCGTCGGTTGGCAGCGCCGCGCCTTGCGCCGCTCGTTGGGCAGGCAACCCAAGGTCTCGGATGCCTGCGATCAGGTCTTCCAACATCCGGTTCTGCACCTGCCGTGCAATCGCCAACTCGCGGTCGTTCTCCGTCGTGTCACTCAGCGAATTGCGCACGGTCGCAAAGAACCCTTGATTCTCGCTGACGTCGGCGGCAGTAATGGTGAAGTCATAGACGAGGACTTGGCTGGGACGCACTATTGGTCCAGCAGTCCGCTGCTCATATTTGGGCTGCACCACCGTCTGGGCGCAGCCTCCTACGCTCACGGTGAGTAGTAAAGTCGCTGCGACACGTATACCCTTTCTTATCAATACTCGTCTGTTTTCCATGGTTCACCTTCCTCCTTTAGGCAATCTGTTCTAATTGGTTGTCGTTTGTCGCGCCTCTGATTGTCTTGCACTGAAGAGGCGTAAAGACGGCATTAACGAGGGGGTTAAGAGGGAATTAACGAATAATGCCTAGGGAAAGCATGCACCGAAGAGGAAAACCAAGCGACAAGGATGGGGTCACCTGAACAACAAAGCGCGTGGTTCACATCTGTTTCGGAGGAAATCGGGCTGCCCAACCTCGGGAATGGGCGCCGGCGGGAGGTAAGAGGCGCGACCCCATACGTCGTATACGTTTCTCTCGTAGGGATGACTCAGGACGAGTCCAATAGCGAGCAACGCGTCGCTATTCCACTTGCCACTGCACCGCAAGAGCAGGACTGGGAGCGTATGAACAGAATGTACCCGTCTTAATCGTCTGGGTGAGATGCTGGCCGAAAGCCCTGTGATATTTGGTAATCCGAGCAATGGTCGATTTGAGAGTCACCGTCACATTGAGTCGCGCTCGCTCCGCCGCAGATCCAGCTTTGCGGCGCCGCCCGCCCAAACCCACGGCCCGGCTTAGTTCCTGCAGCAAGAACTCATTTTCCTCTTCAAGCTTCTCGACCCGTCCAGCATCATTAAACTCCCGCGCTTCCTCTAGTTCCTCACGCAACTCCTTGAGGCGTTGCTGATAGGCGGCTTGGGCTTGCGGATCGAGGAATTCACCGGCGTCTCCCCCGGTGGTTACCGAGACTGTAGCGGTCAGCAAATTGGCGGCATGCTGCGGACTCGGGCCGTCTAGCGGCGCCGCGCCAAGGTTCACCAAGTCAAGGGCATAGAACTCACGATGTGGATGCATAACTAGTTGTGAGAGATAGCGCAGACCTCGACCGTCTTTGAGGCGACATTCTACATTTTGAAAACTGACAGTCCAGTATTCGCCGTCACGACGGAACAAATTGGGGGTGGGGGATCGGCGGCTAGGAGTTGGAGAGGGAACCTTTTCCGTACTTTGTACAATGTTGTCTGGTAGCCGAAAACCTTGCTCTTCAACCACCCCCTGATCCCTGACCCCCAATCCCTGTATTTTCTCTTCAAGCCCATCCATCCCCAATTCCTGAGCCGTATCCAGTGCGCGGTCGAGGAGTATATTCGCCGATTCCTGATCTCCCGGCTGGTTACGGGCGAGGAGCATGCAAGCGTAGCTATATTGCGCGTGCGCCAAGCGAGGGCGAGCTCCCATATGTATGTTGCGTTGGAGAGCAAACTCGAAGTGAGCTTGAGCTTCCTCATAACGGCCAAGGATCATTGCGAGTTTTCCGAGCAGATGAGCAACGGTGTCCAGATACCCGATTGCCATACCAACTACAATGTTTCGCTCCTTATAGGGAAGGAGCAGATCATAGAGCTGTATGGCCCTCGTAGCATCCCCCCACGTCGTGCACATTTCTACAAGGTAAGCGAATGTTACAAGCCTGTCCTGGCGGTGAGGGACTGTCGCGAAGTTATCCTCAGCCCAATACGTAAATTCGACGCGCGCCTCGGTCTCGCGTCCAGATTCAGAACGAATGTAGGCTAAGGCGCACCGTAAAGCGGAGAGAGCAGGATACTGCTCAGCGGCTTGCCTCAGCATCACTTCTAGTTCTGGACCCTGGAGTCGTCCTTGTTCACGGCGGAGAACCAGGAACTGAGGAAGCACCATCGGTTCTGCATCTCGACTGCTAGGAGTGTGGGGTAGAGAAGCGGAAGGGTAAAGAAGCTGGCTCTCAGCCTCTGCGAATTGTCCTCTTAATAGAGTACGCATGGTCTGTAAACGTTCGTGGAACCAAATCCAGGTGTACATGGGCGGACGTATCTCCGCCAGATGGCGGGCGAAGGCGGCGATCTCAGCGTCAATTGTCAGGATATCGCCTTGTTCCAGCGCATTAGCAATCCGGAGGAAATGACTGTACATAATCAATTCAGGGTCGCCCGTCTGTTCAGCTAAAGTCATGATCTCGACGCCTATTGTGAGGCGTTCAGGCAGAGTGTCTGGTCTCCAGGTGGCAATACAATGATCGCACAAAGCATACCCTAGAGCGTGAGGGTCTGCAGTACGCCGCGCCAACTTGACGGCCTCATAACTGCACTGCTCTCGTTGCTCGTGGGAGTCACTATATGTTAATTCCTTCGCCAGACGAGCGAGAAGTTGCGCGCGCAAAACATAGGCGTCTTGCGGAAGCAGGGCCAACGCTTCCTGCAGTATCTGGAGGGTAGAAGGGTTTGCTCCACTGATAGGTATCCTGGTCCCGGCCAATCCTAAGGCGGCGTGAGCAAGCTGGCTCGGCAGTTGTCGAGTTCTGGCTAGCGCGGCGGCCTGGTGAAATTGCTGCTTTGCCGCCATGAAATCACTAGTACGTTCCTGCGCTTTGCCAAGCGCCAGCAACAGCTCACAATGTAGCTCTTCGTCTGGCTCTTTGAACGACAAGAGCTGTAACGCACGCTCATACTGGATAATCGCCTCTTCGTACGCGAGCACTACAGTGGCTCCTTCTGCCGCACGAGCAGCGTACGAAATCGCTTTGGCAATAGCGCCACCAGACCGCGCCGCCTGAAAGAAGTGATGCGCTAACTCGGAGAGATACGGGGCTACGTGGTCGCCTACTAGCACCTCCAGCGCCTCGCCAATTCGGCGATGGAGGTTGAGCCGCTCAGTCGCGGCAATTCCTTCGTATAGAGTTTCTTGAATTAAGGCGTGGGTGAAACTGTAGCGCCCCAGGTTCTGCGGCACGGGGATAATGAGCCAGGCCGCTAGAGCTTCGTCGAGCAGCTCTAACGCGGAGAGGTTGCTTACACTCCCGTCACTCTGTCCCTTTCCCATAAGGAGAGCAGAGGCGGCAAGGTGTCTTTCCCAGTGATCGATAACGGCTCCCAGCACCTGCAGTCGGAACTCTCTCCCAATCACCGCCGCCGCCGTTAACATCTGCCGACACTCTCCGGAAACCGTCGCCAAGCGTTGTTCGATCACACTGCGCACAGTGTGCGGCAAGACGGGAAGCGACATAGGGGAAGTGTTGGGTGTCGTAGCCGCCGGCTCGGTAGCGAGAAGGCGCACAACTTCAGTCATGAAAAAGGGATGCCCTTCGGTGCGTTGAAAGACCACAGTGCTCACTTCAGGCGGCGACGCTTGGCCAGTGGTTAACTCCATAAACCTCGCCACCTCACTGTTAGTTAGTCCACGCAAATGCAACGTCTGACTTCCCGAGGTGCGCGCGATTGCCGCCAACGTCTTGATGAGGAGGGGCTGCCGTGCGGCTTCGCTCTCCCGACACGTGAGGATGAGCAAGAGCGTCGCATCGATCAGCTCGTGGACAAGAAACTGGAGGAACAATAACGAAGGCGCATCCGCCCATTGGAGATCATCGAGCACAAGCAACAGCGGTTGGCGCTTCGCTACATTCTTGAGAAAAGTAGTAAAACTATCAAAAAAACGAAATCGTTCTTGTTCAGGCTCCAGCCGTAGTGGCAGGGCAAGCTCCGGCAGTCGCTCGCGTACTGTAGGGATGACTTGGGCAAGCTCAGCAGCCCCGGCGCCCATCTCTGTACGCAATTGTTGGATGTCGCTCTCACTGACATAGGTTCGCACCAGTTGCACCCAAGGCCAGTACGGCGGGGCGCCAGCGCTGTCCGGACAGCGCCCGAGTAAGACGCGCATACCCAGTACTTGCGCGTACGGAGTGAGTTCGGTCGCCAGGCGTGTCTTCCCGATCCCCGGCTCTCCCAGTAACACAACCGCACGCCCCTGCCCCGCGAGAGTCTCTTCGAGACTGGCGCGCAACGCATCCATCTCCCGCGCCCGCCCGACAAACACATCCCGCGCCAAGCGGTCTAACGGCGGCGTGACCGCGGAAGTCGGTCCTGCCTTCAGGGCTGTTCCGCACCGCCCGCAGAAGGCGGCGTCAACAGGATTCAGATAGCGACATGAGGGGCATGGGCTGTTCATTGCTGAGAGGAATAATACAGCCTTGCAGCATGGTCAAGCGTTCATCGAGGATAGTCGAAATGCGAGACAATCCCGTGCACAGGAGTTAAGCCCCTCAGCTCTCTTCTTGTGGCGTCGCCCTCCGTCGCTATAACGGCGGATGAAGAACAGCTGGGGACGCTGGCGCTTGTGTCTTTGATTGCGGCCAAACAAGGGAGGCGGCAATGGAGCCGCCGATCAGCATCGCAATAACAATGAGTGACAACCCAATCGGAATTTTGTACAGATCAACAACCATCATCTTGACGCCGACGAAGGCAAGCACGAAAGCCAGGCCGATTTTGAGATAATGGAACTGATGAATGATTCCCGCGAGCAGAAAATATAATGACCGCAGCCCGAGAATCGCGAAGATATTAGAGGTGTAGACAATGAAAGGATCCGCGGTTACCGCGAAAATAGCCGGGATGGAATCGACCGCGAACACCAGGTCCGTCACCTCAACCGCGAGCAAGACGACAAAAAGAGGGGTAGCGCACCAACGCCCCGCTTGGCGTACAAAGAAGCGCCCTCCATGATAGGTGGACACTGTCGGTACGAAGCGCATAAATAAACGAAAGAGTGGATTGCGCTCAGGATGGACCTCCGTGTCCTTCTGAAGGAACAGTTTTATGCCAGTGAAAAGCAAAAGCGCCCCAAACACGTACATGACCCAGTGGAACTTTTGCAGCAGCACGCCGCCGATCACGATAAACGCGGCCCGCATGAGCAGCGCCCCGAGGATGCCCCAGAACAAGACCTTGTGTTGCAGCGCGACAGGCACGGCAAAGTAGGAAAACAACACAACGAAGACAAAGATGTTGTCCACCGCGAGCGCTTTTTCGATCAGAAAACCAGTAAGAAACTCTAACCCTCGTTCAGGACCGAACCAGAAGTAAACGCCGAAGTTGAATACAAGCGCCAGACTGATCCAGACGACGCTCCAGGTCAGAGCCTCCTTCATGCGGACTTCATGCGCTTCGCGGTGAAAGACTCCAAGATCCAGGGCAAGGAGCGACAAAACGAATACCGTAAAGCCGATCCATAATCCTGGGGTTCCTATTGATTCAGCGGGCATGCGGGTTCCTCTGTAATAAAGGGATAAAGATATTAAATACTCAAAAACGAGGTCACGGCAACCTCGGGTTACGCGGCAACTCGTTGATATTGCCGCATCATCTCATGAAGACGGCGAATCCGCTCATCCATCGGCGGGTGCGTAGAAAAAAGATTCATCAGTCGACTGCCGCCAGTGAACGGATTCACGATAAATAGGCTCGCGGTTGCAGGTTGCTCAACCGTAGCAGGGAAAACCGCGACTCCGTAAGCAAGCTTTTCGAGAGCCCCAGCCAATGCTTGAGGATCACCGGAAATAGCCGCTCCGGTTTCATCCGCCATATATTCTCGCGCGCGAGAAATTCCCAACTGCACCAAGGTCGCCGCCAACGGGGCGACAAAGATGAGGAAAAGATTCCCAGCCGTTGAGCTTTCTTCTTCCTCTCGATCTTGGTTACTGCCTCCAAACAGTGAGGCAAAGCTGAGCGCATTGGCGATGTACCCCACTGCAGCGGCAATGACTGCCGCGATCGAGGACAGTAAGATATCTCGATTTTTAATGTGTGCGATCTCGTGCGCTAGCACGCCGCGCAATTCCCGGTCAGTCAAGAGACGCAAAATGCCTTCTGTAACGGCGACAACGCCATGCTGCGGATTCCGTCCAGTCGCAAAGGCGTTCGGTTGTTCTCCCGGCATAACGCACACGCGCGGTTTCGGTATCTGCGCCCGACGCGCCAATTCATCCACCATCCGGTGCAACGCCGGAGCTTGCTCAGGCGTCACTTCCTGAGCGCCATGCATCTTGAGGACGATCCGGTCCGAGAAGAAGTAAGCCCCTATATTCATCAACAGCGCCAGGGCGGTAAAGCCATAGAAATAACTCGATCCTAACACGCCGCCAAGACTTATAAGGAGGGCCGAGAGGACGCCGAGGAGAAAGAACGTTTTGAGTTGGTTTTTCATAGACATGCTCCTTTCTTGTCATTGCTTCTAACACTCGTATATAAAGACAATGTAATCCATAGACAAATAGATAATTTTTCTTCTAACTATAGAAAAATATATTGGATAAATTGTGGAATGGCTCAACTATCACCATCTTTTGTATTTCTGGACAGTCGCGCGTGAAGGCAGCGTCACGCGCGCGAGTGAACAACTGTATTTGTCGCAGCCGACTATCAGCGCGCAGATTCGCACTCTGGAGCGATCGCTTGGCGAAAAACTGTTCCTCAAGTCGGGTCGGAAGCTCATATTGACGGAAATTGGGCGCGTCGTCTTTCGCTACGCTGAGGAGATTTTTTCCTTGGGGCGAGAACTTACAGACACCGTAAAGGGTCGAACCTCAAGCCGATCGCCAAGCCGTCCAATGCGCTTCCTCGTGGGCATTGCGGATGTCGTTCCCAAACTCATTGCCTATCGCATCCTCGAACCGGCGCTACATCTTGCGGAGCCTATGTATATCGTTTGTAAAGAAGATAAACCGGATCGTCTCTTAGCCGAACTCGCCGTGCATGAGTTAGATCTCGTCTTGACTGATGCGCCCATTAGTCCGAACGTCAAGGTCAAGGCCTACAATCACCTGCTCGGAGAATGCGGCATCACCATTTTCGCTCCGCAGAAAAACGCTTCTGTCTACAAGCGCAAGTTTCCCCAATCGCTCAATGGGGCCCCTTTTCTCCTCCCTACGGAGAACACCTCTCTCCGTCGCTCCCTGGATCAGTGGTTCAACGCCCAAGACCTGCGTCCGGCGGTGATCGGCGAGTTTGAAGACAGCGCTCTTCTGAAAGCTTTCGCGCAAACCGGCCTGGGCCTTTTTGCAGCCCCCTCCGCCATCGAGGAGGAAGTGTGCAAACAACACGGAGTTCGCCCCATTGGACATATAGATGCGGTCCAGGAACGCTTTTACGCGATCTCAGTCGAACGGAAACTCAAACATCCAGCAGTCCTGGCAATTTCCGAAACCGCCCGGCAGAAATTGTTCCGTTAGTAAAAATATTGGGCCGGCAGATCGCAAGCGAGGAGCGTTGCCCATTTCGGTTTCCCTTGGTAGCTTACGCAGGTTGTAGAGAGAATGAAGGAGGGATTTATCATGTCCGGACTTGAAGGGGTGCGTGTTCTTGAACTCGGCCATATGGTTTCAGCTGCATACGCCGCCAAACTGATGGCCGACCTTGGCGCGGATGTTATTAAAATTGAAGAACCCCAGGGAGATAACGCCCGTCAACGTGGGCCTTTTCCTGGCGGCGCACCGCATCCCGAAAAAAGCGGACTCTTCCTTGCCCTGAACACCAACAAACGCAGCGTGACGCTTGATCTCCTACAGTCACAAGGACGAATGCAGCTCTATGATCTTGTGGAAGGTGCGGACATCGTCATCCACAATTACTCCCCCGCACAGATGACCGCTTTGGGTATCGCCTATGAGACGTTCCGTCAACGAAACCCGCGTCTGGTCATGTGCTCGATTACACCGTTCAGTCTCACCGGCCCGCATCGCAACTACCGCTCCTACGAAATCACGATGGCGCACGGTGGCGGTTGGGCGTGGCTCAGTCCCGGGGCGTCAGACCGCCCCGATTTGCCTCCGCTCAAAGCTTTCGGTCACCAAGCGGACTTTCAAGGCGCCCTGGCGGCTTCGGTTGTCACTTTGGGAGCATACTACCGCGCTCTAGATACCGGGGTTGGGGAACACATTGATCTCTCAGTCCAAGAATTCGTCGCTTCATTCCTGGAGCAAAATTTTGTGTATTACACCTATCAAGGCAAAGTCGCTTCACGATTGGGGCGACGACTCCTCTATCCTTGGGGCATTTTCGAGTGTCAGGATGGCCTTATCTTTCTTGTCAATGTAGAACAAGACCAATGGCTCCGGTTAGTCGACTTGATGGGCAACCCCGAATGGGCGAGCTGGGAAATTTTTAAAGATCCGTTCATGCGCGCAGAAAACTGGGACGTCTTGAAACCGTACCTTGAAGAATGGATGAAACAGTGGAAAGTCGAGGAGCTGTGGCGTGTTGGCCAAGAACAACGCATTTGCTTTTCGCCAGTGTTCTCCATGCCGCAACTTGCCGCCCAAGAGCAACTTGGCGCCAGACGCTTCTTCGTCGAGGTCACGCACCCGCAAGCAGGTCAGCTCACGCACCTGGGCGCTCCCTATCAACTGGGCGAGGGATGGTTGAAAATTCACCGCCCGGCGCCCCAGCTTGGCGAACATAATGAAGAAATTTTGAAAGCTCCTCCTCGGAGCATCCAAGCTTCAACACTCGGCGCGCAACAGGCAACTCGCGGCGCGCGCTTGCCGCTCGACGGTATTCGCGTTATCGACTTCAGCTGGGCCTGGGCTGGGCCATTCTGCGCCATGCATCTTGCTCATCTCGGCGCCGAAGTCATTCGAGTCGAGTCCCAAGTGCGGCCAGACTTGGGTCGACGGGTGCCCATCTATCCCACGGGCATGCAACCGGGCCTGAATCGCTCTGGTTACTTCAACCAATGGCACCAGGGCAAGAAGAGCATCTTGCTGAACTTAAGCAAACGTGAATCCATTGACATTGTCAGAAAGCTGATTGCCCAAAGCGATGTTGTCGTGGAAAATTTTGCGACTGGCGTGATGGAGCATCTTGGCTTGGGATATGAAGAATTGAAGAAGCTCAAACCGGATATCATCATGGCTTCAATCTCCGGCTACGGCCACACAGGACCACAGAAAAGATACATGGGGTATGGACCGGCAATCGCACCGATGACCGGGTTGTCTTCGTTAACTGGTCATGTTGATGGTCCGCCGCAAGAGGTCGGCATTTCCTACGGCGACCCCAACGGCGGCATCGATGCCGCCTCCGCAATCTGCGGGGCGCTCGTGGCGCGAAAACTGACAGGGCAAGGTCAATATATCGATGTGTCGTTGTGGGAAGGCGTCGCCGCACTGATGCACGAAGGCTGGATGGAATACGTCATGAACGGCGTGCAACCGCCGCGCATGGGCAATCGCGATCCATTGATGTCTCCCCATAATTGCTTCCGCTGCGCCGGCGAAGACGAATGGGTCACTATCGCCTGCGGCGCGGAAACAGAGTGGCAGGCGCTCTGTAACGCCATCGGCCAAACTCAACTCGCAACCGACCCTCGCTTCCGCTCCGCGCAAGACCGCAAAGCTCACGAAGACGAGTTAGAAGCGATCATCAGCGCGTGGACGGTGACACAAGGGAAATGGGAGGTGACGCGGATCTTGCAGGCGGCGGGGGTCGCTGCGTTTCCGTCGATGAACAGCAAAGATCTGGCGGAAGATGCGCACATGAACGAACGCGGCTTCTTCTCCCGTCTCCAGCATGCTGAAGTTGGAGTGCAGACGCATACCGGCATTCCCTGGCGTTTGACGAATGCGCCGAACGGAGTCCGGTCCCCTGCCCCACTGCTTGGGGCAGACACGGACTCCGTCATGCGCAAACTGCTGGGATTCTCTAGCGAGACAATCGCCAGGTTGAAGGAAGAACAGGTGTTGTATTAAGCAAAGGAGGGTTGCGGAGAGGCATGGCGCCTGTTGGCGTTACGCTGGGGCTGGACGAGCGCACTCTTCCACCCATCCCGTCATTATTCCAACGGGGCAAGGAACATCCGAGAGCATTGCGCATGCCGGTGATTAAGGCAAACGGCTCTTGCGCTTGGCTAGAGGTCAGAACGCCATTGTTCACCAAGCCGGTGAGCTGATTCTGGAGTTCCTGTAATTTGCTGCAGGCTACTCCAGTGTGCCCTCGTTTAATCGCCATGAGAATCTCTTGGAGACGGAACTGCAAGTTGTTGGTTTGTGCAATGTTGAGAATATTCTCTTCCTGAAAAGCGGTGAAGTATTCTCCGAGCGCCATACTCATTTCTTGTAGCGAAAAAACATGGACCGTTAAGCTGCAAGAGCTTTGTTGATTTTCGTGGTCTGTGGCAGTGCAAGAGACCGGGGTCGTAGCCCCAATCCCGAACACAGACCCCGAAGCAGGACACTGAACGACAGGAGCGGGATCACAGCTATCCGTAGCGGTTGCGGAGATAGGAACGACGGCGCCGAGCGGGATCGTAGGATATGTCCAGACATTCGCCGGACACGAGATTGCTGGCGCGGTCGTATCCACAACTCGCACGCTGAGATAACCAAAAGCAATGTTGTTCCACGCATCGACTGCTTGACAGAATCCAGCAGTGAAGCCTAACGGAAAGGTATGAGATACCGAGCATTCCGGAAGGAGATTCGCTGAGCAATTATCGCTGACCTGCGGAACAATATCCGCCGTCGCGCCGCCTGCGCCATTGTTGCACTCGATAGTTTCTTGGCGGCTGATGACGGTAGGCGGGGTCTGGTCCACCAAATGCACGGTCGCTGTACAGGAGCTGGCCTGATTGTTCACACTGGAGACGCAAGAGAGCGTAACCGGCGTATCGCCTAAACCATAAGGACCTTGGGGTTGTTGTTGACAATTTAAAGACCCACCTAATGGATCGGTTGATCCGTCGTCGATCGACACATTTGTTCCTTGGCACTGGCCGTCTGCAGCAATTGTGACGTCCTTGCAGCGTATTTGTGGGCAGTTCGCTGGGACGGGGCTCGGGCTTGCAAACGGAACATTTTGCGCCTGGCCTGCTATTGGGTTCCCATTCACATCCATGCGGGTCACTGTCATCGTATCGCACGCGGTAATTGAGACATCAAGCAAGACGCCGCCTTGATGGACGTGATTATCGTCGGTGTTCCCCCGAGCTGCGCCACTAATGAAGGAAGGAATAAACTGTCTGCCATCTGGTCGACTCTGAGAGTTAGCCGGTTGATTGAACTGAGGATGCCATGAATCGTCATAGGCTGCATCGGTAGTGAGATGCGCATGACCGGTAAAAATGGCGATGACGTTATAATCCTTGATCACATTCCAATAGGCTGCTCTTTGTTCCTCCGTCCACCAGGCTTCTATAAGATTTCCGTTACTATCCTTCTTCCCGTCAGCACCGGTAGAGAATCCGTCAAATCCATAGTGATGGATGAGTACCACAGGACGTCCTTGCGCACCGACATAGGTCTCCAAGTCTTGCTTTAAGAAACTCAGGCTAGCGCCAGGGTCGAGGTTTTCGTAGTATCCAGGATCATCGCCAGGAAACAAATTGAGTTGCACGAAATGCACATCATGCCAGTCCCACGAATAGTGAGGATTCTCAACCTCCCTGGGGACTAGATACAGCGGGTTGGGATCATGAATGACAAATTTTCCTCCACTATTCGTTTGCCGGGTCGCACGTTTGCGGGAGGCGACGTCTCCGACAATATATTCGGGGCGGCGGCACTTGTCCCCAAGAAAATCACAGATGCTGAAAGAATCTGAATCTATGTAGCTTACGTCATGATTGCCGGCGCCATCAAAGAAGAAGCGCGAGAAGCCCGCGATCTCTTGTTTATAATGATCGAACTCTCGTTTTTGCCCGTTATGCACCAAATCCCCGGCGACCACAGCGCCGCGGATTTGCGAGTTCGCTTTTATCATGTTTACCATAGTGGTCAGCACAGTATCCGCATCTGAGCGGTCCTGAGGGTCACATCCAGCGACAGCATACGGATCGCAAGGAGGGTCATCGGTTGCGTCAAACTGTGGATCTCCGGTCACAAGAAATCTCACATCACGTGAGGCGGCATTGACGCCATACGGGACCTGTTTGATGAGGTCATTATTCAAGTCGCGGGATTCACAGTAGAAACCAAAGGGAGCGTTCTGAAGTAAAGGGTAGCGGTTCTCTTCAAAAAAATAGGCAGTTCCTCCGCCCATCAGCGGTAAGACGCAAACGAAAGTTTCGGCTTCCATTTGTAGTGTGATTTGTGTGGAGCGAGCGGTGGCGTCATCAGCGACGCCGGTGCAATCATCATTGTGATAGTCGCAAAGGACGGACCCGCCTGCGGGAATGTTATACGTGTGGCCATTCACCTTAGCCGTAATTTCTCGACCAGCCGTTCGGTTTACTAGGATGAAAGCCTGAGCGGATGGGGCCAACAGGAAGAAAAAACACCCGAGCAAAAAAGCACTGAGGCTGAAGATCGCGCTATTTGTCTGTTTCGTTGTTGATGTGTGCATTGTCCTTCTCCTTAGCGGGAAATTGCTTGTGCTCTGCTAAACGCAAGGCGCATGCCGGAGAAGAGCACCGGGCAAACCAGTGAATTTTCAGTGAATTTCTGTCAGAAAGAAGTGTAAGGAAGCAACGTAGTTATAACAGCCTGTTATGAGGTCATAGCAAACAGTTATAAATCATCGGCCTCACTTAAAGCTCAGCAAACTGCACTTACCGCAAGAGAAAAGAAGAAGGGATCCGGAGGAGGCCCTCTTACTCCCCCGGATTATAATCTAGAAGCGAATTGACGCTTATTGCGCCAACACGCTAATTTCCATGTTTGCCCTTCGTAACATCCGAGAGACGTGTTGCAGGAGGTTCATAAGAAGGACGGCGCGCACCTTTGGGTCTGAGTCGCTGAATTCATCAAACTTTGCACATGACAACGAACAGCACTCGACGTCGGTATCTGCCCGTACGTCAGCCGAACGAGGCAAACGATCGACAACCGCCAATTCCCCAAACACCATGCCCGCGGAGAGTGTCGAGAGACGCTTCACTTTCCCATTGGGCAATCCAATCGTGACGCTCACCTCTCCTTGCGCGTGGAAAAGTAAATATAATAATGAGCGCCATCAATTTTTCCTTTCGGCTCCGCCTCAATGAGTCCACACTTGCTTGAGGATCCGCAAGGCGTTTCCTCCCATGACCTTAACAATATCTTCATCCGCATACCCATGCTTCACTAGCCATCGGAGGATGTTCGGAAAATCTGCGGGATTCTCCAGGCCGTCCACATACGGGACCTCTTCATACTGCATGCCGCCAAGCACCTGGGAGATAGAGAAGAGTGCGGCATAGGCATGGTGCAGTCCCACATGATCGCCGAACATGGTGTCAGGACCAAACCCTACATGATCAATACCGAGGAGTTTCACGGCGTACTCAAAGTGCTCCATACACGACTCGATACTATGCCGAGGATGCCGCTCCGTGAGGGTCGTATGAGGGGCTGCCTCGATTCCGAGTACGCCCCCTTTCGCCGCCATGGCTTCAAGCACCTGATTAGGCTTGAGTCGCTGGGTGTTCCAGAGCATGCGTGCTCCAGCGTGAGAGATGACAATAGGGTGATCGCTGGCTTCGATAATGTCCAGGGTCGTTTGATCTCCACAATGCGCCGCATCGATCAACATGCCCAGCTTGTTCATCCTCTGTACCACTTGTCGACCGAATTGAGTGAGGCCGCCATCTTTGGCTTCCCGTAACCCGCTCCCTAGGGCATTAGCTTCACTATAGGCAATGCCCATACTGCGGACTCCAAACCCGTAGAGAACGTCAACACGATCCAGTTCGTTTTCGATGGGAGTGGCCGATTCGAGGGTCGGGACTAACGCCAGCCGTCCAGTTTCGTGAGCTGTAAGAATATCCCGCACCCCGTCACAAACGAGGATAAAGTCCTGGTGCGCCAAGTCGCACAGTCGCATGCCCAAGTCGTGCAGAATATCAGTCCACTTCCAGCCTGCGTGAGAAGTAATGGTGCAGAGACCATTCATCAAGTTGTCAAAGATGCAATCCAAGCCTGAGGCCGCCAACCCGGCGAATCCGGTGAAATCTCGTCCACGATGTTTCTGCTCGAAAATCTCATTGACATTTTCCGGTACAACTACCGGGTGGTCATGCATGGAGATAGCCAGGTGCTGGGCCAGCAGCGTCTGCACGCGCCGCTCTTCCGCGGGAGAGAGAGGAATCTGGCGCGAAGGCACGCGTCCGATTTCTTTTGCTAGTGGAAAGCTTTTATAATCGCGGTCTTTCTCCAAGTATTGATAGGACCGGTAGTCGTGGTACTGTTTGTTCGCTCCCATTGGTCTGCCTCCTTTAAGATTTGGCCAGTGATCACGCAGCCTATAACACTTTCGACATCATGCCGCCAATAGAGCTTTCATGAGTTCATGTGTTTCTAATTCTCCTTCGTCCGGCACCCGCCCACGCAGGAAAGGAAAATGCCGTGAGAAACTGATAACTGTCATGCCTACCACTTCTTCCGTTCTAGGGTCGAGTCGAAGCAAGAAATCGCTATCCAACTCAATCGTCTTTGCCCGACGCGGTTGATCAAAATAAAAATACATCACATCAGCCCCACGATCATACGAATAATGCAATTTCTTTCGTTTCACTCCATCCTTCCTTTTCTCTCGACACCGTAGGCTGTCAGAACAAAATTATTACGAGTCATTTTTACCACGACCACCACATGAGTGTAATCGAATGGGAGACCGACAAGCTTTCGTATGTACTTGTTCTGCTCTATTGCATCTTGCCGCCGGATCCCCTTCCGAAGCGTATCCAGAACTTCTTTCCGGTAGTCTTCAAGCTCTGGATGGTAGGTCACGATGTGACGCCAGCGCTCATCAGTGAGTTCGATCTGATTGCCGTAGCGGTCTCGTATCTTTGTAACCATACCCCTCCCGCCTTCCAACTCTCCTCCTTCAATTCTGCCTCTCACTTCCGATCCAACGCCCGGTATTGAATCGCCTCCGCCAAGTGCGCGCTGCTAATTTGGTCCTGACCCGCGAGATCAGCAATGGTGCGCGCGACTTTGAGAATGCGCGTATACGCGCGTGCGCTCAGACCTAAGCGAGTCATCGCACTCTCCAATAGTTTCTCTCCCGTCGCATTGGGTTGACAAAATTTACGAATATCTTTGCTCGCCATTTGTGCATTGCAGTAGAACGTGCGACCCGAGAAGCGCTTGAGCTGCACTTCTCTGGCTTTGTTCACCCGCGTCCGAATGGTTGCGGAGTCTTCTCCCGCCTCTCGGTGACTCAACTCTTTATATTTGACCGCCGGCACTTCTACTTGGATATCGATGCGATCAAGTAAAGGACCAGAGATTTTTGCACGATACCGTTGCACTTGTTGCGGCGTGCAAGAACAGTCATGCTGTGGGTCGCCGAGAAATCCACACAGACATGGATTCATCGCAGACACGAGCATGATGCTGGCTGGATAGGTAATAGAGCCCACTGCACGAGAGATCGTCACCTTGGCGTCTTCGAGCGGTTGCCGCAACACCTCCAAAACGTTTTTACGAAATTCAGGCAATTCGTCGAGAAACAATACGCCATGATGGGCTAGAGAAACTTCGCCAGGTTTGGGAATAGCGCCGCCTCCGATCAGTCCAGCATCAGAAATAGTGTGGTGTGGAGCCCGAAACGGCCGCGTCGCGACCAGAGCACGCCCATCCATAAGCCCAGCCACGCTGTGCACTTTAGTGGCGTCCAACGCCTCGGCCAGCGTCATATCAGGCAGAATTGTCGGCAAGCGCCGGGCGAGCATGGTCTTGCCTGCGCCTGGGGGACCAGCTAGCAGCACAGTATGGTATCAATACCACTACATTTCATTCTCTCAATAAATTTCCCTTTACCTGGGCTACTACTCTTGGGGAAAAGTAGGCAACGCTACAGTAAAAGTTGAAGTGGAAGGAAGGACCGATCAAGATATCGTGAGTATTAGGTTCAGGAAGACATTGAGGAGTGAAACGAGACTCACCACAAAGAAGAATCCTGATAGAATCGTCAGAGCCTGGGAAGGTGCCGTTGTTGCGACATAGTGATTGTTGCTCTTTTCAAAAATGAGAGATAGGGATAGCAAGGTCCTTTTCTTACTTTTTTCGCGCTAGTAACTTCACGGCAACACGATTCTCATCCCTCGGACCGACAGTTCTTTCTTGATAAATTTTCATCTCGAAATCGTCCTTGAATAGCTCATTCAACAGACCTGGCTGTGGCAGTCCTAAATAGTTGCCACCTTGTCCACCAATAGTTTCGATCAATAAATATCCACCCGATTTGAGAGCGCGGCAATAGAGCAGGAATTGACTGGTTATTGGATAATGGACACAAATTATTGCGCCCGCAGTCTCTTCTTTGAAAATCCATGGGTCATTGACTAGGTCCAGATGGGAATACGTTACTTTCTTTCGTAACCCGGTTTCTGAGAAAAGACTTTGCCGTAATAAATCGAACTTTCCCCTGTCCCGATCAATACAAATAACTTCTGCCCCAAACGTTGCGAGATAAAAGGCATTCCGGCCAGACCCCCCAGCAATGTCCAGTATCGGGCCATCACTCGTCTTCGCTATTACAGGAGCATATTTCTTAACGAACGCGGATGGCGAAAGGAGTGCAAAAAGGGTGTTCACCTTTGGTCAAACAAATGCCCTAATATGTTGACTATGTTTATATTGTTTCGCGGACAGAAATAACCCGCCACACTCATGCATTTTTGAGCATTTCTGACACTCATCCACATACTCATTTTTCCAATCACTGATGGATTTCCGATAGGCACGCATGATGTCGTCGTTCACGAGGCAGCGCTGGTGATTATAGACCGAAACATTCATCCGGTAGGATGCTAATAATCCAACTGCTTGGCTGAGCGTGTCCTTATACTCATAGGGATCAATCCACAGATTATCGAGATTTGCTCTTGTAAACCCTGTGATCTCTAGACCCATGAGCGCCACATGGTCCACAAATAACAGATTCCTAGCAATGAATTCGCAGAGCTGGACAAGGCGGTCAATGGTTTGTTGATGAATCACCACCCGAATCTCAACCCTTTGCTCCAAGCTCTTGAGGTTCAAGATCCCTCGTATTGTTTCGTTAAAGGCATTGACACTCTGGACGACATAATCATGGCGCACGGGATCATCAGAATAGATCGGAATTCCTACCATCATGTCGGTATGCTTGACCTGCGCATACTTCCTTGCAAACTCCATCTGGTGGAAGGCGCGGCCATTCGTCAAAATATGGATCGCTGTTCGTGGTAAATACGATTGTGTGAGATGCAGGAGGTCGATAAAGCGCTCTCCATATAGGGTAGGCTCGCCTCCGGTAAACCCCAGCTCAACCGTATCTTGCGGAAGCAATTTTATGACTTCCTTCGCTTCTTCTAGTAGCCACGAGTCGTCCCTCTTCTTGGGCGGCTGCGAACACATGAGGCAATAGTGATTACACTGCTCTGTCAACAACAGAGAGTTATGCCTTGATGCTTTTCTAAACAACACGCGGAATGAACCGTCAGCCAAATTGATACGAACAACATCACCTTCCCCTAGATAGTATAGGTCTGCTGGAAGGAGAAAATGATGGGAACACTCTGGGAGCTGAGAAGGGAGGGTTTTGTGAAAGACGACTTTGAACCCTGGTGGACTTGTCCCATCAGAGAGCAGCCCCTTTTGCATGGCGAGTACCGTTGGTAAGTCCGGGTTCGTGGTTAGCGACAGGACGAGACTGCCTGATGCACATGGCGAGAGAGGTTGTAATTTTCCACGAAGTTGAATCATGTCCGATTCGCCCACCGCGCAAAGAGGTTCTTCACAAAGGGATCGGATTCCATCAGCTCGATCAAGTATTTGAAGATCGTCATATTGCGCTTACAAAAGTCCGAGGCCGGTTTTCTTGCAACGTAATCTCTGGTCGTGGCGTAGTGATAGACCGGATCGGCTCCACAAAAGGGCTCATACGCGCAATCGGTACACATCGGCACACTCAGGGTAAAAGACTCCTCTAGCGGGTACAGCAGGGCATCGGATGTGAGGAGTTCCTCATAGGAGTGCTCAAGGACATTCCCGAGCTTGAAGGTGTGATCTCCCATCTCCGCCAACATCCGACTCTCATCAGAGGCATACATAGCGCCATTGTAGTTATAGACGATCCCCGCAATCGCAATGCCTGAGGGATTCATGAGGTCAACAAAGCCCGGGTCTTGGCTCGTCAACATCTTCGCGAGAATCGTCGAAGCGTAATACTCTTGGAATACAATGCCCTTCTTGTTGATCTCGATAATGTAGTTAAGCCCCTCCTTATAAAACTCCAGCCATTCCTCCACCGTGTAGGAGCGATAACTCTTCGTCTTAATGGCAAAGCCATACGGGGAAAGGGGCCGGAGAAAAATACCCCCGAACTCAAGCCGTATATACTCATTAATGATGTCTCGCACGCGGGTCAGGCTGTCTTGCGTGGTGGTCATAATCGCGGAGACTTGATCTTTCCCTAGTACGTCCCGGACCAGTGCGATTCCTTGCGTCGCCCGTTCATAACTATCTTTCCCTGGTCTGGGGCGGTTTTTGTTGTGTAAATCTTGTGGTCCATCCAAGGAGGTCGAGATATGAATATGATGGTCTTTGCAGAATGCTAATATGTCGCGGTTGACGAGCGCTAAGTTTGTAGCGATGACAAAATCGAGCAGTTTCTTTGCGGTGGTATTTCTCGCTTCTGCTGAGAGAACAATCTGCTGAATCCGCTCAAAATTTAAGAGTGGCTCTCCTCCCTGAAATTCGATCTTGATGGCGTGAGAAGGAGAGCGGAACACAAGGTCTAGGGACTTTTCTGCAATCTCTGGGGTCATATCAAAAGCAGTCTTATCTTCTGATTGACGTGAGACTTGGCAGTAGGGACAGCTATGCTCACAGCGCAAACTGACAACAAAGAGATGTAACCCTGTGAACTCAGCTAAACGGCTATATTTTGTTCTTACTTTGAGAGCGAGCAGTTCAGGAGCAATCGTATTATGGGTATCTAGCAAGAACTGCTTTGCTCTCAAGTTGATATAATCAGGATCGTCAGATTCGAGCTGATGAGCGACAAAGACTTTAAGCTTTTGCTTCTCCAGCGTATGAAATTCGCCAGCCAGATTGGTCAGCAAGTATTTTTGGGGATTCAGTTCTGAAAATCGAAAGGGCAAGAGTTGGTAGCCACTCGACTCTTGCTTGGCATAAAACGGGAGGGACTGAAACTTACTCATCTTTGATCAAGCCCGTTTTTGAAAACGCATGGGCCAAGATTAAGTTCCGCACTCCCTCCGTCTCAGCTTTGATGGAGGCACGTAAATCTTGATCGAGAACTTCTTTACGGAAATCCTCAACCATGAGATCGGCAAATCCGTCAGACGGGTCAGGGGTAAAACGCAGTACGCATACAAAACTTGATTCGCTGGGTAAGAACTCGACAGAGCACCGATCGACGAATCGATATGCAGCCTTCTTGAGGGAATCAAAAGAGGCGACGCTTTTATCAAATGTCACCTCTTTACTTATACGCACTCAATACCCCGAGGTATGGGACCTATGTGATCCATGCGAGGCGTGTGAGGCGTGGGACTCATGCGATCCATGCTGAGCCAGAATTTCCCGCTGCTCGTTTCTGGCAAGAAGCAATGCATGTAATTCACCGCCTGTCGCAAAAATCACCCGGCTGACTCCTTCTTGGGGCAGCGTAGCAGGTATTGATGCAGGCTGGTTCGGCTGTGCATTCGTGGATGAAATTAGCGTGGGATCGACAGTGGCTTGAGCGTTTCTAGTAGTCAAGCCAGCAAGAGCAACGCTCACTGGAATCAGGAATTTTTTAAGGTTTGCCAAGACGCGTTCTCCTTCCTAAAATCGCCCTATAATACGTATAACAGTTGGAACAACTGACTGTCAAACTGTATTGTCTGAGGCACAAGGCATTTCCTCTTTCCAAACAGTTTAGTGGTATCTTTTCCGTATAGAGCTAGGTCCACGCATGAATGCCCTTTAGTAGAAATTGTCCCGCCTGCGGCGACGAAACCGGCTAACAAAATCTCCATAAGAAGAGCCAACCCAAGAGCATGGCAGAATCCCCGAGGAGGTGTGTTGCCACGAAGCTATACAAGGAGAAACCTAAGAGAAACTCATTATTAATCCACCATTTACAATTTCTTGTCTAAACTATTGAATCTGAGCCTTTTCTTGCGAAGGAATCTGTTTTTCATCTCTCCCAGGGCTAATAAGCAAAAAAATAATGAATTTATTATTTTCCCTCAGAGATTCTCCGTCTACCTCTCTTCAGGAGCATCAACAGCTGTTGCAGGCTTGTGATGTGCTTCCTGCACTCCTACCTGAGGTGCAGAGTCCTGCATCTTGGTGTGTTGATCGTTCTCCTCTTCCCGTTCGCGGAGTGTGAGTCCTTCGGCAAGGAACCGCAGCAATGCCTTTAACGCTTCCTCACTATGTGTGACGCATGTATAGACGGCCCGCAGCAGCGACTCTTCTTCGGATCGCACGGACGATGAGCGTTTTCGACGCTTCTTTTGTACTGCTCCCCTAGCCATGCTCTTGTCGGGATGAACCGTATGCCTCTCATCCTTTTGACGGGAAGGATGTCCATCTTGTGAAGAACTTTTCTGCATACGAGGTGCGCTTCCTCAGCAACAAAGAGCATCTCTACTGTATGACAAGAAGCCCGACAGTTATCGCAAGAGTGGATTTCGCAGAGAAAGCCCGCAGTGGTCACATGAAAGAAATCCGGGAATCTCGTTACAGTTTGGACATCGCGCGAAATACCATCCCGCGAGCGTGAACCGACACGAGGGACAGCGAAAAATCCCGACTGTGGCGATGTCATGATGACACCCAGGGCACGAGATACGCTGCCAGAAACATTTTCGCAGACCAAACAGGTACGAGAGCCCTCGCCAGATCTTGCTCAACAACCAAAACGTGAGAAAGAAAATGACGACCTGAATCGTAATCAAGAAAGATTCCCCAACAGGAGAAGAGCGCCTCCGACGCCACGAGGCGCTAGGATCAACAGACTCGATCGTTGATTGTCATTTCTTCTTTCGTTTGGAACTCTTCGGGCTTGTCAACCCTAAGAAAACCCCAGCAACGTGAAGCGCAGCGGCACCAAAGCCCTTCGCTTCTTTCACAGCAAGTTTCCCAAATTCTTTGGCTTCACCTTTGAAGGTCCGTTTGAACGGTTCTTGTTTCTTCGCCATATACACCTCCGTATAAAGATTGCTATTCTTCCGTCGCTATCAACGCCTTACTCCTTGCCTTTGCCTAATTGCGCTTTCAGTTTCTTGAGGAGCCCTGTGCGACCCTGAGGAACCAAAGAAGGCTGAAGCGCCTCTTTCCCGATTCCCCAGTGATTACGGCGATCCTCGATGACTCGTTGTGCTTCTTCTTTTTCCACGCCTATACGTTTCCACAGCGGGGCAAGGCTCTCACCAAAGTGCAGCAGCTCGTCTTCCCTCATCCCAGCAAACTCGTGTGGCTCAGGAACACTGCACGTAATGATGGGCTGCGCGCCACAGCGGTTCTCCTTGTCCCAGAAATAGCAGTGTTGTTTCTGGAGCGAGGGAATGCTGCGAATGAAGAGCTCCAATTCTTCACTTTCTGTGTAGAATCGTTGCCCATTCTGGTTAGAAAAGGGTCGCCTGGGCTTGGGAAGACAGCCAGTAGGACGGAACATTACACGGCCTAGCAACCGGGCGTCCTCTTCATTAGAGGAAAAGAGCGTAATGTAGCGCACATTATTCACAATGATGTCTTTCAAGGATCGAGAGGCGAGCTGTGCTCCCAACTGCTGGCAAATGGCGGTAACAAAGCAGCGAAATGACCGGGCTTCGGTAAAGAGCCGCTCAAAGGCACCAGGCAGGATAAAATTCTGGAATTCATCACAAATAGTCATGATATAGGGACCGGAATTCATGGGACGGGAAAATACGCTCCGAACAAAGGAGGAGAGCAGCAGCGTCCCGACAACTTCCCGCGCCGTATCGGTCGCGAGCAAGGTTTTGCCAAGATTGACAAAGACAATCTTTCCGCTTGCCAAGGCATCAAGAAAGTGGACACTGTCATTGGCTCCAAACGCAAGTCGCATCTGCTCAGAGACAAGCAAATACTCAAGGCGCGCTTTGATCGCCTCAATTGTTCCGCGAGACTCGCCGGGAAAGTCACGAGCGAAGTAACGTTTCACCTCTTCATTCTGTACCCCCGCAAGCACCCGATCGCGAAAGGTTGCATCGGCAAGAAAGTTGTTTGCTTCAAGGAGAGAGAGCGGGTGTCCATCTCTTCCCGCCTCAATGAACGCGAGCAGGAGATTGCGTAACGGCCGCTCCATCCGCAAGGTCAGTTGAGCCTCGGAAAAGAGCCGCCGCAAACCACCAAGGACATCTTCCGCGATGAGTTCAACCGGATAGCCAGGAATGGGAACACAAACGTTAAGCGGCGGGATAACCGAAGAGTCAAATAGATCTATAATGACAACACGGTCAAGTAATCGTTCCCGATCCTTGTCGTTCATCCGAGAAAGGAGGGCAACAATCCAGAGACGCATGCGGGCAGAAAGTTCCCCTTTGCCATCAATGACAACAAGGCCAACCTCTGGGAATGATAGGAGGAGCTGCAGTATAAGGGATTCCGCGTACCGACTCTTTCCAGAGCCACTGCGACCTTGAATAAGATGATGCCCCAGGAAGTTTTGGAGAGAGACACGCACGTGCACCTGCCTTCCTGACGCCTCATGTGCACCGATAGTGATATTCTTCCCTTTTACCTGTTCCATCTCGCGAGCAAACTCTGTTGCGTTGCGGCGCAGATACGCGCGGTGAGCTGCCTTCACGTTCTTTTGCTGTGCAAGCGCTTTCCCAAATGCCGCGCCATGAAAGAACTCAACGAGCTTTTGGAGCATGCGTTGTTCCTCTTCTCCTAGTCCTCGGCATCTTCTTCACCATACAAAGGCGGCACGACGCGTTCCCGATCTCGGCGAGCAATAGGGCGTTCTTGCTGTGGTCGGCTCCGATACCACACCACAGTACGAAAGAGCACAAAGACAATGAGTGCGGCGGCAAGAGACTGCCAAAGCCACGACCAATCAGTAGGGCTCTGTGACACCCGAAGAACGAGCATGAGACAATGAGTGAGCACTTGAAATAAGGGAGGAAGGAACAGGAGTGCTCCTACAATCGGGAGAAGAGGCCGTAAAAATTCCGATGCTCGATGCTGAAGCAACAGTACTGCAAACCCAGCAATGATAAGGTAGAGCGTTAATGCTGCTCGAACGAGTTCCTCGATCGGGTAGTGTTGAGCAACGACATTGATGCCGAGCAGCACGGCGACAAGTCCTATCCACTTAGTCATGGCGCGCTTCCTCTCCAGCGTCAAAGCAATCAAGCAGTGAAATAAATTGGAGGGTACGTTCTGATGCAAAGGCGAGTCGGGGTGTTGTCCATATTGTTCCCAAAATGCTCTCAGGCGTCGCTTTTTCTTTCAGCGTAAAGAGGATATCTGCCGCGCCAGGTTCTTTTGCCGCAGTTTCCAAAAGATGCGAAAGTCGGCGCACTGTGGTAGTCACGACGAGGAGGCCATCGGGGTGTGCCCCGGTATTCCTCCAGGAGACTACGTATTGTTTAAGTTTCGTGGCAAATACCGTTGTCGCTGGCTCTCCGCCTAAGTCCATCTCCAAAGCAAATTGCCGTTGTTGTTCCTGTCTCCTGAGCATGAACAGGGCGTCTGGGACAAGACTGTGAACTGCTGGTCGTTTGAGCTGCCAGTCGGATAACCAGCTCAGAATTTCGCCATTACTCGTCGAAAGCGCAGCAACTAAGGAAATGCGGAAACTATTGATACTCAAGAGATGCGTAAGACGACGATCAAGGCGGCGCGGAATAGAGAGCGGCAAGCGTTCCAAATCTTCTTCGCCTTGTACAACTGAGGCTCCCTTTTTCGTCAAGCTGTATACATTCTCGGCATTTAAATCGGGGACCCAAGCCCTGATCAATCCATAATCCATCAATTTGCGAAGGCGCAACCGAACTGTCGAATTACATCGACCAAAACAAAGCGCCCCGAGCTGGCTGGTCCGTAAAAATTTCATTGATTGGAGTGCTTCCAATACTGTTCTATCCCTCATGGTCACCTGCACTCTTGGGGCACGGATCTTTCTGTCGGTGCGTCGTGTACGCATGTCACACCCTCTGTCGCTATATAAGGTCACAAAAAGAGAGGAATATCCTCTGATTCAGAAGACTTTCCTCTCTTTTGGCTCCAGCAACGGTTACTGGAATTTGTTGCTGGAGTCGGAGACACAAATCGATCTCATTTGAGGATCTCTTCTCTCGCAGGAGACATAGCCAACGCAGCAGTAGGAATGTTTATTTCGGTAAGTGTTCGCTTTTGGCGCGGACTCCAGAAAGGAGCTAGATCACCTAAGCCAAGGAGCCCTTCAGGAGTACAATGCAAACACCTCGTGCGCATAGGGACCTGCAGTTCCATCAACTCGGCTTCCAACTCGCGATACACCAGATATCGCCGGAGCGGCTTATAGGCGGCAATGAGATTATGAATCTCCGTAACCGCAAGCGACGCCACAATGCCATTCAAGTGATAGACCGCTGGTGCCGGGACGTCTGCAAGATATCCTCTTTGAACGAGGACGGAACGTTCCTCGGGGGAAGCAAGCTCCCACGTTGCACGCTCGGCATCAATGACGCCTGCGCACAAGAGGCACCATGCCCCCGTGTCCGGTATCGCAAATTCTCCGCTGATATCAATAAATGCTCCATCATCCATGACGTCAAGATTGACGCCAACATGCACAAGAGGAAGAAGGTATTGGCAAGATAACGCATTGAGCGTAAGACGGGATGCATGATTGTCTGTCGCCGCAATGATGAGGTCGCATGCTGTCAACGCCTTTAGGGTGCCCGCTTCATAAATGGATGAACAAAGCGCCTTCACATGAGCATGTGGATCAATGCGATAAATATTTCGCCTTGCGACTGTTACTTTTGTAACCTCTCTCTTCACGTCATTGATTGTTGCACCGAGCAGCCGATTGAGATTCGAGACTTCAACTCGATCCGGATCAACAAGCACCCACTTGCGTACACCAAGTCGCGCCAGTTCTTCAGTAAGGAGGCTCCCCAAGCCACCCATCCCAACAATCCCCACGGTGAGCTGGGCAAGCCGATGCTGAAATTCCCGGCCAAACGCCCGCACCTGACGATCGAATGGATCATTACGCAAAGAACTTGTCTCTTCACTTCTTTCTGCGAGCAGAAACACATCAGGTTGTGCAAGCGGCATTATAGTAAGAGGGGCTGGCGCAAGACGCTGCTTCTTCACCTCCCATACCCGCCCTGAGATTCCTTCCCCATTCATGACGACTGACCCATAGAATGTCCCAGGCAACCGCTCAGCACAGTACAGGGCTAGTTGCCGCTCGCTCTGATCATCAATGGCAGAAAAAGCGACATGCGCCCCATTTCCTGGATGTGTATGAAAGTCAATCTGAGAGAGTCCTTCTTCAGCAGCCAACTGAAGCACATACCGTTGGACTTCTGGGGCCAGTTCTAAAGAGCCCGCTGATTGCTGAGTGAATGCATCAGGGGGCATAGTGATGAGATGCCGCCCCAGAAAAGAAATTCGTCTTGCTTGCCTCCGGATACCGCAAAGGACAATCGCCATCTGCTCACGCGAACGGTCAGTGAGGAGATGAGAGCGGAGCTCCGCCTCCATTACTGGAGGAATCACTAATTGATATTGCATAGTGTACTCCCATGTTCAGAAATCATTCGTCAGAGATTCGCGGACCATCGCCAGAAAGTTCCAAAGGTTGTCGGCCTCTCGATAGTCAGGAGATGGGCTCCACCCTCCAGCAGAATTCTCTGCCATGCGAACGCAATACCAAAACCAACCGCTTGCTCGAAGGTCCGGGGCGGAGTGTGCCCCGAACTCAACAAAATGAGGGTCTTTTTTCCCTTCCTTGAGACGAAACTGTTGGTTTAAGTAAAATCCGATCGGTGGGGCGATCGGATAGGTCTCCGGAAAGAGAATGAGCAAATTACAACGGCGGTCGCGCCACTTAACAGGCAACGGATAGTTGGGGATCATCAACCAGTCGGAGTGCTGTTCGTCGAACGCAATTCCGCCGGTCTCGGAAAAACGAGGGGCGACCATGAGGACTTCCTGCTTGATGCGTAACGCACGATCTCCGCGCCATGCGCTAGGTCTCTGTGTTGGTGAGTGATCATTATGAGTCTTGGACTCGTCGCATATCGCTCTCAAGAATTGAAAAATACTCATGTGAATTCCTCCGAGGAGGGGCGGATACCCGCCCCCCTTATTGCATTCCTCATCCTTTGATTCGTGATGGTGCGTCAATGAAGACATCCCCTTCTGCTACCGATACCGAGGAACCAGAAGGAACGACATGATTGCCTTCCCGTGTACGGCGGATCAGGGTGCGGCCCTGTCGGATGTCGCCTTTCTCTCTGATGAGTTGAGCAGAAGCATTACTTGGGAGTTCAACTCGACGACCGTTGATAATTGCTGTTGCCATTCCTACGCCTCCTGTTGTAATGAGTTTTCAAAAGCAAGTGATGGACGAACAATCTCAGAGTGTACCGCCCCAAGATCGATAAAGCCGTGCGCCGCCTCAAGCAGTTCTCCAGCCACGGTCCTCCGTGTGGCGGCTACTTCGACCCGGATGCCGTGCAGCCGCAGCCGCTGCGCCACAAAAGAAAAGTCTCCATCGCCAGATCCAAGCACTACTATATTTGGGCGTGCTTTCCGTACAAATTCCATGACATCCACCGCCATCTCCGCATCAAAATCGCACTTCAAGCTCCCATCGTCTCGAAAGCGCGCCAGTTTTGTTCGCACGATGAAGTTCTGCAAGCGAAGCTGACGCTGGAAATGCTGATCTCCTTCGATGTGGGTTGGCCGCGTACCGATATACAGAAACGCTTCTACAAGTTGACGACCTTCACAGAGGTAGTTACGCAAACGCAGAACATCTAACGTTCCGCCGATATCTCGCACCGCTGAGAAGAGATTGTGAAAATCAAGGAAAATCGCCACACGCTCGGGAGGCTTCACAAGGAGCTGTGTTCCAGTCGACGAACAGCTCGTGTGCATTGCATTATTTCCTTTCTCCATCCATGTTGGATGGTGTCACTAGCGTCAATAAACTCCCTTCCTCCTTGGGTTCTGACATTAGGGGGTTTCGATCTGGAAGGTTGCTTCTATCGTTTGCTCCTTTCTTTCGGGTCTGTTTCCTGGAGCCACCCTGCTCGAGACCGCACAGATGGGCTGTAAGCATATACGTGATGTCGCGCCACTCGACCTCGATGCTAACAATTCTTCTTTTGAGCGACTCATTCGTGAGGGCAGAGGCAAGCTGACTGAGATGGTAGTCAATAAGGTGAGCGGTTTTGACTATTTCAAATTTTTCCATATGGGTTCCTTTGCAAAAAGACATCGTACGTTGAAGAATAATTCCTTTCGCTGACTCAAGAGTTTTGTAGGCAACGCACAAGAATCTCTTTCTTCGTTAAAAAATTAACTGTTGAATTCGAAGCGATTCGGTCGAGTGTCGCCTTGAATTGGTGCCGAGTAACTTCCACTCCGAGATTGGTACGCAGCCGGTAGAAAGTATTTTTGAATCCACTGCCGATCTGCAGGTGTCTTTGTTGTTGTCAAAGTAAATATCTTCATGGTATTCTCCTTTTGAAGACTCGGCAGCCGTGCAGCAGGAACTCTGCGGCAATCATCGATGTGGTTGGATCTGGGAGCCCTCGTTTTAAATTTCCTCTTCGCCTGTACAGCATTCCTGCTTCATTTTCTTAGAAGGATTCCCCAAGCATAGGAGAGAAGATCATTGACAATACGATAGTTACTATATGGAAAATCCATATAGATGAGAAAAAAAATATAGTCAGCCAACTATGCGTCGCTCTAGAGCAATCTGAACCCGCACCAATAAGCTAAAGAGAGGTCTCATAATGAGGGGTGAAGCCAACCCGTGAAGAGTAATAATGGTCCCCACAAACGCTCCAATAAAGACATGATTAAGATATCCAACGTGAGCGAACACTCGACACCAAGCAAAAGTAAAGACGACCACCATTGCGAGAAATGCGCTGCTCAGCGCGGTCCTTGCCACTAAAGCCCAGAAAAGCTTCCATCCCGAAAGATGATCAACCTCTAATAGTACAAGGCTCCAGAAAAAAATTGACGTACACGATTCAGATAAAGGTAGTGTATCTCTAGTACGGAAGAACATGCGCCGCTGCAGCAAAGCAGAGAAGCCACCCCCTACTCCCAAGAAAAAGAAGAGCACTTGTTGCACCTCGATTCCAAACTTCCCTCCGATGAAGAAAAGAACGGGAATACCGATGAGCAGGGTTGATGGAAGACCGACAATGGCGAACTCGCCGATTGGATTAGTCCCTCCAGCTGCTTCGCTAACACTCCCGAACTCCTCCAGGGTTCGCTGCCACGCTTCCGCTTCTGACAATCCTTTCATTCGCCATTCCTGCATACTGTCCTGGAGATGAACTGAGGTAAGTGATACGTGCTCAGTAATACTGTCTTCCGAAAATCCTCCTTTCGTTTTCAGACACGCTGATAGACGCTCACAATATTCTTCCAGAGTGCTGGGAGGGGTTGGCTCTTTAAAAATACGCCGCAGTAGATCTTGAAGCATGATCTCTGGTGACAAGAGTTGTCTGAAAAGTTTATTCATTTTTTGCCTCTTGCGGCAATATCAGATCCGCAAACTCCCGAAACGCTTCTCGTTCCTTGGTAAGATATTTCCGACCCTTCGCAGTTAAACGGAAATATTTCCGTCGAGGTCCATCAGGGCTCGATCTCCATTCCCCAGTCACGATATCGTTTTCTTCTAGCTCCCGAAGTATAGGATACAAAGTCGCATCCTTCGTTCCTAACCGTCCATTACTCCTTTCCTTAATGGCTTGGGAGAGCCGATAGCCATACATCTCGCCATCCTCAAGCAGGCTCAACAGAACAAGAGAAAGATAACTTTTCTTAAAGGCTTCCATTTCGCTACCTGGATTTCATGTATAGCTAAAGCGCTGTGATTTTACAACCCCTGTCCTATAAACCTCAGCATTCCTTTCCAACGTGGGCACCGCATGAGAAAAGCACGCGAGGCCCACCATTCACACAATTAGAAAAGGAGGACATATGCATCCAAATTATCCAGCTTGGCCGTTTCATAATTTTGCCCCTCACTCCGTGATTGATCGAACAATTTATCAATTTTATCGAGACAGATACGGCCCCCTTCTTGAAAGGTCAGATATGAATCAAAGAGAGTGGCACCAGCTTTATCCTCGTCTGATTGAGTCGATCGGTAAAAACTCGCCGCTCCATGCAGCATTGCAGGCTCACAATGTCGTTTTTCGAAATATGTGCAGGCTGGTGCAGATACATTTTAGGGCGCTTCCGGAAGCACATATGCTGGATGTCAAGCTGAGTCTTCTCGCTGATTTACTCAGCGGAAGTAAAGAAGAAAAAATCATTGAGGCGCTCGGTATCTCGGCAAACCATCCTGCTCTGCAGGACCGATCCTTCAACGCTGCGGTGAGAAAAGCGCTCGTGAAAACACAGTTCAGAAAGGTATTTGTCCTACTAATAAACAAGTTAAAAACATGGCTGAAATAACACGATCCTTGAAAGCGGAAAAGATCTTTTTTCGCCTCTCGTTCTCGGTTTCTTGGAGCTCTTCACTAGGAAGAGCTTTTTATTTGTCAATGTCTACTCGAAGAGCACTGTCAACCGGAAGAAAGATCTGTAACCCGACACATCACGGTGAGCGCCAATACCGCCGCATCGAAAATGCTTTGGCGTGGATCTTCGCTAAGCCAGGCTTTTCTTACTGTTGGACGCCATGGCGTCAACTCAGGAAAACGTGAGCAAATGCTGTCGGCAAGTTCGTACTTGGTAAACATCTTTGCGGAGGAAAATGTAGCGAGCACCCTCTGACGAGAAACGCTCTTGCTTCTCAGTCCTTTTCCACTGGCAAGAAGAGAGATATCCCGCAATAACTGTTGAACACGGATGCAGCGCCTGCATGTTGGGTGATAAATATCTTCGAGCACAAGCAGTTCAGGCTGATACATGGTAATTAAGTTTTCAGCATGTCGTACGCATCGTGCATGTTTCTCTGTCCGCGCTTCTCTGAGCCCCCAGTCCACCAGTTTCTCTTTTCCCTCTAGTACGACAAATCCAATCCCCCGCGTATATGGGTCGATTGCAAGCACGCGTAAGGATTGTACCGTGTGCCGGGCGCTCATCATTTGGCTTGTTTTAGTTGTGCAATGGCCTGTAAGAGGCGAATTTTTCGTTGCGTCCGTGTATCAGGTTTCTGGGCGCTCAGCTTTTTTACCAGTAGTATCGCCCGCCTCTTTGTCATATTTTCAATGCTGCGAAATTCTCCTGCAAAAAGTTCACGTGCTGGAGCGCCTAACACCACTTCACATGCTAAAAGGGTTCGGAGACTTGGTTGTCGACGTCCGTGTTCATAGCGGGAGACTTTTGCTGCACTCTTGGTCCCCAGCAGAAATGCCATTTCGGCTTGCGAGAATCCAGCTCGTTTTCGGTACATGCGAAGGTAATTGTGCAGCGGCAACGCCATAAACAATAGTGTTAGTTTCGTGACAAAAATTTCGCTTTATGTTAGTAGAATAACAAGGACACCAATCCCCGACAGACAGGAAAATGTGTCAAATTCGGCAAGTGTTAACGTGCGCGAGTAGGTCCGCATACACTGTATGACGCCGAATGCATCTCTTTCTTGCGGCATCATAGCTGTATCAACTATATCAATTAATCATTCTGCTTTATGAAAGCAACGAAACGCATCACTGCTCTGCAAGCGCGGCGTCATCTTGGTCAACTCCTTGAAGAAGTGCACTATCGAGAACGCTCCTATATCATCGAGCGCGCGGGTCGCCAGATGGCCGCACTAGTGCCGCTCTCGCTTCTTCCAGCCCAAAAGAAACGCGAGGCTCATGCACTTTCTGCGGAAGCAAAGAAAGACCGCAGTCAAGGGAGACCCCGCCATTCCACAAATTAAGAAGTCACTCTCAATAAATAGTCTTCTAAGTTGACAACTTCTTCGGTCACGTCCTACAATCAAAGCAATGTGAACCGCAAAGCGAAAGGAGAAAAACTGATGAATGCGAAGCATTTTGATGTCGAACTGCCTGAGGAGGTGCTCGCTGGGTTTGGCTGGCAAGAGCCGGAAGTGCCGCAACGCGTGCGCGAAGCGCTAGTGATGGAGCTGCTCCGGCTGGAGCGGATTTCAGAAGCCGAAGCCGCCCAGTTTCTTGGCCTGCATCGGCAGGAGCTGCTCGATGTGATGGGACGCTATCAGGTGCCTGCGATTCAGCTGAGTCCAGAGGAATTGCAGGGCGAGCTTGTGACCGAAATCAAGCGAGGCGATCAGCCATGATCGTAGCAGATACCGGCCCGCTTATTGCCTTTCTCCAGATCAGTCGATTAGATCTCCTGCAGCAAATTGTCGTCTCGCTTTTCATTCCAGACGCTGTGTATGAAGAACTTGTCCTGCAGGGGCAAGGGGCAGCGAGAGCGACGGAGATTGCACAAAATCCTTGGATACAACGAAAATCGGTCACGAACCGCGAGGCGCTGACGCTCTTTCCTGCCCCGCTTCATGCTGGCGAACGGGAAGCGATTGTCCTTGCCCAGGAACTCGACGCACAGCTTCTCATTGATGAACGCCGTGGACGCAGACACGCTCGGGAACGTGGCATAGAAGTCATTGGGAGCCTACGGATACTTGCCGAAGCAAAACGCCTCGGATTTATCACTGCGGTCAAGCCGCTCCTGGAATCAATGCGTGCGACGGGATACTGGATAGAGCAGAGACTGATTGCGTTCTTTCTTCAAGAAGTGGGAGAAAGTGAGAGCTAAGTGACGTTCTTCCCCACAGGCTCACCTTCACAGGGAGCCTTTTTTTCTACAAAAGTTTTCATACAAGGACAAATTTTTCAGCGTGGCGTGCCCCGGGTAGACATGGGGATGTTGGGGACTTCCGGTAAGCGTAGACACAGAGAAAAGTCCCACAAACCCAGCCGTTCTCTCACAGGATATACTGGAGTCCTTTACGAACGCGTACCTTGCTCAACGTCCCCCACGTCCCCCATGTCTACCCGCAGGAGATCTCCTTCCATCTGAGCTGCTCCTGGGGCATCGTCTGCCTCAGGTTCCTTGATATCGATCCCATATTTCTCAAAGAGACGGGCAAGCTTTGGCTCTTCCGTCAGAGGAATCACAAAGACGCCATGACTTTTCTGTGTTCGGAGCTGGAGGCGCTTGCGGATGATTGAGCCGATCCATTTCGCGGTGATCTTCCGTTCATATTCTTCCCCATACCGGTCTACAAACCAGCTCGTAATTTCCTTTACGGTAAGCGTTGGGGTGAGCGGCGCTGCCAACATATCATGGATGATCTGCAGCACCTGCGCTTCCATGTCCATACTCCGCTCGGTGATCATTTCTCGATGGTAGCGTTCGGCTAACGCGTACATGTCCGCCCGCGCCTGGGGATCGGCAATAATGCTGAGCAACGGCACGAAAACTTGATTGAGTCGCGGTTCGATCGCACGATTCACTAACTGTTCCAAGGGCAGGCGGGTGTTGTACGTGCGAAAGCGAAAGAGAAGCAGCTTGTTGCGCAACTGCAGCGCTTCTTCTTTGTACGAGGCGGAGAGATTAATAGGGATGTTGTTCCGTAATCGACGCTGTCCCATTTCTTCCGTCAGACAACGGCTTTCAAGCGCGCGGTCCTCGAAATATCCGCGGGTCGCCACCAGCTTGGGACCAAACACGGCATAGGCGGTGGGATTGAATTCCCCTTTGCCTGAGACCTCCGTGCGCAGGACCGGGAATCCTCGCGCGTTGCCATTGTTTAATATTTTGACAATTTCTGCTCGTTCATCGCTGAGCTTGAAATCCCCCTCATCGATAATCAGCGTGCCGCGCATAATATCAAGAATGCGAAATAAGGGAGACACGGTGGACGCGCCACTGGCAAAGATGGGTTTGTAGCAGAGTGATCCTACTGTAAGGAGAAATCGCGTCTTCCCGCTGCCTGGATCTCCGCGCAGACGTAAATAGGGCAGTGCATTAAAGCCATCATAGACCCACGACAATAGGACGTAATACGTCGCAATCTTTTCAAACAGGTCGCTGACATCCACATACCGATGAATGAATGTCTGAATGTCGGCAATCAATGACTCTTCCGAGCCGTATTCTACAGGTTCAGACGGAAACAGCACCACTTGATGCGCCAGCAGATTATTCTGCGGGGAGTATGGAATACACTCTACACCTGAGTCATCTCTCACACTCGGTTGTTCCGTCCACTGCCCCTGTTCCCATACAATAAAAGTGGTCCGGTGTTGCTCCGGGTGGTAGACCATCTCGATCATTGTGCCGTCATCCAGCACGCGCGAAACGAGCGGCTGCTTTTTTTTAGTGGTCGGTGTGAAATCCTTCTTCATGGTATTGGTACACGCTCTCCAGCGCCTGGAGCGCTTCGAGAAACGTGAGGTGTTCCTGTGCTTGGACAAAGTCAATCACATCGCCATGTTTTTCGCAGCCGAAGCAGTGAAAGGTATTGGTCGCTGGATACACGACAAAAGACGGAGTCCGGTCCTGGTGAAAGGGACACCGCCCTACCAGCCGATCACCCGAGGTGCGGAACTTCACGGAGCGCCCGGCGATCTCCGCCAGTGGAATATACTCTTTCACGCGCTCGATGCGTTGCAGCAGCCGTGTGTTCACTCCGTGATGGAGAACCGGGTGCACCTGCACCACCGGTTCGGCTGGCGGTGGCACGGGCTCGGCTGCCTTGAGCAGCTCCAGGAAGTCTTCTTTGGTACGCCCGAGACGGACAAAAAAATCCGTGACGTCGCCTCCTACTCCTACTTCTTCCGGTAAGGTCACGAGTTTTGCGTGCGGCAGGAGACGCCCGACCTTAAGCGCTCCCTTGTGGCCTGCTTCGTCCCGATCGTAACACACATAGAGGTAAGGAATATGCTGTAGTCTTTCTCCCCACTCTTCCCGGAAGGAACCAGCGCCGCCGGTTGACGTGACCGCGAAGAAGCCCTGCGCTTTGAGCACCAAGCGATCAAATTCTCCCTCGCAGAGAATAAGGTATGGTGGGCGTCGCCAGACATCCTCCCAGCCGTAGAGTTCAATATAGCTCCCTTTCGGCACGAGCATTTTAGGGCTTTCGCTCGTATCGTGTGGATCTTTGGCAAGCTTGAAAAACACGAGTTCACCTTCAGCGTTGTAGATCGGGATGATAATCCGCTTGCCATTCCAACCTAACAAGAAGAGCGCAATCACAGGATCTGTAATCCCGCGCTGGTTGAGGTAGAGGCGAATGCGTTCAGGTAACGCTTCATGATACCTCCGAGCGTGATCGTGAAGTGCTTGTGCTTCATTCATGAGGTCAGCGTACCGCGCCATGTAGGGAGGCCAAAAGGCAGGAAAACATTTTGTGATGCGCATATCTTCCGGTCTGGGAGAAAGACACGCTCACGGTATGCTAAATGGTACATGGAGCCCCATCATCAATCCAATCCACGCGCAATCACCATCCGTGATCTGTACCCTCACCTCACGGAAGAGCAGCTCCAAGAGGCGGAAGAGCATCTCACGCGCTATATAGAGCTTTCCCTCCGCATCTATGAGCGTATCTGTAATGATCCCGAAGCCTATGCACACTTCAAGGCTTTGACGTCCGAGGAAGGCACACGGTACGATAAGCAACAAGCAGTAAAGGTCGACCCCACCATAGGAAATAACGCCTCTTCTCAGCAGTGAAAAGGTTCTTCGGCTACATCCGTGTCTCCACGGTCAAACAAGGAGAACAGGGCGTCTCGCTCCAGGAACAACGAGACGCGATCATCCGCTACGCTCACCGTGCTGGCCTCGAGATCAGCGCGTGGTTTGAGGAGCGAGAAACAGCGGCGAAGCGGGGTCGCCCCGTCTTCACCCGCATGCTGAAACTGCTCGATTCGGGCAAGGCGGAGGGCGTCATCATACACAAGATTGATCGCAGCGCCCGCAACCTGAAAGACTGGGCGGATCTTGGTGAACTTATTGACCGGGGCTGTGAAGTGCATTTTGCGAATGAAAGTCTCGATCTGCACTCCCGCGGCGGCAGACTATCAGCGGACATCCAGGCTGTCATTGCGGCGGACTATATCCGCAACCTTAAAGAAGAGGTACGTAAGGGGTTTTACGGTCGTATTAAACAGGGGCTCTACCCATTACCCGCTCCGGTAGGCTACCTCAACACAGGCAAGGGGAAACCAAAAGAGCTCGACCCAGCCAAAGCGCCCTTAGTACGAGAAGTCTTTGAGCTGTATGCGAGCGGCAAATACAGTTTGAGAAGCTTAGTGGAAGAAGTCTGGCGGCTGGGACTACGGAATGAGCGAGGAAGCAAACTGACGCGTAACGGTCTCTCTGTGCTCCTCAACAATCCCTTTTATATCGGGCTGATTCGCTTACGGAGGACAGGAGAAACGTTTCCAGGTGTCCACCAGCCGCTGATCCCCAAGTCTCTCTTTGATCGTGTCCACCAGATTCTTACCGGCAAAACGAATACCAGCATTCAACGGCATGGCTTTCTTTTTCGCCGCTTTCTCGTCTGCAAACAGTGTGGGTACAGGCTTATTGGAGAACTCCAGAAACATCATATCTATTATCGCTGTCATACAAAAATTTGTTCCACAACCACTATCCGCGAAGAGGTCGTGGAGAGTGCTCTGCTCGATCAACTCTTCCTTCTCCAGTTGAATGACGAAGAAAAGGCCTATCTCCAGCAGAAACTTGCGCAGTTGCATGCAGACTGGGCGGAACAGCACCAAGCGCAAGAGACTGCGCTGAGCCTTCACCTGAGTCAATTGCAGGACCGTCTTAATCGACTGACTGACGCCTATATTGATCGGGTTATTGAGAAGGAACTCTTTGAGAATCGCAAAACAATGCTGCTGCTTGAAATGAAGGACCTGGAAGAGAGACTCACGGAGTACAACAGGAATCCGGCCTCTCCCATGCATAGACTGAGTGAATTCCTCGAACTCGCCGGAAGCGTGTATTTACAATACAAAATGGCGTTGCCCGGGGAAAAACGCGATTTGGTTAAAATCGTCACCTCGAACCGGCTCATTGAGAGAAAAAACGTAGTCATAGCACTACATTTTCCGTTTCAAGAGGTTGCCAATCGCTTCAAAAATACAAACGGTGCCCCGCATCGGGACATACCTCGAACTTGGGATGCAATCCTCCCCAAGCTACTTGCTCACTTCGCGGAACAAAAGGCTCAAGAATGAAAGCCTGATTGGTTTTACTATATCAAAATTTGATGGAGTAGAAAGGATGGGAACATTGACAAATGCACATGAAAATCAAAATGAGGACTTGGTCTTTTGTGAAAGAATCGTAATAATCCGCTTCAGCTCAGGCTCTGGGGTTTCAAAATCCTCTCTACTCACCAAGCGCGGTTCGGCAAAGACAACAATCTGCTTCTCATCGTTCATGTTCATCGTGTAAGAACTCTGCTCTTTCGGATTCCTGACCAACTTTCGGTATCCAAGATTCAGCAGTGCTACATTGTAATAGAAACGTTGGTGCCGCTTAAACTGATCAATACTGTTGAAAAATGCTGCGGCAAAACGAAAATC
>JACXTT010000662.1_pt1 | contig 58697 bp, 59 predicted proteins | sample 9270951 | NCBI WGS metagenome assembly JACXTT01 (sample SAMN15532306, study PRJNA645909) | rock metagenome | isolation source: weathered quartz diorite | place: Puerto Rico | collected 2017-06-21
TTGAACGCGCTGATGATGCCGACCAGGCCGAGCGGCTGGTACTGCTCGTACATCCGGTGGCCCGGGCGCTCCGAGTGCATGGTGTAGCCGTAGAGCATGCGGCTCTGGCCCACCGCGAAGTCGGCGATGTCGATCATCTCCTGCACTTCGCCGTCGCCTTCGGGCTTGATCTTGCCCATTTCCAGCGCGACCAGCGAACCCAGGGCGTCCTTGTGCTTGCGCAGCGCCTCGCCGCACAGGCGGATCGCTTCACCGCGACGCGGTGCCGGCGTGGTACGCCACACCTTGAACGCTTCCTGCGCGCGCTTGACGATGGTCTCGTAGTCGGCGGCGCTGGAGGCATGCACGGCCGCGATCACTTCGCCGGTGGCAGGGTTGACGGGCTGCAACGTGCCGGCGTCGGTGGTCTTGGACCACTCGCCTTGACCCAGGTACGTGCCCGACTGGGAGGCACCAAGACCAAGTGCGGTGAGGATTTCGTGGGACATGCTTGACTCCAGACCGTGGCGCGGAGGAGGGCGCCGGGATGAAAACCGACATTCTAGCAGGGCCCCCGGCACGGATCGCCTTGGGCGCCGATCCATGCCAAAATCCGCGCCGTTGCCCCCGTAGCTCAGTTGGATAGAGCGTCCCCCTCCTAAGGGGAAGGTCGTACGTTCGAATCGTATCGGGGGCACCATTCGAGGCATCTGCAAGGGCCGGCGTAAGCCGGCCTTTGCGTGTGGGCCCGGTGGCCATGCCACACCGCGTTCAGGTTCGTGCCCCGCCGGGTTGGCCCTCATGGTTGGCGGCAGGTGGCCCGGCGCGCTCTGCGACAGCCTCCCGGAAGCTAGGTGAGCATCCCGTGCTCGCGCGCATAGGCGTAGACATCCAGGTCGCTCTTCAGGCCCAGCTTCGCCATGCCGTCCATCTTCTGGCGGCTGATGGTCTTCACGCTGCGATTGAGCTGGCTTGCGATCTCGGACACGGTGAAGCCCGAGGCGAACAGGCGAAGGACTTCCGTCTCGCGCTTGGACAGCAGCGGTTGTGCCGAGAGCTGGGCGCCGGATCGCGCGACATCCAGCACCTTGCGGATGCCGGCACTCACGTAGTCGCGCCCATGGGACACCGCCTGCACGGCCAGCGCCAGTTCGGCCAGCGCATCGGATTTGCCGAGCAGGCCGCGTACGCCGGTGGCGAGTATGGAGTTCAGCACGCCTGCGTTGTTGACCATGGTCAGCACGATCACCGGGATCTCCGGCCAGCGCCGGTGGATGAGCCCGAGCATGTGCAGGCCATCGGCGACCTGGCTTCCCGGCATGCTGAAGTCGGTCAGGACCACGTCGCAAGCGTGCGAGTTGATGGCTTCGATCAGTTCCGCCGGGGATCCGACATCGGCGACGACCACCGCGTTCCCATGGTTTTCCAGCAGCGTGCGAACTCCGCTGCGGACAATGGGATGGTCGTCGGCCAGGATGATGCGCAAGGTCATGGCTGCTCAGGTCGTACGCCAGTCTGGGCGGTAGGTTAGCCGATTGCGCTTGGCAAGCAGAGGCGATGAAGCCTTACTCGCGGGCGCGTCATGTTCAGACGATTCTTATAGAGCATGATGTAGTTGGGTCACTAAGCTCCACCACTCCCTGGCTGGCTGGAACACGGGCACACCCATGGACGTCAACGACGTTTTTCACAGTGACGCGACCATCCAGCGCCGAATGGGCGGCGCCACGAGATCGAGCGGTACCAAGTGGTGCCGGGGCATGTGGCTTGTCCTCGTTTGCTGGCTCTGTCTCGGGATCCCGGCCTTCGCCGGACAGGATGGCGCCGCACAGGACAATACGGCATCAGCGAGCAGGGAATCCAACGTCCCCTTACTGCAGCTGACGACGGAGGAGGACGCCTGGCGTCGCCAGCATCCCGTCGTGGACGTAGGCGTCTACTCGGGCGATCACCTGCCGGCGGAAACCTGGGTCGCTGGTCGGCCCGAGGGTTTCGGTGTCGACTATGCCCGCCTGTTGGCCGGCAAGGTCGGCCTGCGCCTATCGTTCCATCCCTACAGTGACACCCACGTCATTTCGGCCGATCGTTCGGGCAACCCTTTCGATCTGCTCACCGCGATGTCGACGCTGCAGGCGGGCAACGCCGGGTTCGAGATGCTCAAGCCCTATGGCTCCGGGCCGCTGATCCTGGTGGGACGCAAAGGCGATGAACGCGTGCGCTCGGAAAGCGACCTGGAGCACGTGCGCATCGCCGTCGAGCGCGATTTTCGCCGCGTCGCCGACGTGCTCGCCAGGCGATTCCCGGAGGCCACCTTCGTCTTTGCGGACGACGGGCGCCAGGCCCTGAACCTGGTGGCCGCGGGCAAAGCGGACGCCTACGTGGGAATCACCTCGTCGCGCACGCAGATGCTGCTGCTCGAGCGCAGCGACGACGATCTCGTCACGCTGGGTCCACTGGATCTTCCCCAGATCAGCATTGGCCTGGCCGTGCCACCGGGGCGCGCCATGCTGTTGAGGCTGCTGCGCAAGGCCGAGGCGGCGGTAACCATCGAGGAACTCGCCCGCTTGCGGATGCGCTGGGGGTTGAGCATCGACAACGACAGCCATCCCTTGCCGCGCGAGCCGACCACGTCCGAGCGCGACTGGCTGCGCTCGCTCCCGCCGCTGCGGATGGGTTACGAAACCGATCGCTATCCCTATACGTTCCGCGACAGTCGTGGGCAGTTCAACGGACTGGCCGCGGACTACGTGGAGATCCTGCAGAAGCAACTGGCACTGAGGGTCGAGCTCGTTCCCGCCAGGGACTGGAGTGAGCTGGAGCGCATGGTGCATGCCGGCGAGATCGACATGCTCGCGGCGGCCATGCCGGATGATTTCGGCGAACAGCACATGGTGTTCAGCCGCAGCTACGAACATTTCCCCACCGTGATCGTGGCGCGGATGCATGGACCGACGCCCCTGGGCCCCGAGGACCTGGCCGGACGCAAGGTGGCCGTGCGTGATGAAGCCGGCCTGCTGTCGCACCTGCGGGCGCTTTCGCCGGGCGCCCATTGGCTGTCCGTGGGAAGCAACGAGGAGGGCTTGGCCACGGTGGCTTCGGGCCGTGCCGACGCCTTCGTGGGCACCCTGCCGGCGCTGGACACCCTGATCCGCGACCGCTATGCGGCGACCCTGCGCGTGGTGGGGCCGGCGGGCGTGGACCAGGACTTCACCGTAGGCATCGTCAATCGCTACGACCGCCTGGCGCCGATGGTCAACCGGGTATTCGCCAGCGTGAAGGACAGCGAGCGGCAGGCGATCCGCAGCCGCTGGCTGACGGCGCAGTACCACTATGGCGTGCCGTGGCGATGGGTGCTCGCCGGGCTGGCCGTGGCCTTGCTGGTGGTCGGCGTCGTGGGCGTGTCCTACCTGCGGCAGCGGCGTGCCATGCGTGCGAGGCGCGTGGCGGAGCACGCCCTCGCCGCCCAGCTGAAGTTCCAGCAGGCGCTGCTGGAGTCGATTCCCTATCCGGTCTTCGTCAAGGACGAGCAGGGACGTTATCTCGCGGTGAATCGCGCCTACGAAGACATGTTCGGCTGCTCACGCGATGCCCTGCTGGGGCGCACCATCGCCGAAACGCGGCATGCCGTCGGCCTGGATGGCGTGGCCTTGCATGAAGCCGACATGCAAGTGATGGCGCACGACCAGGGTGGCCATCGCGAGCTCTACATCGGCCCAGGCACGGAAGGCGGGGCTGCGCATGACGCCCTGCTGTGGCGCCACACCTTCGAGCGAGGCACGGGCCTGGGCAAGGGCCTGCTCGGCACCCTGGTGGACGTGACCGACCTGCGTCGGGCCGAAGCTCGCGCACTGGCCTCCGAACAGCAGCTGATCGACACCAACGAAAGCCTGCCCGGCGTCGTCATGCGCGTGCGCTATGCGCCCGACGGACTCAGCAGTTTCGACTATGTGGGCGGCCAGACCGTCGCCCTGTTCGGCCTGACGCACGATGACCTGCTGCAGGGGCGTCGCCGTCCCTTCGACATCATGGTCGAGGAAGACAAGCCGCGCGTGCGGGAGGCCATCCAGCGCGTGCGGGACGGGCAGGGTGGCCACAGCACGGAGTATCGCGCGGTCACGCCATCCGGTCCGCGCTGGGTACGGTCTTCGTTCGGGCCACCGCGCAAAGAGGCGAATGGCGTGGTCAGCTGCAGTGTCTTTTGCATCGACGTCACCACGGAGAAGGCGCAGGCGCAGGCCCTGATCGAGGCAAAGGGGGCCGCGGAGGCGGCGGTGGCGGCCAAGAGTGCCTTCCTGGCCATGATGAGTCATGAGATCCGCACGCCGATGGCGGGCGTGCTCAGCCTGGTCGAGTTGCTGGGCAAGACGTCGCTGGAGGACGAGCAGTCGCACATGCTCGACATGGTGCATGACTCCGCCGAGGCACTGCTGCAGATACTTGACGACATCCTCGATTTCTCCCGCATCGAGGCGGGTCGCCTGCAGTTGAACGAACACGCCTTCGATCTGCGCCTGATGACGGATGGCGTACTGGGCCTGTTCGCCTCGCTCGCGCGCGAGAAGGGCGTGCGCCTGTATGCGAGCCTCGACTGGCGACTGGCCGCCGAATACCGGGGCGACATGACGCGCGTGCGGCAGGTCATCACGAACCTGCTCAGTAACGCATTGAAGTTCACCGCCAAGGGACGCGTCGAGCTGCATATGGAACTGCTGGAGGACACGCGCCAGGGCCACCGGCTTGCCATCACGGTGACCGACACCGGCATCGGCATGTCCCAGGAGCAGCTCGACCGCCTGTTCCAGCCTTTCGTGCAGGCCGAGGCTTCCACTTCCCGTCGTTACGGCGGCACCGGGCTTGGCCTCACCATCTGCCGTCGCCTGGCGCACATGATGGGGGGCGAGATCCGGCTCACCAGCACGCCGGGGTTCGGCACGCAGGCGAGCTTCGAGGTGCGTTTCCCGGTGGAGCGGATCCTGGCGCCGCAGCCCGCCCTGGGTGGCAAGAGGGCGCTGCTGTGCACCGGCGACATCCTGCTCGAGCGCGAGCTGTCGAACACGTTGTCCGCCCTCGGGATGTCCATCGTCGGGGCCGATGCCAAGGATCTCGACGAGGGCGATGCGGAAGGCATCGACATCTACGTGGTCGATCTCGAACTTGCCGGACGCGCAAAGCTTTCCCCGGGGGCACGCGTCGTTCGCCTGCTGGATGTCCCCGATCCGCGTGGGTTCTTCGTCGAGCGGGGCGAGGTCATGCTGGGCGGTCAACCCTTGCTGTGGCGATCGGCGATCGACGCGTGCCATGTCGCGCTGGGCCTGCCCCCGCCACCCCATGCCTTGGCCGAGGCGCAGGGCCCCTTGCGCCATGCCGCGCGCATCCTCGTGGCGGAGGACCATCCCATCAACCGGGCGGTGATCAGCCGGCAGCTGGAGCGCCTCGGCTACCCGCACACCATCGTGGAGAACGGCCAGGAAGCGCTGCGCGCGCTGGCCACGGCGCGTTACGACCTGCTCGTCACCGACTGCCATATGCCGATCCTCGACGGTTACACGCTGGCGCAGCGGATTCGGGAGAACGAGCTGGGGAGCGATGCCCACCTTCCCATCGTGGCGCTGTCCGCCAGCGCGTTGCCGGAGGAGGTCTCCCGTTGCCGCGAAGCGGGCATGGACGAATTCCTCGCCAAGCCGGTACAGCTGGCCGAACTGTCGGCCATGCTCTCGGCATGCCTTGCCAACAAGGGAAGGGAGGCGCCGGCCGTCGACGTCCATGGGCAGGCCGACGGGACACATCGATGGCAACTGCTGCTGGAGACCTTCGGCTCGCCGGCGCGGGTGCACGACGTACTGCTGAGCCTGATTGAAGCCACGCGAGAGGATCTCGTGGCGCTGGACCAGGCCTTCCAGCGCGGCGACAAGGAGCAGCAGCGCGAGTTGCTGCACCGCATTCGTGGCGCACTGCGCCTGCTCGGCGAGGGGGCGCCCGATGAAACGGGCGACCACCTGCAGCAGCGCAGCGAGCTCGTCCGTTACCTGGGTGAACTCGAAGCGTTGCTCGACCTCGCGAAACACCCGATCGAGGGTGGGCCGGCCGGCTAGGAGTTTCCCGGGTGGTCCGTGCGTGGCCGGCGGGCAATCTTCGGAATCGCAAGATCTGGCGGTGGCGAGCATGACCTTTGCCATGTTCTGCGCGACGTCAGCCACGCGTAAGCTTCACGGATTGCCGCCTCCCACGCCCCGATGGACGCCCCCGCGCGCCCATCTCTCCTTCAACGTGCGGCTGGCCCGGATTGGAGTCCGCGCATGGCCGTGCTTGTCGGTATCTATCTTCTGCAGGTCGAGCCCGTCGAGGTGACGCGCCACGGTGCGAGCTCCTGGATGGCCAACTGGACGCTGCTGCGCTCCCCTTCGGGCAATCGCTTGGACTGGGTGGCGCTCACCCGGCGCGACACGGCATCGACGTTCGCTTGCGAAGCGGATGCCCTGCATGCAGGCGAGGCGGAAGGCGCGACGTTCGCGCGCATGCTGCAGGGAGACGAAGGCCTCGAGCCGATCCGCTGGGAAGGGCTTGCCGAAGCGCGTCCCGCACGCGATGTGGTGCGCCGCCTGATGCGGTCACGCGCCATCCACTGAAGGCGTGTCGCTTGGCGTGGCGGCTATCCTGGCCGCTGATCCACGCTTGCGCGCGGGCAACTCAGGGGACGGCGGCGTTGCAACGGCTGCGGGACGTGGAGCCCGCGTCATAGACGACGAAGTCCCCGGCTCGGTACACGGCGGCACTGTGTGAAGGATCCCAGCGGGGCAGCTCCGGTTGGTTCTCGACGTACCAGCGCACGCCCATCGCGTTGAGGCGTTGGCATGCCGACCCCCAGGACGTGGCCATCGACATCCGGTCGATCTCGGCGCCGCGTTGGCTGGCGAGGGCGGACGCGGCGCCACCCTGCTTCTCAAGCAGCTCGCTCCGCCCCAGATAGGTGGCCACGTCGGCAAAACCGATGAGCTCTGTTTGCCGGCTTTGCATGTATCCGCGCATGGCGGCGCCGGTCATCGCCATGAGGTCGCCACGGTCAGAGTGCGATCGAATATAGGCGCCTGTCTGCACGATGCCGGGAGCGACGGGCACGCCAAAGAAGCTTCTTGCCCATGGCATGTGGTCCAGCGAGGGCTGGGCCGGATTGCTGTCGCGGGCCCACGTCATGCTCGCCATCAGCACACCGGCGGAGGCCAGCCACCAGGCGTACTCGGTGACTCGGCCACGCCGCATGCGTTCCGACAGCCACTGCAGGCCACAGGCGATGCTCCAGCCGCCGACCATGGCGTAGAGAAGGATGAAGTGCCGGTGTTTGAGCTCGGAGGCGTCCGTGTTGAGACCGGTCGGGGCCGCCAGGGTCAGCAGCGCATAGGTCGTACACAGTAGCCAGGGCAGCCAGTCGAAATCCTCCCAGCGGCCGCTGCGTGCCCGCGCGAGTGTGACCAGCGGCAGCACAACCAGGAACGCGCCCAGCGCCGCCGCCAGCAGCATGAGGACGAGGAGTGCCAGGGGCGCCACGACGGGCATCGAGGATTCGACGTGCTTGAAGTACCGCAGGTAGGTCGCGGGACCGAAACCCAGGGCGTCTTGCACATACGTGAACGACTGGAGCATCGCTCGCAGCGAAGGCTGTGCGGCCAGCAGGATGATGACGGCCATGATGACGAGCGCCAGACCAGTGCCTGCGACCAGCGCCTTCCTGCGCAAGGGAGGTTGCCAGCGCGCAAGCAGCCAGGTCCCCACGAAAGCCGGCGCGAGCAGCACGAAAAAGTGCAGGCGTATCATGAAAAGAGACAGGAGCAGCAGGAGTCCCAGCGCGTCGAAACGCCAGTTCTTCGTACGCAAGCCTTGCAGCAGGCAACTGCACGCCAGCGCACCGACGCCCAGCGCATAGCCCGAGCCGGGGGCGGTATACAGCAACCAGCGGAAGTCGTAGAAGCCGTTCTGCATGCCATAACGCGAGGGATCAGGCAGGCAGGCGATGCAAAGCACGGCAAGCAGCGCTGTCGCCCGGCTGGTGAGTTGGGCGAACAAGGCATACAGCCCCAGCGCGCCGATCAACAAGCCCAGCGGCAACAGGTTCGCCATGGCGAGCCCCATGCCCGGAAGTCCCGATACCGGCAGCAGCGCGGCAGGAAGCATGAAGGCGCCGTAGTGGTAGAACGGGCGCGGCACATGGGCGAGCAGGATGTTGCCCTGCTTGATGGCCAGCGGGTCCCCGAACGACGCTATCACCGTGGCGTGCACGTAGTAGTCGATCCATATCGGCAGCGTCCCGCCCGCGCTGGCGGTGGGAAGGAAGGTCGCCATGCCCCGGCAGAAATAGGCGACGAGGACGGCGAGCACCAGCGTCGCCAGCGTGTCCTGCAGTGACGCCTTGCCGACGGTGCGCCTTGCAGCGGGCCAGGCCAACTGGATCAGCACGACGCACAGCGAGCAGGCCAGAAACGCCGTCTGGGCCGTTACGCCAAAGAGGCAGATCACAGCCAGTACGGCCATCATCATGGCCGCCGCGCCGGCCACGAAAGCCGCCGGCAGGGACACCTCGGCGGTAGACCCGGCAAGCGCCAGCAACCATTCGCCCACGACGGTCAGTACCATGACGCCGAACAGGGGAGCGAGCAGGACCGCGAACCGTGGGCTGGCACCCGCCAACACCAGCAGCACGTCGATGAAACCAGCCAGGACGACGAAGAAGCCGAGACGCTGCCAGCTCCATGGCGAATTCCGTGCGTGCTCCGAACTGTGGCGGCCGTTCATGTACAGGTATCCAAAAAGGGGATAACTTGGCTTGGCCGCGCGTTTCTCCTTCATGGTCAAGGACGGTCGCCGCCGGTGGTAGGTGAGCATTGTAAGCAAGAGGGCTGTGCTTTTCCGGCACCCTGCGCAGCACGTCCCGCACCGACTGCGTCACCGGGATGTTCGGCGGGCGGGGCTCAGGTGTTGAGGCTGATGCGGACTCCCATGCCGAGGCCCGCCATTTTCAGGGAACCGGTATTGGATGTCCCGCGAAGCATTCAAACCGATAGCGGTAAGTGCCCCCTCGGCCAACCCGCTCCTGTTCCAGGTCCGATGCCTGCTGGACCTGCAATTGCACAGCATCGTCAAGCAGCTCAGGCCCGCGATGGCCACGATGAAAGGGGACGTGCTCGACGTCGGCGCGGGCGAGTCGCCGTGGCGCGAGTGGTTGCCGGCGGAAGCCCGCTATCAAGGCCTGGACATCGGGAACGCCTCGGATTTCGGCATGCATGCCGGCCGGCCGGACATCACCTATTACGATGGTGGCGTCATGCCGTTTGATGAAGGCGTATTCGACGGGGCCATCTGTATCGAGGTGCTGGAACACGCGAGCGACCCCGGACTCTGCCTGTCGGAGATGGCGCGAGTGCTCAGGGATCACGCGCCCGTGCTGATCAGCGTGCCCTGGTCCGCGCGACGGCACCATATCCCCCATGACTACCACCGCTTTACGCGGGAACGCCTGGAGATCCTGCTCAGGACCGGTGGCTTCGAGGACATCGAGATACGCGAGCGCGGAAGCGACCTGGGTGCGATCGCAAGCAAGCTGGTGGTTCTCGTTGCCAGGCTGGTTCCGCGAAAGCCGGCCATCGACGTGTTGTGGAGGCTTCCGTTGCTGCTGGCGTGCGCACCCGTGGCGCTGGGCTTCCTGTTCGTCGCCCACGTGTCCGACGCGTTCGGCTGGGGGGCGAAGGAGGACCCGCTAGGTTATTTCGTCCAGGCCAGGCGCGTGGCCCGTCGGCGCGGCAACTAGGCGGTCTTGCCCGTGTCGAACACCCAGCGCGACATCAGCAGGTAGGAAAGCACGGCAAACATGGGGGTAAGGCAGGCCTGGCTGATGATGGCATTGTTCGTGTAGCGATTGACCAGGCCGATAAGCTCGAGGTTGGCGCCGTAGATGAGCAGGTAGGCGCCTGCAAACCGCGGCAATCGTCTCGGCGAAGCGTCGAGGAAGACGAGGTGCCCGGTGGTGAAGAAATTGAACAGCACACCGGCGATATTGCCGCCGATCAGGGCGAGCCAGGTCGGGCTGTGCAGCACGATGAAGGCGGTATAGACGACAAACCCGAACAGGGTGTTCAAGCCGCCGACCAGCAGGAACATCACGAAACGGCGACGCCGCAGCGCTTGCCAGAGGTTCATGGCTGGCCCGGCTTGAAGCCGACGGCGGCGGTATTGCCGACGTTGAGGGACAGCTTCGCCCGGCCCAGTCCCGTCGCGTTGAGCGCGGCGTTGACAGACTTCTTCATGCCGGACGGGAAGGGCATCAGCCGGTTCCAGTAACGAATCGAGTAGCGATTGCTGAAGGGCCTGGCCTCGACGTTCGCGTAACCGCTCTGCTCGAGCAGGGCGGAGACGCTGCGGCGTGAAAACAGCTGCATGTGCTCGATATCGATGATGGGCGAGCGCCCTCCGAGCAGGCGATTGACTATGCTGCGGTAATCATGGGTCACCGCAAGGAAGGCTCCGCCGGGCCGCAGGAGCCTGAACGCCGACTCGGCGATGTCGCGCGGATCACGCACGTGTTCCAGCGTCATGAAGCAGCAGATGAGATCGAACGACTCGGCGGGAAAATCGTCACCGACAAAAATGCCTTCCCGTATCCATGCCTGTCGATGCGCCGGCGCGGCGGCAATGGCCGCGGTGGAAGGTTCCACGCCGACCACGTCGCGGAAACCGAACCGGCTCAGCTCTTCGAGGAAGATGCCGGTGCCCGTGCCGATTTCCAGTGCCGCTCCCTTTTGGATGCGCGAGAGCGCGGGCGTGAAGGCGCGGATATAGCTGAGGGCGGCGTCGTTCGCCTCTTCGCTGCTGTCGTAATCGGCCGTGTGATAGGCGTTGGCGAGCGCGCCTTGCGAGGGCGGCCGGTCCACGTAGACGAGATCGCACACCGGGCAACGAACCATCTGGTAACAGAGGTGCTCGGGCTCCTTCCGGGAGGAGAAGCTGAATTCGGTCAGCTTTCCCGGGTCGATGCGTTCCTCGAGGAAGATCTCGGGTTGCGCCGGAACGTTCTGGCAGATCGGGCAGGGCCGATCGTGACGGTCATCAAGCTGCATGGTGTGGGTCCGGACGTCTCGTGCGCAGATTCAGGCGATTGGAAAGGACGGGCGGCATTACTGCCTGGCCGGCCCGCTGGTCTGGTCGGTGATCACTCCATGCCGGATCAGGGCGGAACGGATGAGGCGCGGTCGGCCCTTCACCTCGATCATGATCTTGCCGATGTACTCGCCAACCAGCCCTATGCCGAACAGGTTCAGCGACCCGAACATCAGGATGGTGATGAGCAGCGTGGTGATGCCGCGCGGCGCGATGTCCGGCCAGATGATGCGCAATACGGCCACTGTCAGTGCCGCGACCAGCGACAGGCCGAGCAGGCTGAGTCCAACCGTCGTCAGCAAGGTGAGCGGGACGTTGCTGAAGGAGAAAATACCCTTCTTGGCCCAGTCGATGTTCTTGGAAAGCGTGTTTGTCGTGCGGCCGAACATGCGTTCCGGACGGACATAATCCACGCCGGTCTGCCGGAAACCGACGTACGCCCGAAGGCCGCGCATGAACAGGTCGCGTTCGGGGCAGGTCAGCAACCATTGCACGACCTTGCGGTCGATCAGCGAGAAGTCGCCCGCATCAAGTGGAATCTTGACGTAGCTGAAGGCGGCAAAGACGCGGTAGAAGGCCTTGTACAGCAGGCCCCAATGCCAGGGCATTTCGCGCTGGACACGACGGCCATAGACGACGTCGAAGCCCTTCTCCCATTCGGCATGGAACGCCTCGATCAGTTCCGGCGGATCCTGAAGGTCGCCATCGAGCAGGACCACGGCGTCCTTCGATGCCAGCTCCATGCCGCTGCGGAAGGCCATCTGCGAGCCGAAGTTCCGGGAATGGGAAATGCCGATGACGTGCGGGTCCGACTGCGAAAGCTGCCGGATCTGCTCGGCACTGTCGTCCGGGCTGCCGTCGTTGACGAAGATGATCTCGTAGTCGATGCCGAGCTTGGTGAAGGTCTCCGTCAGGCGGCGGTGCATGACGGGAATTGCCGGCTCGTCCTTGTAGCAGGCGATGATGGCCGAAATGGATCGGCGCTTGCCCTGGACGGCTTTCTTCGAGCGATGCGCCAACTCGTCCTCGCTCAGGCTCGCCACCCACTTGGCAGTATCCAGAAGCCCCTGCTCCAGCGGGATCTCGGCGCGCCAGCCAATGAGATGTTCGGCCTTGGAAGGATCGGCATACCAATCGGACAGGTCCCAGGAGCGTCCCTGCATGGTGCCGTAGTCAGCCGGCGCCTCGACCTGGAAGAGCGCGCGGGTGATCTCGGCGAGCTCGCCGATGGTCACCTTGCGGCCCGCCCCGATGTTCAGGCTTTCGCCGTACAACGCGGGATTCATTTTCGCGGCGGCGAGAATGAAGGCGCCGCAGACGTCATCCACGTGGACGAAATCGCGGGACGTCCGTTGGTCGACGAAAGCCGGCAAGGTGCGGGCCAACGCCTTGCGCAACAGGTTGGGTATCAGCCGCGAGCTGTCTTCGAGCGGTCCATACACCGAGTAAAGGCGAAGATTGACGCATGGAAACGCATGCATCTTGCCCATGTACTGCAGGTATTCGGCGGCGGCGAGTTTGGACACCGCGTAATGGCTGTTGGGCGAGCAGGCCGCATCTTCGGCCGGGCCGGCGCTGTTGGTGCCGTACTCTGACGAAGTCCCGGCATGCACGTAGGCGGCGATGCGTCGATCGGACAGGAGCTGGACGAGCGCCGTGATCGAATTGAAGTTGGTCTGGTAAATCAGTTGCTGGTCTTGCTCGAACGAATACGCGCCGTAGGCCACGCAGTCGAACACCGTCTTCGGGGCGGTCACATCGACCAGGTGCTTGACCGCAGCGGGATCGGTGAGATTGGCCGCGACGATGTGGCTGTCGCTCACTTCCGCGAGTCGCCAGTTCTTTTCCTTCTGGACCACGGCGTAGACGTCGGAACGCACCGCCCGGATCGCGTGAAACAGGTTGGCGCCGACGAAACCGGTGGCGCCCGTGACGATGATGGGCCCGGCCAGAGCGCGAATATGTGGAGTCAGGTCAGTCATGCGCGGGACAGTGCGTCCAAGGTGTCGAGAAGGTTGGCCGGGTCGAGGCCCGATTCCTTGCGGAGGTAGCCTTGCGAGCCGTAGCGCGCATAGCGGTGCGCGCGCGCGGACAGCGACGCGACGCGGGCCGACAGGCCATTGCGCAGCATGAACAGGGCGAACTCGGCGGCGAATCCACCGCGTTCGACGTGTTCTTCGGCCAGGCACACCCGTCCCAGTCGCGCTATGTGCGCGAGCAATTCGGCAGGGGGCGGATTCAGGGCGAGCGGCAACTCGGAGACCGCCCAGAGGGTGGGGCGTTCGGATTCGGGCATGGCGCGGCAAGCGTCGATGTAGGTCCCGGCCAATGGCCCCACCGCTATCACGGGAATGCCCTCGCCGCGAAGCAGGCAACGCCATGGAGCGTAGGCTGGCACACCGTAATCCGCCGGCTGCTCGCCACGGCCCAGCCGGAGATAGCTCGCCAAGGGGCTGGCGCCCGCCTGCGACACCACCTCGCCGACGTCGTTGTCGAAGACGGGAATGTACGCCTTGATGTTGGGCAGGGTGAGCAGCACGCCGTAATCCTCGATGGCGTGATGCGTTGGGCCCATGACGCCATAGCCGTAGCCGCCACCATTTCCGATGAGCTTCACAGGCAGGGCGTGGAACGTGATGTCGTTGCGGATCTGCTCAAACGGGCGCGCATAGCAGAAGGGCGCGATGCTGTAGACCCAGGCGTCGAGGCCCTGGCGGGCGAGCGCGGCGGAGACGGAAACCATGTTCTGTTCGGCGACGCCAGCATTGATGAAGCGTTCGCCGAGTGTCTGCTGCAAGGGCTCGAGCGCCATGAAGCCGAGGTCGCCGGTGAGAAAGACCATGTCCGGATTTCGCGCACGATCGACCAGCGCGTCGCACAGTTGTTTTCTCATGGCTGCCCCAGTTCCGCGATGGCCTGGTGGTACCTGGCCTCGTCGAGCGGCAGGTAGTGCCACTCCATGCGATTTTCCATGAAGGAGATGCCCTTGCCCTTGGTGGTCTCCAGCACGATCGCGCGGGGACGATGCGTGTCGCCATCCAGCGCGCCGCGAAGGGCGTCCAGGTCATGTCCCGGCACGATCTGCAGGTCGAGGTCGAATCCGCCGAGTTTCTCCCACAGCGGCGCCATCGATGCCACTTCGTCGGTCGAGCCGAAGCCTTGGAGGCGGTTGTGGTCCACCAGGATCGTCAGGTTCGCCAGGCGTCGGTGGCAGGCAAAGATCAGCGCCTCCCAGCTCGAGCCTTCCTGCCACTCGCCGTCGGACATCAGGCAATACACGTGCCCGGGCTCGCGTTTCAGCTGCAGTGCCAACGCTGTTCCCGCCGCCAGGGAAAGACCATGGCCCAGGCTTCCCGTGGCGAACGACACGCCGTCGATCGCGTTGGCGGGCGGATGGCCGGGCAGCAGGGTCGCATCGCGGTGGAACGTGGTCAGGTCGTCGTCGGACAACCTGCCTGTGCTCCACAACGCAGCGTACAGCGCACCAGCGGAATGCCCTTTCGAGAGGACGAAATGATCCTGCGCGCCCATGCGTTCGTGGAACAGCAGTGCAAGCGCATCGATGGCGGAGAGGTTGCCGCCAATATGCCCCACGCCGCTTTCATAGTGCATGCGGACCAGGCGTCGTCGAATCGCTGTCACGTGGCCCGCATCGAGCCGACGCCCGGGCGTCATGACGGATTTCCACTCTGCGCACGGCGTGGCGATCCGGACCGTTGCTGCCTGCAAATCCTTGGGGTGGCCATGCGATGTCCGATGGGATGAGCGGCAGGTAGTCTAATGAAAGCAATGGCGCTTTTCGTATCCCCAGGTAGTTGATTTGGGGTAGGTCATGTAGGTCATGACGGTCGCGATGGCCGTGGGGGGGCGCGGGTTTGGCACGGCCCGGCCTCGGTGGCACGGTGTGCGAAAAAGCAAAAGGCCCGACAGGGTCGGGCCTTTTGCTTGAATCGTGGTACCGGTGATAGGACTCGAACCTACACTCTGTCGCCAGAAGCGGATTTTGAGTCCGCCGCGTCTACCATTCCGCCACACCGGCATTGCAGCGGGGCATTATGCCGGGTTCAGTTCACCGGGTCGAGACCCAGCTGGCGATCGCTGCGCTGGTAGTGGTCCTGGCCGAGCGGCTGGAAGACGGCGCAGTGGGTCATCTGGCCCGAATAGATGTGAAGGCTCACGGCCACGGCGTCGTCGCTGGGGTTGCGGATGGTGTGGTACTCGTGTGGCGGGATCAGGCTGCCGGCCGAGCCGGGGCCCGCCTGGATGGAGCCCACCGGCTGGAACCGGTAGTGGCCATCCTCGTCGGCCAGGCGTTCGTACTGCACCACTTCCAGGGCGCCGCTCCAGACGCCTTCCACGCACCACATGCCGCAGTGGTCGTGAATGGGCGTGCCCTGGCCGGGGCCCCAGGTCATCGCCACCACGCAATAGCCGTGCTCCTCGCTGCGGTACAACTCGCGGCGCGCGTAGCGGCCTTCCGCGGTCTCGAACACGCAATCGGGCAGCTTCACTTCCTTGCCGCGGATGAGCTTGCACAGGCTGTTGCGCAGGCTGTCGGTGACGGCGCGGGTGGAATCCTGCGCGACGGCGGCGTCGATGGCGTCGATCAGTTGGCGGGAGCCGGGAAAGTCCAGGGTAAGCATGTCGTTCTCGGGTGGTGGTGCTGCCGCTCCATCTTAGCAGCGCCGGCCCGGGGACGCAGGCGCCCGTTCAGAGGCGCCCCAGGAAGCCGCCGATGGCCCGGCTGTAGTTGGGGATGTCGACCAGGAAGGCGTCGTGCCCCTGCGGTGAATTCAGGGCCACGAAATCCACTGCCGCGCCGGCCGCGCGCAGGCCGTCGGCGATCTGTTCCTGCTGCTCCAGCGGGAACAGGATGTCCGTGCTGACGCCGATCACCATCGCCTTTTCGATGCGGATGCGCTTGAGCCCATCCATCACGCTGCCGTCGCCGTACTCGGCAATGTCGAACCAGTCGCTGGCGCGCGAGAGATAGAGGTAGCTGTTGGGGTCGAAGGTGTGCACGAAGCGCTGCGCATGGCCTTCCAGGTAGGACTCCACCTCGAATTCCATGCCGAAGGGATTGTCGTCGCGCTGTTCGGGATCGAGGCGGATGCGCGCGAAGCGGCCGTTCCACTCCATGGCCGAGCGATAGGTGATCACGCCCAGCTTGCGCGCGATGCTCATGCCCGCCTCGGGGTAGTGCCCGTCGGCGTAGCGGCCGTTGTTCCACTGGGGATCGAGGCGGATGGCTTCGCGCTGCAGCGAGCGGATGGCGATGGCGAACGGTTGCGCCTGCGGTGCGGTGTCCACGCTGATGTGCGCGCGCACGCTGCCCGGGTGCAGCACCATGTAGGCCAGCGCACTCATGCCGCCCATCGAGCAGCCGATCAGGCAGGCCAGTTGTTCGATGCCCAGGCTGGCAACGGTGGCCTGCGCGGCGTTCGCGACGTCCTCCAGCGACAGCTCGGGAAAGTCGAGGCGGTAGGGTTCGCCCGTGGCGGGGTTGATCGAGGCGGCGCAGGTCGAGCCCTTGTCGCTGCCCAGCGAGTTCACGCAGATCACGTACCAGCGCGAGGTATCGATGGCCTTGCCGGGGCCGATCATCGGCTCCCACCAGCCCGGCGACGGGTCTTCGGCGTTGGAGGTGGCGTGCGCGCTGGGCGAGAGTCCGGTGAGGATCAACACCGCGTTGTCACGCGCCGGGTTCAGTTCGCCCCAGGTTTCATAGGCGACGCGGGCGCCGCGAAGTTCACCGCCGCGCTTCATCGCGAATGGCGAGGGCAGGGCGAAGTAACGGCGCGCGTCGTGATTCATCAATGAACCTTGTCGATGGTGATCCTGATCGGGGTGCGCGTTCCGACGTCGACCACGCCGGCGTCGCCTTCGAGGTCGCCGGCCTGCGGCATGGCCTGCCCGTGCTTGCTGATGCGGGCACCGACGAACACGCGCGACGCCGAGGATAGTTTGAACTGGGGTGTCATGCCCATCGCGTCGGTGAGCGTCACGGTGGCGGGGAGCGCCGCGGCGTCCAGCCTGGCCACGGCCAGCGGCATCGGCGGCCCCTGCTCGGCCCGGGCATAGACGAACAGGGTGTCACCGGGGCCCAGCTTGTCCTTGAGGGCAGGCGACAGCGCCACCTGCACCTGCAGGGCAGGGCCCTGGGCGCGTTCGGTCGTGCTTGTCGCCTCGGGTGCGGTCGTGCCGCCGTTGCCCGCACGGGCGTCGGCCACGGCAATCTGCTCGGCGACGGCCTTGGCCACGCTCGACCCGGGGTCAAGCTGCGGCTGCAACTGGCGCCAGGTGCTGGCCGCTTCGGCATAGTGGTCGTGCTGGAACCGGCTGATGCCCAGCAGCCAGAGGCCGCGCTGGCTCTGCGGGTCCAGCTTCACCGCGCGCTCCAGCAGTTCGGCGGCGCGCCCCTCGATGCGGTGGTCCTCGCGCTGTAGCGAATCGGCCTCGGCCCAGCCCACCATGGCGGCGCTGTTGTTGGCGTCGATGCGCAGCACCTGGTCGTAGGCATCACGCGCTTCGCCGCTGCGATGCATCACGCTGTAGGTCTGCGCCAGCAGCATCCAGCCCTGCAGGTCGTCCGGTTGCTGCGCCAGGTGATCCTTCAGCTCGGCAACGGCCTGGTCGATGTTCATGCCCTTGGGCTGCTGCGGCACGCCGTTGAGCGCGACCGGCGTACCCACGGCGAGATACAGGCCGATGGCCGCGATCGGCAGCACGAAGGCAAGCGCCAGGGCCAGCACGAAAACACGGCGGGACCGACCTTGCTGGCGGCCGTGGCGCATCAGGGGCCACAGCAGCAGGAACAGCGCCGCGGCGATCATCGCTGCGGCGATCAGGAAAAAAGCCAGCTTCACCAATCGTCCCCTTCGTCGTTCGGCTTGTCTTCCGTGACTGCAACCGGTGCAGCGCGGCCACGGCGGCGTATCGTCACTACCACCACCACGGCGCCGGCCAGCAGGATCGCCAGCGGGCCGAACCACAACAGCACCGTGCTGGATTTCACCGGCGGGTCGTACAGCACGAAATCGGAATAGCGATCGACCAGGTACTGCTTGATTTCGTCGTCGCTCTTGCCTTGCTGCATCAGGTCGAACACCTCGTGGCGCAGGTCGCGCGCGAGGTCCGCGTTGGAATCGGCAAGGTTCTCGTTCTGGCAGACCAGGCAGCGCAGTTCGCGCGTGAGGTTCTGGAAGCGGACTTCCTGCGCATGGTCCTTGAACGGCAGGGGATCGATGGCCTGGGCGAATGAAAGGCCCGAAAGCACCATCAGCACGACCAGCAGGAGCATACCCAGTGCGCGATGGCGGGATCTCCGCTGCGTAGGCTTTTCGCGCACCGGGTGCGCTCCTACAGGAAGACGTACGCTCACGGGGCCGACTCCTTCGCCAGCGCCGCGATCGCGGGCTTGAGGTCCTTTTCGATTACGTCGGGGGTCAGCGGCCCGATGCGCTTGTAGCGGATCACGCCCTTGCCGTCGACGAGGAAACTCTCCGGTGCACCGTACACGCCGAAGTCGATCGCCGTGCGGCCTTCCTGGTCGACGATGACCATGTCGTACGGATTGCCGTGCTTCGCCAGCCAGGCCTTGGCGTCTTCCGGCGCGTCCTTGTAGTTGTAGCCGACAATGGGCACGCCGATGGACTTGCCCTGGGTCATCAGCACCGGGTGCTCTTCGCCGCAGGCGATGCACCAGCTGGCGAAGACATTGATGAGGTAGGGCTTGCCAAGCAGGTTGTCGCGGCTGACGGTTTGCGCGGGATCATCCAGCTTCGGCAGCACGAAGGCGGGGGCCGGCTTGTTGATCAGTGGCGAGGGCACCTCGCGCTGGTCGTGCTGGGTGTTCCACCAGATGCCGAAGCCGAACAACGCCACCAGCAGCAGGAATGCGAAGAAAGGCAGCAGGCGACTCATGCACGCGACTCCTGCAGCGCCGGTGACGGAACGCTTTCGGATTCAGCCACGCGCTTGGTGCGGAAGCGACGATCCGCGGCCGCGAAGAAGCCGCCAAGCATCATGAACAGACCGCCGGCCCAGATCCAGCGAACGAAGGGCTTGTCGTAGAGCCGCAATGCCCACGCGCCTTCCGGCTGGTTGCGATCCATCGGCTCGCCCAGGGCCACGTACAGGTCGCGGAACAGGCCGGGGTTGATCGCCGATTCCGTCTGCACCTGGCCGCGTGTGTAGGTGCGCTTCTGCGGATGCATCACCGCGATCTCGCGGCCCGAGCGCATCACCGTCACCGTGCCCTGGTCACCTTGCCAGTTGGGTCCCGTGGTGTGCTGTACGCCGTCGAAGCGGAAATCGTAGCCACCGATGCTGGCCGCCTGGCCCGGACTCATGCGCACGTCGCGCTCGACGCTGAGCGCATTGGTGAGCAGCACGCCGGCGAGGAACACGCCGACGCCGAAGTGCGCGAGCAGCATGCCGGCCATCTCGGCCGGGTAGCGGCGACCCGCCGGCATTTCGCGCCAGCGCTTGAATACATAGAGCAGGGTACCGAAGCCGCACCACACCGCGGCCGCGGTGCCGGCGATCGCCTTGCCTTCACCGTCGGTGAGGAACGCGGCCACGATGGCGCACGCCACGGTGGCAAGGCCGGCTCGCCACATCACGCGCTTGAGGATCGGCGTATCGCTCTTGCCCCAGCGCAGGTACGGGCCGAACGGCAGCAGCACCACCACCGGAATCATCAGCAGGGTGAACAGGAAGCCGAAGTAGGGCGGGCCCACCGAGATCTTGCCGAGGTTCAGCGCATCGCCCAGCAGCGGGAACAGGGTGCCGAGCAGCACCATCGCCGCGGCCACCGTCAGCATCAGGTTGCCGATGAGGATGGCCGTCTCGCGCGACACCACGCTGAACGGCTTGCCGCCGGCGACCTTGGGCGCGCGCATGGCGTAAAGCAGCAGCGAGCCACCCACCACCACGGCGAGGAAGCACAGGATGAACAGGCCGCGCTTCGGATCGGAGGCGAACGCATGCACCGAGGTGAGCACGCCCGAGCGCACCAGGAAGGTGCCCAGCAGCGACAGCGAGAACGCGAAGATCGACAGCAGGATGGTCCACGCGCGCAGACCGCCGCGCTTTTCCGTCACGGCCTGCGCGTGGATCAGCGCCGCGCCCACCAGCCACGGCATGAAGCTGGCATTTTCCACCGGATCCCAGAACCACCAGCCGCCCCAGCCGAGCTCGGCATAGGCCCACCAGCTGCCGGCGACGATGCCCGCGGAGAGGAAGCCCCAGGCGACGTTGGTCCAGGGGCGCGCCCAGCGCACCCAGGCCTGCTCCAGCTCACCGCCCAGCAACGCGGCGATCGAGAACGCGAACGCCACCGAGAAGCCCACGTAACCCATGTAGAGCACGGGCGGGTGGAAGGTCATGCCCGGGTCCTGCAGCACCGGGTTGAGATCGCCGCCATCGGGCGGCATCGGCAACAGGCGCATGAACGGGTTGGAGGTGAAGATGATGAAGGCGAGGAAGCCCACCGACACCAGGCCGAGCACGCCGAGCACGCGGGCGATGAACACCTCGGGCAGGCGACGGCTAAGCACGGCCAGCGCCAGCGTCCACAGGTTGAGGATGAAGATCCACAGCAGCAGCGAACCCTCGTGCGCGCCCCATACCGCCGCGACGCGGTAGTACCAGGGCAGCGCGAGGTTGGAGTTGTCGGCGACGTACTGCACCGAGAAGTCGAACTGCAGGAATGCCCACACCAGCAGCATGAACGCCATGGCGACGAACACCGCCTGGCCGGTTGCGGCCGTGCGTGCCACGGCCATCAGCGCGCGGTTGTTGCGCCACGCGCCGACCAGCGGCAACACACCTTGTGCGAATGCCAGCAGCAGGGCGAGGATCAGGGCGAGTTGCCCGAGCTCCGGAATCATTGCGGTTTGTCCTGGCCTGCGGCCTCGTTGACCTGTTTGCCCTCGTGCGCCTTGGCCATGGCGTCCTTCAGCTCCTTGGGCATGTAGGTTTCGTCATGCTTGGCGAGCACTTCGGTGGCGATGAAGCGCGCGTTGTCCATGTGGCCCGTCGCGATCACCGACTGGTTGTCGCGGAACAGGTCCGGAAGGATGCCGGTGTATTCCACGGGCATCGATCCGCTCGCATCGACCACGGTGAAGGTGACCTTCAGCGAGTCGCTGCTGCGCTGGATCGATCCGGCCTTCACCATGCCGCCGAGGCGGAACGTCTTGTAGCTGCGCGCTTCGCCCGTCTGTATCTGGCTCGGGGTGAACAGGTAGTTCATGTTCTGCTGCAGCGCGAACACGGTCAGTCCGACCGCGACGACGGCCGCGGCGACCACGAGGAGAACGATGATGAGCCTGCGCTTGCGGGTGGGATTCATAAGACTCTGTAGGTGCCGGTCATGGCACTGAAGGGTTGCGTTGCTGTCGCGCGGCCTGCCGCGCCATGCGTCCGCGCAGTTCGCGCAGCTGGCGGCGACGGCGGAAGCTGGGGCTGAGGTAGTCGGCGGTCAGCACGATGAAGAACAGCGCGAACGACGGCCACACGTAGGCGGCATAGCCACCCATGGCGAGGAAGTGGTCCCACGAGAACGGCGTCATCGCTGGCCCTCCTTCTCGGCCGCTCCTGCGCGTCCTGTGCTGGCGGCACTCGCACCTCCTTGTGCTTCGGCGATCTGGCGCACCCAGTCCTTGCCGCTTTCCAGTGACAGCAGGTCGGTGCGCACGCGGCCGAACAGGCTCGCGATGTAGTAGAACTTGGTGGCGGCCATCATGGTGAGCAGCGGCCACAGCATCTCGCTGCTCATCTTCGACGGGCCGAGGATGCGCACCGTGGAACCCTGGTGCAGCGTGTTCCACCAGTTCACGGAGAAGTGCACGATCGGCACGTTGATGATGCCGATGATGGCGAGGAAGGCCGCGGCGCGTGCGCCCTGGCGACGGTCTTCGAAGGAGTGATACAGGCCGATCACGCCGAGATACAGGAACAGCAGCACCAGCTCGGAAGTAAGCCGCGCGTCCCAGGTCCACCAGGTGCCCCACATCGGCTTGCCCCAGAGGGAGCCGGTGACCAGGGTGATGAAGGTGAAGGCCGCGCCGATCGGCGCCGACTCCATCGCCACCACCTCGGCCAGCTTGATGCGCCACACCAGCGAGATGAAGGCGGCCACCGCCATCACGCCGTAGATGAACAGGCTCATCCAGGCGCTGGGCACGTGGATGAAGATGATGCGGTAGGCGTCACCCTGCTGGTAATCGGCGGGAGCGAGGACCAGCCCGCCGTACAGCGCGACGGCACCGAGCAGCAGCGCCAGGGCCAGTGACCAGGGGCGCAGCATGCCAGCGAACCGGTAGAAGTTCGGCGGCGAGCTAAGCTTGTGCACCCACAAGGGGATCCAGTTGGCCATATGAACCTGTCTATGCCCGTTCCATGCCCCGCGCCGGGATCTGTTTGCGCGCAGGACCAGGAAGAGTGAATGGAGTGTATGTCGATACACGAATGAGCGATGACGCAGGACTGCGTGCAAACAGACCCGGCCCGCACGCGGAGAGGCGCCATGGATGGCGCCGGCTCTGAGGAGCGAGGAAGGGTTGACGCTGAGCGCGCGCCAGCCGACCGCGCACGGCTCGACCTGACGGCCAGTCAGGCGCTGCGCCGCGCACCATCATCTGGCGGGCGCTCAGCGTCAACGCGGGGTATCGAACGGGCATAGACAGGTTCTCATGCGTCCAAGGCGATGCGAAGGGCGGCGGCGCAGGCCAGCGGCGCCAGCACCAGGGCCATGACCAGCGCGGCCCCCAGCCAGGCGATGGGAGCGAGCCACGGCAGCCCCTGTTGTGCCGCGGCGACGGCGCCGGCGGCGAAGATCACCACTGGCACGCAAAGCGGCAGCAGCATCAAGGCCAGCAGCATACCAGAGCGCCGGCTGCCGGCCGTCAGCGCCACCAGTACCGCGCCCAGCAGGCTGAGCAGCGGCGTGGCGAGCAGCAGCGCATAGACCAGCACCGGCATCACCGGCGCCGGCAGGTGCAGCATGCCGGCGAGCAGCGGCGCGATCACGATCAGCGGCAGCGCGGTGGTGGTCCAGTGCGCCAGGATCTTCATGGCCAGCATCAGCGCCAGCGGTTGCGGCGAGAGCATCAGCTGCTCCAGCGAGCCATCCTCGATGTCGCTGCGGAACATCGCGTCCAGCGCGAGCAGCATGGCCAGCAGCATGGTGAGCAGCACCACGCCGCCAGCGATGCGCTGCAGCAGCGCGTCCTCGGGTCCTAACGCGAACGGGAACAGGGTGACCACGATCAGCGCATAGAGCACCGGCATGGTGATGTCGCCACGGCGGCGCCAGGCCAGGGTGAGATCGCGGCGCAACATGGCGGCGCAGGCGGAAGCGAGCGTCGGGTGACTCATGCGTGCATGCGCACCCGTGTCGGTTCGCCGCCCAGGAAGCTCACCGCGCCATGGCTGGTCACCAGCGCGGCGCCGCCTTCGGCGGAGTGCTCGGCCAGCAGGCGGTTCACCAGTTCGATGCCGGTGCGGTCGAGATTGGCGTAGGGCTCGTCCAGCAGCCACAACGTGGCCGGCAGCAGCAGCAGGCGGGCGAGGGCGGCGCGCTTCTTCTGGCCCGCAGACAGGCGGCGCACGGGCTCGTCCTCATAGCCGGCCAGGCCGATGCCGGACAGCACGCTGGCCACGTCGCGCCCGTCGCGCGTGCCGTAGGTACCGGCGGCGACGGCGAGGTTCTCGCGTGCGCTGAGATCGCCTTTCAGGCCCAGGTGGTGGCCGAGGAACAAGGTGTCGCCCAGGTGTTCGACGCGCCGCCACGGCAGGCCGCGCCAGCGCAGCTCACCCTCGTCCAGGTGCAGCAGGCCGGCCAGGATGCGCAGCAAGGTGGTCTTGCCGCTGCCGTTGTCACCCTCGACCAGGGCCACCTGGCCTTCGCGCACGCTGAAATCCAGGGGACCGAACACGGGTTCGTCCTGGCGGTAGAAGGCAAGGCCCCGTGCTTCCAGCAGGACCGGGGCGGTGGCAGACAGATCAGTCATCGCGCGATTGTCCGCAAACGCCGACAGGCTTGTCCATGCGGCGTGCTGCCGCCAATCCATCCGGGAGGAGGAGCGCGGACCAGCTCAGGGCAGGCGCAGTTCCGCCGCCCCGTCGCCGAGGCCGCAGACGTAGCCATGCTGGCCGAAGCGGCGGGCCAGCGTGTCCAACTGGCCCGTGGACGGCCCGACCACGAACAGGCTGGGCTCGTTCCAGCCGTCGGTACCGACGCCCACCCCTGCCGCAATCAGGCGGGTGGACGGCAGTTCGCGCAGTGCCGCCAGCAGCATTCGCTGGGACTGGCGGTTGCGGGTGCGGGAGTGTGGCTGCGAGCGTGGATTCCACGCCGTGATGTATCCCCAGGGATGCCCGTCCGCCCAGGCACTGAGCGTGGCCGGCAAGGGATGGCCGATGCGGATGCTCGCATGCCCGCCACCCGCAAGGCGCACCCGATAGTCGGTGCCCCGGTAGGCGGCGAGCAGCGCGTCATCCATGCAGGTCGGGCAAGGGCGGCAAGGTGGCCCGCAGGGTGGCGGCAGCCGCTTCCAGGTCGACCGAAGCCGCCTGCGTCGAACCGTCCAGCAAGCGTTCCAGCAGCGCGTCCTGGGCGCGCCCCCGCTCGTAGGCGTACGCGTAGGGCAGGTGGGTGAAGGTGACCATGCGGTAGCGCGCCATGAAGTGCTGCGGGGCGCGCCCGGCCAGCAGGGCGCCGAGTTCGCGTTTGGCCAGGTAGTGCGGATCGGCCACCGAATCACGCATTTCCACGTAGTTCTCCAGTGCCATCGCGGCGATCGCGTCGCTGTTGGGCTGGCGGATGCGCTGGAACTCGGCAAACACCTCGGCGCTGTCGCCGGGTGCCTCGGCCATCAGCGAGGCCAGCACCACGGTGTCCTCGAAGCCGCAGTTCATGCCCTGACCGTGGAACGGCACGATGGCGTGCGCGGCATCCCCCACGAGCAGCGCCCGGCCGCCGAGGTGCCATCGCTGCAGGTACAGGGTGGACAGCGTTCCCACCGGGTGGCTGTCGTAGTCGTTCGCGAAATCCGGGACGAGCGGAAGCACGTCCGGGAAATCGTGTTCGAAGAACGCACGGGCGGCGCGGGCATCGGGCAGCGTCGCAAAGCTGGGATGCGCCCCCTGCGCGGGCAGGAACAGCGTGACGGTGAAGCTGCCCTCGGTGTTGGGCAGGGCGATGCACATGTAGCCGCCGCGCGGCCAGATGTGCAGGGCATGCGGCTCCAGCGCGAACTGGTCGTGGCCGCCGCTGCGGTCGACCAGCTCGGCGGACAGCGTGCCCGCCGGCGGAATCTCCAGTTCCTTGTAGGCGTGCCCCAACGCCTCCACGCGCTCGCCCAGCGGAGCGTGCTGGTTCATCGCCGCGCGCAGGGCCGAGCCCGCGCCATCGGCGCCGATCACCACCGGGGCGTCGAGGTCCCGCGCCACGCCGGTTTCGTCGGCCAGCCGGACGCGTCCGGCAGGGAAGTCCGCGTCGACCAGCGATTGCCCGAAATGGAAGCGCACGCCGGCCGCTTCGGCCGCATCCAGCAGCAGCATGTTCAGCGCGCCGCGCGAGACGGACCAGATCACCTCGCTGTCGTCGACGCCATAGCGCTGCAGGCCCGAGCGCCCATCACGGGTGTGCACCATGCGGCCGCGCATCATCACCGCCCGCTGCAGCACGTCGTCGGCCAGGCCGGCCTGGCGCAGGGCATGCAATCCTCGTTCGGCCAGGGCGAGGTTGATCGAACGGCCACCCACGAAGCCGGCGATGCGCGGGTCCGGGCGCTTCTCGAACACATCGACCTTGAATCCACGTCCCGCGAGCTGTTGGGCCAGGAGTGCACCAACCAGACCGCCGCCGATAAGGGTGATTTGCTGCGCCATGGGGCTCCGCTGAAGTGGTCAACGCGTCGGGCGCCAAGAGTAGCGGGTTGCCGTCACGCAGGCGAAGCGGTCCCCCGGGTCTGGCCTCGCGTGCCACCGCGCGACGCCATGGGCCGAGGGCGGGGTCAGAAGCTCATGAAGTACCCGCCGTTGACCGGCAGGTTCGCGCCCGTGATGTAACCGGCGTCATCGGCGGTGAGGAAGGCCACCGCGCGGGCGATGTCGTCCGGTGAGCCCAGCCGGCCCACCGGGATGTCCGCGATGATCTGCGCGCGGATCTCCTGGGGCACGGCAGCCACCAGCGCGGTATCGCAGTAGCCGGGCGAAACGGTGTTGACCGTGATGCCCTTGCGCGCGGTCTCCCGCGCCAGCGCCATGCCGAAACCGTGGACGCCGGCCTTGGCGGCCGAGTAGTTGGTCTGGCCGAACTGGCCGGTCTGTCCGTTCACCGAGCTCAGGTTCACGATGCGGCCGAAGCCGCGCTCGCTCATGCCCTCGACCACGTTGCGGCACATGTTGAAGACGCCGTCCAGGTTCACCCGCATCAGCTCATGCCATTGCTGTGGGGTCATCTTGCGCAGGCTGGTGTCGCGCGTGATGCCGGCGGCGTTGACCAGGATATCCACGCTGCCGTGCTGCCGTTGCACGCGTTCGACCAGCGTCGTGCAGCTGTCGAACTGGCTCACGTCCACGGGCTCGAACTTCACCGCGCCATCGAGATCGGCCAGCTCGCGCTGGAAGGCGTGCAGGCGTTCCCCGCGTGCGGGCAGGTCCACGGCTATCACCTGGCGGCCGGCCTCCGCCAGCTGGCGGCAGATCGCGGTACCCAGGCCGCCGATGCCTCCGGTCACGATGGCAACGCGCGGATGAGGGGCGGAGGAACTCATGTGAAAGACTCGTGCACATGCCGCAGAGCAGCACGTGTTGTGCTGCAGCGGCGTCTAAAACGGAACGGCCGGCTTGGGTTGCCGGCCGTAGGTTCAGGGCTTCTTGTTGCCGCGAGGCGGCTGACCCTGGCTTGCCGTATTGAGCAGGCCGCTCTGCATGTTGCGCCAGGCTTCCATGTTGCGCTCGGTGAGGTCGTTGAGCATCGACCACGGCGTCTGGCCCAGCAGGCTGTTGAGCTGGGTGCGGAACTGCTGCTGCTGGTCGAGGAAGACCTGCAGGCTGCGTTCCAGATAGGGACCCATGAAGCCCTGCAGCGAATCACCATAGAAGCGGATGATCTGGCTGAGCAGCTGGGGCGACAGCATCGGCTGCCCCTTCTCCTCGTGCTCGGAGATGATCTGCAGCAGCACCGAGCGGGTCAGGTCCTCGCCGCTCTTGGCGTCGCGGACCTCGAAGGTTTCGCCATCCAGCACCAGCTGACGGACCTCTTCCAGCGTGATGTAGCTGGAGATCTCCGTGTCGTAGAGCCGACGGTTCGGATACTTCTTGATGATGCGGATCGTTTGTGCCATGCACACAAACTAGCAGAAGGTATTGCGCCGCACCAGTGATCCCTTACGAAGGTCATGCTGCACCGGGGAGTGCAGCAATCGTTAAATATCAGTGACCTACCGCGCCGCCTGCGCTGCCGAAGGGTGGCTTGGCGAACCAGAGCACGGGGATCAGCAGCAGGAACAGGATGGTGCACATCCAGAAGATGTCGTTCACGGCCAGGGTCAGCGCCTCCCGGTTCACCAGCTGGTCGGTGATGCCCAGGGCCTGCATCTGGCCGAAGCCGCCCTGGCGCAGGCCCTGCAGCACCTGGGTGGTGGCGGGGCTGGACGGCGCCACGTACTCGGTGAGCGTGGCGTGGTGCAGGATGCCCCGGTGTTGCCACAGGGTGACCGTCACGGCGGTGGAGACGCTGGAGCCCAGGGTGCGGAAGAAGTTGGCGAGGCCGGAGGCGCTGGCGATCTGGTCGGCTGGCAGCCCGGCCAGGTAGATCTGGTTGAGCGGGATGAAGAAGCAGGGAATGGCAATGCCCATCACGAAGCGCGGCAGCACCAGCGTGCTGAACGAAGCCGAGCTGTCGAATTGCGAAAACCAGTACGAGGTGGCCGCGAACACGATGAAGGAGAACGTCACCACCCCGCGAAGCTCGAGCCGGTCCATGTTGCGCCCCAGCACCGGTGCCAACAGGAAGGCGAGGATCCCCACCGGCGCCGTGGCCAGGCCGGCCCAGGTGGCCGTGTAGCCCAGCGTGGTCTGCAGCCACAGCGGGAACACCACGTTGATGCCGAAGAACGCGAACATGCCCAGCGACAGCGCCGTGACGCCCACGGTGAAGTTGCGTTGGCGGAACAGGCTGAGGTCGATCACCGGATGCTTGGCGTGCAGTTCCCACACCACCAGGAAGGTGAGGCAGACCAGGGCGACCAGGCCCAGCGTGGTGATCATCGGCGACGAGAACCAGTCATGGTCGTTGCCGTTGTCCAGCATGAACTGCAGGGCGCCCACGCCGGCCACCAGCAGCACCAGGCCGATCACGTCGATGGGCGCCTGGAAGGTCCGGGTCTCGCGCTTGCGCAGCAGCGCCCAGGTGATCACCGCCGCGGCGATGCCGACGGGCAGGTTGATGTAGAAGATCCAGGGCCAGGAGAAGTTGTCGGTGAGGTAGCCGCCCAGGATCGGGCCGAAGATCGGCGCCACCACCACCGTCATGGCCCACAGGGCCAGGGCGATGCCCTGCTTGGCTTTGGGATAGCTGGCCAGCAGCAGGGTCAGGGACAGCGCCACCATCGGGCCGGAACCGGCGCCCTGCATCAGGCGGGCAACCACCAGCATCGGCATCGAGGTGGCCAGGCCACACATCATCGAGAACACCACGAACAGCATCACGGAGAAGACGAAGGTCTTCACCTCGCCGAATCGCCGTGCGATCCAGCCGGTGAGCGGCTGCATGATCGCGCTGGCCAGCGAGTAGGAACTGATGGTCCAGGTGCCTTCGCTCGCACTCACGCCGAGGCTGCCGGCGATATGCGGCACGGCGACGTTGACGATGGTGATGTCCAGCACCTCCATGAAGGTGCTGAATGCGACCGCGATGGTCAGCAGGACCAGCGCGGCGCCGTGCAAGGGCGGCAAGCCCTCGGCGGTCTTTTCTTCGTTCGATTGGTCAGCCATGGCGGCGTGTCCGTCGTCCCGTCAGTTCGCGCCGCGCTGGCTCAGGTTGGCGTGGATGATCTTCTCGGCTTCCGCGTCCGCCTTGGTGGCCATCTGTTGGTAGACATCGGTCTGCGCGATCGGCTGGCCGCTGCCCTGGGGCGCCATCATCGGGCCCTTGTCGTTGCTGATGTCCACGGTCACCTCGGTGGACAGGCCCACGCGCAGCGGATGCTGGTCGAGTTCCTTGTCGTCCAGCGCGATGCGCACCGGCACGCGCTGGATCACCTTGATCCAGTTGCCGGTGGCGTTCTGCGCGGGCAGCAGCGAGAACACGCTGCCCGTGCCGGCGCCCAGGCCGATCACCTTGCCGTGGAACTCCACGCTGCCGCCGTACACGTCGGCCTCGATCTTTGCCGCCTGGCCCACGCGGATGTGGCGCAGCTGGTTTTCCTTGAAGTTCGCGTCCACCCACAGGTCATGCAGCGGCACCACCGTCATCAGCTGCTGGCCCGGCTGCACGCTGTTGCCCAGCTGCACGCTGCGCTGGGCGACATAGCCGGTGACCGGTGCATAGATGCTGTTGCGCTGCGCGGCGATCCAGGCGGCGCGGAAATTCGCGCGCGCCTGCTCCACCGCCGGGTTGTTGGCGACCACGGTGCCTTCGATGGCGGCATGGGCAGCCTGGGCCTGTGCCTGCGCCGCATCGAGCGCCGCCTGGGCCTGGTCGACGCCCTCGCGCAGGTGCTGCACCACTTCCGGCGCTTCGGCCTGTTCGGCGATCAGCGGTTGGCGGCGAGCCAGGTCGGCCTGGGCCTTCTTCAGGTCCACCCGGGCGCGGGTCACCTGGGCATCGGCGCTGGTGGCGGAGTCGGTCTGCTGGCGCACCTGGCGCACGGCCTGCGCCAGGCTGCTGCTGGCCTGCTGCAGGCGCACGTCGGCATCGGTGTTGTCGAGCTTCACCAGGACCTGGCCGGCTTCGACGCGCTGCGTGTCGTCGGCCAGGATGGCGATCACGGTGCCCGGCACCTGCGCGGAGATCGCCACCTGGTTGCCGCCCACGTAGGCGTTGTCGGTTTTCTCGCGCGTGGAGAACACGAACAGCCACAACAGGACCCAGGCGGCGGCGGCGAGCAGGAACACGGCCGTGACGATCAGCAGCGCGCGGCGCCGCTTGGCCGGATCCTTCGCGGCCATGCCGCTGTCGTTGTCCTGCGGATGGGCGTTGGACTCACTGGCGCTCATGGGCGGCGTCTCCGGAAAGGTTCGATGCGGAAGATGAGGTGTCGCTGGCGGCCTGCTCCGGCGTCGCGGCGTGGTAGCCGCCGCCCAGGGCCTTGATCAGCGAGATGTCGGTGGACAGCGCCTGCGCATGCAGGGAGAGATCGTCGTCCTGCTGCTGCAACAGCTGCCCGCGCGCGGCGAGGGTTTCGCGAACGTCGCTCACCCCGCGATGCACGCGCGACTGCGCATTGGCCAGCAGGCTCTGGTTGGCGGCGATCTCGTGGGCCTGTTCCTGGCGGCGGCCTTCGATCTGCTGGGCGGTGAGGCTTTGCGTGGCGACATCGCGCGCGGCGCCCAGCACGGTGCTGTTGTACTGCGCGACGGCGGCATCGAGCTGTGCCTTGCTCACCCCGTAGTTCGCCTCGAGCAGGCCGCCGGTGAAGATGGGCAGGTGCAGCGCCGGCGTCAGCGCGAACACCCGGTTGCCGGCGTCGAACATCTTGTCCAGGTCGATGCTGGACAGGCCCGCCATCGCACTGATGCTGATGTCCGGGTAGAACTCCGCGCGCGCCACGTCGGTCTGTCGCATTGCGGCTTCGACCTGCCAGCGGCTGGCGGCGATGTCGGGGCGGCGCGCCATCAGGTCCACGCCCACGTTGTCGGGCAGCCCGCTGCTGACCGAGGGCAGGGCGCGCGGCTCGAGCGGCGGCAATTGCGCCGGGGCAACGCCCACGAGGCTGGCCAGCGCCGCCTGGCGAATCTTGGCGGAGCTTTGCAGTGCGACCAGCAGCTGCCGAGTGGCGGCGAGCTGGGCCCGCGCCGACTGCGCGGTATCCGGGCGGTCCACGCCCTGGCGCACGCGCAGCTCGGCGATGCGCAGCAACTGCTCCTGCGTCTGCACGGCCTGCTGCGCGACAGCGATGCGTGCCTCGTCGGCGAGCCAGCCGAAATAGGTGTCCGCCACCGTGCTCTGGATGGCAAGCGCCGCCGCGCTGTGCTGCGCCTCGGCGGCATGCGCCTGGTCGACGGCGGATTCGATGGTCGCGCGCTTCTTGCCCCACCAGTCGAAGTCGTACTGTGCCTGCACCCCGATGTCGCCCTGGTTGTACCAGGTGAAGCCGAGGAACTTCGGCGGGATCAGTCCGTTCTCGCTGAGGCGCTGGCGTTGGACCTGTGCGCTGCCGTTCACGCTGAGCCCGGCCTGGGCCGTGGCGGCGCGGATCGACTGCTGCGCGGACGCCACGCGGGAGCGCGCCTGCTCGAGATCCGGGGAATCCTTCATCGCGAGCGCGATCAGCGTGTCGAGCTGGGGATCGTTGTACTGCCGCCACCATTCGGCGTCGGGCCAGCCGGCGCGATGGCCGGCATCGAGGCCAGCGAGCGGGACGTCGTCGCGAATCGCGGGGTGGCCCAGTTTCGCCGGGATCGAGCAACCGGCGACGGCGAGGGCGAGGGCGCATCCGAGCAGGCCGCGCGTGACCACGCCTTGGCGGATCGGGACTCGTGAAGTCATGGACTGGGATCCGAAGTCTGAAGAGAGTCGATGTTCAGCGCGACCTGGCGCAGCAGGCGCTCGAGGGTGCGCTTGTCGCTGGCGCTCAAGGAGGCATAGGCGCCGAGCACCTTGGGAAAGAGCGGGGGAAGGATCTTCCTCACCAGGCGCTTTCCGGCCGGGGTGATGTTGAGCAGGATGCGCCGCCGGTCTTCCGCGCTGTGCGAGCGCGCGGCAAGCCCGGCCTTGACCAGGGCGTTGCCGATGCGCGTCATGTTGGTGGCGCCCTGTTGCGCGAAACCGCACAACTCGCTGGGCGTGGCGCCGTCAGGACTGCTGTAGAGCGCCATCAGGGTGCGAAAGTCGCTGTCGTTGAGGCCGTGCGGCTTGAGGTAGGCCTCCACTTCGCCCAGCAGCGTGCCGCCTACCAGCAGCAGCAGGCGGGTCAGGCGCACCTCCTGCTGCGGAGCTTCAGGGATCATCTCGCCCACGCGGGCGATCCCGGCATCCATGCGGCTGAGGCCTTCGCGCAGATTGCTCATTTCATCAAAGAATATTTCACTGGTGAACTATAACGGTACACGTCCCGCACCGACGATCACAAGTGCCGCGTCAAGGCGGGGCGAATCGCGGGTTCACGAGGTGATGCAATAGATCAAGCGCGGGTGAAGTCGAACAAGGCCTGTGCATTCGCCGTGGTCGACGCGGCGATCGAGGCTTCGCTTTCGCCGCGCAACTGCGCGATCGTGTCGAGCACTTCGGTGATGTACGCGGGTTCGTTGCGCTGTCCGCGATGGCATGCCCCCGGCTGGTCGGGGGCATCGGTCTCGAGCAGCAGGTGCTCGATCGGCATGCTGGCCACGACCTGGCGAAGGCGTTGCGCCCGCTCGTGGGTCACCGGGCCACCGATGCCGATGTGAAAGCCGATGTCCCATAGCCGCTGGGCCTGCTGGAGGCTGCCGGAAAAGCTGTGCACCACGCCGCGCAGGCCGCCGAGGCGCTTCATGGTCGAGGTCACCTCGTCCATCGCGCGGCGGGCATGGACGATCACCGGCAGGTCGAAATCACGGGCCACGCGCAACTGGCGATGGAAGTAGTCGCGCTGCCGTTCAGGATCCAGATCGGGAACGAAGAAGTCGAGGCCGATCTCGCCGACCGCGACGGCGCGGTGGGTTCGCAGCTGGGTCACCAGGGCGTCCAGGTGCTCCGGCCGGTGCTGCGCCAGGTACATGGGATGCAGGCCATAGGCGGGATGGGCCTGCGGGTGTGCGCCGCAGATCGCCGCGATGCGGGGCCAGGAGGCCTGGTCGACCGCGGGCACCACGATATGCCGGACACCGGCCTCGCTGGCACGGGCGAACATCGCGTCCCGGTCGGCCGCGAAACCCTGATCGTCGATATGCGCGTGGCTGTCGGTGAGTTCGAGCACAGATTAAGGCTTCCTGTCCACCGAAAATGGCTGGCTACGGTCTAAGCGAACATTCAGTGAATCAAGGGTTCAATAATGTTACGTACGGATCACATCAGGCGGTTGCGGGGTGCGCCGCCGATCCCGACAGGAGAGCATTATGAACAGGTTGGTCGCTTCAGCGCTGCATGTGGGCATGGGCGCTGTGTTGGTATTGGGTCTTTCGGCGTGCAACCGTGACGCCAATGCCGACGGTGGCGTGGGTGCCACGGCGCAGCAGGCCGCAGGCCAGAACGGGGCGAAGTTCGCCCGCGTGGTGAGCGTGACGCCGGTGCGCGAACAGGCGTCGGCGCCGCAGCAGGTGTGTCATGACGAGGTCGTGACGCAGCACAAGCCGGTGCAGGACACGCACCAGATTGCGGGCACCGCCATTGGCGCGGTCGCCGGTGGCCTGCTCGGCAATCAGATCGGCGGCGGCAAGGGCCGCACGCTCGCCACGGTCGCCGGTGCCGTCGGTGGCGGTTACGCCGGCCATGAAATCCAGGCGAACCACCAGCGCAATGCCACGACGCAGTCGACGCAGCGACGCTGCGAAACCGTGCCGGGCAACGGCGGCGACAAGGTGGTGGCGTATGACGTGAGTTACGAGTACAACGGCGTTACCCGCACGGTGCGCATGGATCACGATCCGGGCGACAAACTGCAGGTACAGGAAGGTGTGGTAGCCGTTTCCGACGCTCACTGAGGATTGACGCCATGCAGACATTGCTTAGACATTTGGCTGTCGTTGGATTGGTTTCAGTGCTGGCACTGCTTTCCGGGTGCGAGACACCGCCCCAGCGGCAGGTGGTCTACAGCGGCAGCTCCAATCGTTGCGAGCAATGTGGCGTGGTGAGTGACGTGCGCCAGGTCCAGACCCAGAAGGGTTCCTCCCCGCTGGGCACGGTCATCGGCGGCATTGCCGGCGGCGTGATCGGCAACCAGTTCGGCGGCGGCAGCGGCAAGGTCCTGACGACCGTGGCCGGCGCGGTGGCCGGTGGCGCCATCGGCAACCAGGTCGGCAAGAACAGCGGCGGCCCGGACGTGGCATGGCAGGTCACCGTCAAGCTCGACGATGGCCGTTATGCCACCGTGACGCAGGCTGCGGATCCGCAGGTTCGCCAGGGTGACTACGTGCAGATCCGCGACAATCTCGTCTACCGGCTCTGACGTAACGGACGTATAGACGTCCAAATGATAAGGCCCTCTCGCGAGGGCCTTTTTTTATGGGTTGGAGTCGTGATCAGTTGACCGCGTAGAAGGCATGGTCGCCGATGGTCTTGACCACGCGCTTGGTCGACCACGTGGGTGCCACGGCCAGCGTGGCGAAGTGATCCGCCTGTGGAACGTACACGGTGCGCTCGCCCGTTGGCAGGCTCCAGTTGCTGATGGAGTCGCCGGCGATCTTCCATGCCTTCGTCCACGAGTTGAGGTCGGTGACCTCGAAGTTGCTTGCGGTCGTCGTCAGCGCAAACTGGCGAGGGGAAGTGACGACCTTGCAAACACTGCCGCCCCACGTGCCGCGATCGCGACGACGGAGAGCTACTTCGGCCACCGCGTATTGCCCGATGGTCGACTCACTGCGTGCCTCGAGATACACCGTCGTGGCCAGGCAGGTCTGGTCCGCGAGGGGCTGGGGCAGCACGGACGCTAACCACAACAGCATCGAAAGTTTCATTGTCTGCCTCCAGCGTGCTGTACGCGCGAAGCCGGTGTTGCGTGACTTCATGCGCCGTTGCGATGGACGGGCGGGCAGGCCGTTCCATCTGGATTGAACACCTTGGCCGAAACTTGTGGTCAAGGCGGTTTGCCACGGGATTGTGGCCAGTCGAGCGGCTGATCCGGTGCCACTCTCAACTTGTTAGTGCTGCAACGGCATTGATACGGGTACGACGACCTCGTTGCCTGCAACTTCACCGCATCGATGGCGGCGGATACTCCGGCGTTATCGGCCGGGTCGCGCTGATCCGGACCACTCCGGTTCGTCGCGTATGTCGGCACCCGTGGGCAATGGGTGCCACTGAATTGGCTGGCGGAGACTAGTGGCGAGTTTCCGATCTGGCAAGTGCCTGGGAGTTTAGATTCACATTATGCTCACGCTTGCTGAAGCGATCGCGAATCCTCTCGCAAGCATTTGCTTCAAGCCGACCAGCTCTCCTCGATATGCATCGTGATGACTTTGTCGGTGACGCCGAACGAGCAGTTTTCCAGCGACTTTGCGAGTTCATCGCCGATGACCGCGAGTGCCAGTGCACGTGCGTCATCACCGACGACATCGAGCAATTGGACGGCTCCCTGGTCGCCATGGCGCAGCAAGGTGCCCCCAGTCAAGTACTGCGACAATACGACGCAATGCATATGCCGCTTGTGGCCACCGCGATAATGCAACCGGGCCACGATCTCCTGGCCGGGGTAGCAGCCTTTGTCGAAGGACACCGCCTTCAGGCGCTCGAGGGACAGGGCGGGAGGCAGCAGGGTGCCGGTGACGTCGGCAGGAAGCCATGGCCAGCCGGCACGAACCTGCGGCAATCGCCACGCGTCGTCCGCGCCGCCGGCGCCGACGACGAGGCTGTGGTCGCCGCAGCCCAGGCTGTAAGCATTGCCTTCACGAGCGACAGCGTAAGTCTCGAGCGCGGGGCCGGTGCCGAGGGAGAGCGGTGCATGGGCAGTCAGCCTGACCTTGGCGCGGAACACGAAGCGCTGCAGTGATTGCACCATGGAGGAGGCATCGCCCCCTCGCAACAGCAGGAGCAAGGCATCGTCGGCGACGCGGGCGAGGTGGAACAGGGCCAGTACCCGGCCCTGTGCATCGAGCCAGGCATTGAACTGCCAGTGCCCGACGGCGAGCGCCTGGACGTTTCCGCTGAATTGGGCCTGGGCAAACGCCAGGGCGTCGGCGCCTTCGATCGAAAGGGTCTGGGCAGTGTGATGTGTAGCCATAGACGGGCGAGGTGAGGGCAGGGCGTCGGCCATACAAGTGTGGTCCGCTTACTGTCAGACGATGACGTCGCCGTCAAGGTTGTGCTGAATTTACGCAAGTATTACGCTTTTACAGCTTTCACATACCATGTCCGATACGTCCTCCCAACCAAAGTCCTCGCCGGCTTCCGCTCCCGCGGAACAAGCGACCGTGCCTGCCGTTCCGGCGACGGAAAAGACCCCGGCTGAGCGGCCGGCCCCGGATCCCACGCGCTACGGCGATTGGGAAAAGAACGGGCGCTGTATCGACTTCTGATCCTCGCCGCGCCGGCCCATTGCGCCGGCGTCGTCGGAGATAGGGAAGGGCGGTAAAGGGCATCAGCGATTCCACCCAGGATAGCCGCCATGGCAGACACGCAACGACCGCTCTCTCCACACATGGGCATATATAAGTGGCAGGTGCAGATGGTGACATCCATCGTGCATCGCGCGACGGGTATCGCCCTCTCCGTCGGAACCCTGCTCGTGCTGTGGGGAGTGTTCTCCCTCGCCAATGGCGAAGACAGCTACAACCAGTTCAAGACCTGCATCGGCAGCCCGATCGGGATGATCCTGATGTTCGGCTGGACCTGGGCGCTGTTCTACCACCTGTGCAACGGCATCCGTCACCTGTTCCAGGACGGCGGCATGGGTTATGCGATTCCCCAGTTCGTGCGCTCCAGCTGGCTGTCGATCATCGGCAGCGTCGTGCTGACCCTGATCGTGTGGGCCTACATCCTGACCTCCGGAGGTGCGGCATGAGCGCGAACGGCCAGCAGCACGACGTGCGCACCCAGCTGCGCAACCCCCTCAAGCGCGCCCGCGGCCTCGGCTCGGCGCAGTCAGGCGTCGGCCACTGGTGGACGCAGCGCGTCACCGCGACCGCCCTGGTGTTCCTCGCCCTGTGGTTTGTCGTGACGGTGCTGGGCGCACTGCACGCCGACTACGCCACCGCGCGCGGCATCATCGCCAAGCCCTGGAATGCCGTGCTGCTGGTGGCCTTCGTGCTCACCGTATGCTGGCACGCGGTGCTGGGCCTGCAGATCGTGATCGAGGATTACGTGCATACCCGCTGGAAGGAGGTTGCCCTCCTGGTGCTGGTTAAATTCTTTGCGGTGCTGGGCACCTTGGCCACGTTGATGGCCGTGCTGCGCGTGGCGCTGGGAGCCTGAGTCGATGGAAAGCTACAAGATCCAACAGCATAAGTATGACGTGATCGTGGTCGGCGCCGGCGGCGCGGGCCTGCGCGCGACCTTCGGCCTGGCCGAGAAGGGCCTGAAGGCCGCCTGCATCACCAAGGTGTTCCCGACCCGCTCGCACACCGTGGCAGCGCAGGGCGGCATCTCGGCCGCGCTCGGCAACATGGGCGAGGACGATTGGCGCTTCCACTTCTACGACACCATCAAGGGCTCCGACTGGCTCGGCGACCAGGATGCGATCGAGTACATGTGCCGCGAGGCGATCCCGGCCATCATCGAGCTGGAACACTACGGCGTGCCGTTCTCGCGTACCGAGGAAGGCAAGATCTACCAGCGTCCGTTCGGCGGCATGACCACCCACTACGGCAAGGGCACCGCGCAGCGCACCTGTGCCGCGGCCGACCGTACCGGGCACGCCATCCTGCACACGCTGTACCAGCAGGCGCTGGCGCATGACGCCACGTTCTTCATCGAGTACTTCGCCATCGACCTCATCTTCGACGAAGAGGGCGTGTGCCGTGGCGTGCTCGCGCTGGACATGAACGAAGGCACCTTGCACTTCTTCCGCGGCCAGTCCGTGGTGCTGGCGACCGGCGGCTATGGCCGCGCCTACTTCAGCGCCACCTCGGCACATACCTGCACCGGCGACGGTGGCGGCATGGTGCTGCGCGCGGGCCTCGCGCTGCAGGACATGGAGTTCGTGCAGTTCCATCCGACCGGCATTTACGGTTCGGGCTGCCTGATCACCGAGGGCGTGCGTGGCGAGGGCGGTTACCTCACCAACTCCAACGGCGAGCGCTTCATGGAGCGCTATGCGCCGAACGCCAAGGATCTCGCCTCGCGTGACGTGGTCAGCCGCGCCATGACGATGGAAATCCGCGAAGGCCGCGGCGTGGGCGAGCACAAGGACCACATCCACATCAACCTGATGCACCTGGGCGCGGAAGTGATCCACGAGCGCCTGCCGGGCATCGCCGAGTCGGCGCGCATCTTCGCCGGCGTGGACGTGACCAAGGAGCCGATCCCGGTGATCCCGACCGTCCACTACAACATGGGCGGCATCCCGACCAACTACCACGGCGAAGTGGTGCAGAAGCGCGGCGACGACGTCGACGCGGTGGTGCCGGGCCTGTTCGCCATCGGCGAAGCGGCCTGCGTGTCGGTGCACGGCGCCAACCGCCTGGGCTCCAACTCGCTGCTCGACCTGGTGGTGTTCGGTCGCGCCGTGGCGAACCGCTGCGCCGAGATCGTCACCCCGGGCGCGCCGCACAAGGACCTGCCGGCCAGCGTGCTGGACAAGGCGCTGGCCCGTTTCGACGGCCTGCGCAACGCCAAGGGCAGCCAGCCGACCGCGAAGATCCGCGCCGAGATGCAGCGCACGATGCAGTCCGACGCCGCCGTGTTCCGTACCGGCGAGTCGCTCAAGGAAGGCTGCGAGAAGATCTCCAAGGTCCGCGATTCGTTCAAGGACGTGGGCGTCAGCGACCGTTCGCTGGTGTGGAACTCCGACCTGATCGAGACGCTGGAACTCGCCAACCTGCTCGACCAGGCCGTGGCCACCATGTACTCGGCGGCCCAGCGCGAGGAGAGCCGTGGCGCCCATGCCCGCGAGGACTTCCCGGACCGCGACGACCACACCTGGCAGAAGCACACGCTGGTGGCGGTCGACGAGAGCGGCAAGGCCAGCTTCGACTTCCGTCCGGTGCACATGTACACCATGACGAGCGATGTCGAAGTCGTGCCACCGAAGAAGCGCGTTTACTAATCGCAAGCGGGGAATCTCGACGGTTCCCCGTTCGTTGTACCGGCGCTCGCAAGACGAGCTGTTACGGCAAGCACGAATTAAAGTGAGGCAAACGTGGCCGAGTTTTCGCTACCCAAGAATTCCAAGGTCCAGCCGGGCAAGCATTTTCCGGCGAAGGACGCGAAGAAGCCCCGCACCTTCCGCATCTATCGCTGGTCGCCGGACGACGGCCAGAACCCGCGCATCGACACGTACGAGGTTGACCTCGCCGCGTGCGGTCCGATGGTCCTGGACGCCCTGCTGAAGATCAAGAACGAGATCGACCCGACGCTGACGCTGCGCCGTTCGTGCCGCGAAGGCATCTGCGGTTCGTGCGCCATGAACATCGACGGCACCAACACCCTGGCCTGTACCAAGGCCATCGGTGATTGCGAGTCGGGCGACGTGAAGATCTACCCGCTGCCGCACATGCCGGTGGTGAAGGACCTGGTGCCGGATCTCACGCACTTCTATGCGCAGTTCGCCTCGATCAAGCCGTGGCTGCGCACGCAGAGTGCGACGCCGGACCGCGAGCGCCTGCAGTCGCCGGAAGACCGCAAGAAGCTGGACGGCCTCTACGAGTGCATCCTGTGCGCCTGCTGCTCGACCAGCTGCCCGAGCTACTGGTGGAACGGCGACCGCTACCTCGGTCCGGCCATCCTGCTGCAGGCCTATCGCTGGATCGTCGACAGCCGCGATGAGGACACCGGTGCCCGCCTGGACGATCTGGAAGATCCGTTCAAGCTGTATCGCTGCCACACCATCATGAACTGCGCGCGCACCTGCCCGAAGGGCCTGAACCCGGCCAAGGCGATCGCGGAGATCAAGAAGCTGATCGTCGAGCGTCGCTCGTAAGCGTCACGCTTTTCCCTCTCCCCTGCGGGCGACCCAAAGGGGAGAGGAAGCATTCGGTAGGAGGCGCCCCGCATTTATGGAAGAAGCCCGCGTCAAACGCCTCCGCTGGCGCACCCGCCGCGGTACCCGCGAGCTCGACGCGCTGTTCGGCGGCTGGCTGGAGGAGCGCTTTGCCGCCGCCGACGAAGCGCAGCGCCAGGCCTTCGACGAACTCCTCGACGTGCAGGACCCGGACCTGTGGGACTGGGTGATGGGCCACGCCAAGGCGACCCGCCCGGACTGGCAGGCCATCATCGATGACATCCGCGCCCGCCATCGGCTTTGAATACCGGCCGTCGCGCTGGCTGGGTCGCGTGCTCTTGACCGTGGCCGCGCTGGCGGCACTGGCGTTGTGGTCGAGCGCCACGCCCCTGCTGATCAAGTCCATGTTGAGCCTCGTGCTGGTCACGGCGGCGGTGAGGTCGCTGCTGCGGTTCGTACGTTCACCGGTGCTGGCGGCCGGCTGGAGCCAGCAGGGCGGCTGGACCCTGCGGTTGGCCGGTGGCGAGGATCAGGCGGCAACGCTGGGAGCGTTTCGCGTGGTGGGCGAGCAGCTGGTATGGCTGCACCTGGTGACTCCCGGCCTCGGTCCCTGTTCGCTGCTGCTGGCCCCGGACAACAGTGATGCCGACATTCGCCGCCGGCTGCGCATGCGCCTGGCCCTGGCCGAACCGCTGACGGCTCCCGCGCCGGGCACTCTGCCGGCTGAACGCGGTCCTACGGTTTAGCCGCGTCTCGGGCGATAATCAGCGCCATTCGGGCGGCCAGCCCCCAAGAACCCACAAGCGACCGACCTAATGTTCCGACCGCTCGAGTTATTCATCGGCCTGCGTTACACCCGCGCCAAGCGTCGCAACCAGTTCATCTCCTTCATCTCCACGGTCTCCATCGTGTGCATCGCCATCAGCGTGACCGCGCTGATCACGGTGATGTCGGTGATGAACGGCTTCGACGACGAGTTGCGTTCGCGCATCCTGGGCGCGATCTCGCACGCCACCGTGTCCGGCATGCCGGGGCAGAGCGTGCAGGACTGGCCGCGCGCGGTGCAGATCGCCGAAGCCAACAAGCACGTGAAGGGCGCGGCACCCTACGTGGAAACCGAAGCCTTCCTGCAGGCGCGTCGCCCGAGCGGTGCCGTGGTGCGTGGCATCGAGCCCGCGCAGGAGCCCAAGGTGTCCGACATCGGCCAGCACATGGTCGAAGGCCAGCTGAGCGACCTGAAGCCGGGCAGCTGGAACATCGTGCTGGGCCGCGAGCTGGCCATGACGCTGGGCGTGGCCGTGGGCGACAAGGTCATCATGGCGGTGCCGGCGTTCCGCTCGTCGCCGATCACCGGCAGCGTGCCCAACCTGCGCAGCTTCAAGGTCGCCGGCGTGTTCGAGATGGGCATGCAGGAGTTCGATTCCGGCCTGGCCCTGGTGAACATGGCCGACGCCGAGCGCATCAACCAGATCAACGGCCCGACCGGCATCCGCCTGCGCCTGGACGACATGTTCAATGCGCGCGGGGTGGCCCACGAACTGGCCGACCAGTTGGGGCAGGTCTACCGGGTGGAAACCTGGATGGACAGCCACGCCAACTTCTTCTCCGCCATCTCGATGGAGAAGAAGGTGATGTTCATCATCCTCTCGCTGATCATCCTGGTCGCGGTGATCAACCTCATCTCGATGCTGATGATGCTGGTGACCGACAAGCAGGCCGACATCGCGATCCTGCGCACGCTGGGCTCCACGCCGCGAAGCATCATGGGCATGTTCATGGTGCAGGGCGTGCTGGTGGGCTTCGTCGGCATCGGCTTCGGCGTGACGCTGGGCTCGCTGCTGTCGTGGAAGCTGCCGGGCATCGTGAAGTGGATCGAGCACGTCACCGGCATTACCTTCCTTTCGCCGGACGTCTATTACATCAGCGAGCTTCCCAGCAAGCTCGACGCCGGCGACGTGGGCTGGGTGGCCTTGATCACCTTCCTGTTCTCCTTGCTGGCCACTCTTTACCCCGCATGGCGCGCGTCGCGCACCCAGCCCGCGCAGGCGCTGCGCTATGAGTAACGTCATGACCAACGACATCGTCCTGAGCGCCAGCCACATCGCCAAGGTCTACGAAGAGGGCGACCTCAAGACCGACGTGCTCGCCGACGTGAGCTTCACGCTGAAGCGCGGCGAGACGCTGGCCATCGTGGGCGCCTCGGGCTCGGGCAAGAGCACGCTGCTGCATATCCTCGGCGGCCTGGACACGCTCACCCGCGGCGAAGTGGAAGTGGAGGGCAGGAACCTCTCGCGCCTTTCCGATGCGGACCGCGGTCGCGTGCGCAATCGCTCGATGGGCTTCATCTACCAGTTCCACCACCTGCTGCCCGAGTTCACCGCGTTGGAGAACGTGTGCATGCCGCTGCTGATCCGCGGCGTTGCGATCGCGGAAGCCGAACGCCAGGCGAGCGCGCTGCTCGGTCGCGTGGGACTGGACCAGCGCCTCGATCACAAGCCTGCCGAACTGTCGGGCGGCGAGCGCCAGCGTTGCGCAGTCGCGCGCGCGCTGGTGACGCGTCCTGCCGTGGTGCTGGGCGACGAGCCCACCGGCAATCTCGACGAGGGCAACGCTGCGCAGGTGTACGACCTGATGCTGGAACTCAATCGCGAGATCGGCACCAGTTTCATCCTCGTCACGCATGACAGTCGCCTTGCCCGGCGCATGGACCGCACGCTGGAGCTGCACAACGGCATGCTGCTCGACAAGATCTACGCCTGAGCCCCTGACGTCGCGTGGGCGACCGAGGCAGCCAAGGCCTACACGCTTTTCCGCCTTGGCGCAGAGCGCCACCCACTAAGCTGTCCCCTTCCTTGGGAAGGGGAAGACGGTGCGCAGGGACGGTGCGGTCGCGCCAGCGCTGATGCTGATGATCGGCGTGCTGGCGGTGCAGTGGCTGCCGGTGCTGCCGCCGCGTTGGTTCTGCGTGGTATTGGCGGGGCTCTCCCTGGGCATTGCCGTGTCCTCTTCGCGGGGACGCTGGCTGCTTTGGTGCGCACTGGGTGTCGCGTGGGCTTGCTGGCGTGGCAGCCTGGCGATGGATGCCCGCCTGCCGCGCGAGCTGGAAGGCATGGACGTGCTTGTCGTCGGCCGCATCGTGGATCTTCCGTCCATCCGCGAGGACGCCACCGGCTTCCTGATGGCGGTCGAGAGCGCATCCCTGGGGGATCGCCGCCTGGACTTGCGGGGACGCCTGCGCGTGAACTGGTACAAGGACGCGCCCGAGATGGTGCCCTGCAGTCGCTGGCAACTCGTCGTGCGCCTGAAGCGGCCCCGGGGGTTGGTGAATCCCGGTGGTGCGGACAGCGAGCGCAGTGCGTTGGAGCGTGGCATCGTGGCGACTGGCTATGTTCGCGACGATCCGGACCATCGCTCCCTGCAATCCGGCCCCTGCATCGATGGCCTGCGGGCCGCGATCAGCAGCGCCATCGCCCGGCGTGTCGGCGACGCGCGTGACGCGGCGCTGCTGCAGGCGTTTGCGGTAGGCGATACGCGGGGACTGACGCCGCACGACTGGAAGGTGGCCCGCGCCAACGGCATTCCCCACCTGCTCGCGATCTCGGGCTTCCATGTCGGCGTGGCGGCCGTGTTCGGCGTGTGGCTGGCACGGCTCCTGTACGCCATCGCGCCCGCACTCGCCCTGCGCATGCCCCGCCTGCCGGTGCAGGCAGCGTCGGCCTTGTTGACGGCGGGTGTCTACAGCGCGCTTGCCGGTTTCGGGCTGCCCACGGTGCGCACCCTGCTGATGATCGCCGTCGTCGCGCTGGCCCGGGCATGGCGACGCGCGCCCGATGGCCTGCAGTCACTGGCACTGGCCTTGTTCGTGGTGCTGCTGTTCGACCCGTTGAGCGTGCTGTCGGCGGGCTTCTGGCTGTCCTTCGTCGGCGTGGCCTTCCTGATGGTTTGCATGGCCCACCACGGGCGAGGATGGCGCGGCTTCGTGCAGGAACTGGGCTCGACGCAACTGCTGATGACGATAGCGCTGCTGCCGCTGACCATGTGGTTCTTCGGCCAGGCCTCGCTGGTGGGTGCCTTGTCCAATCTCGTGGCCGTGCCGTTCGTGAGTTTCGTGATCGTTCCCTGCAGCCTGGCCAGCATGGTCCTGCTCGGCTTGTGCCCGCCGCTGGCCTCGCCGGTGCTGTGGCTGGCCGGGCGCCTGGCGCATGCGCAATGGTGGCTGCTGGACGAGATGGCGACGTGGCCGGGCGCCCTCTGGTACCTGCCGCAAGTGCGCCTGTGGGCCTTGCTGCTCGCCATGCTGGGGGCGTTCTGGCTGTTCACGCCGCGTGGCACGCCCATGCGCTGGCTCGGCGGCCTGCTGTTCCTGCCGCTGCTGCTGCCCACCCGTGATCTGCCTGCCCATGGGGGATTCCAGCTGTGGGCATTGGACGTGGGGCAGGGGCTGGCGGTGCTGGTGCGCACCGAGCATCACGCGCTGGTCTACGACGCCGGGGCGCGGTTCCCTTCCGATTTCGACCTGGGCGAGGCGGCCGTCCTGCCTACCATGCGGGCCCTCGGGATCCGTCGCCTGGACCTGCTCGTGGCCAGCCATGCAGACAACGATCATGCGGGCGGGATCCCGGCCGTGGCGGCCGAGTATCCCGGGGCCGAGCGTTACGCCGGCGAGCCGGACCGGATGACCCTGCCGATGGAGCCATGCGCGCCGGGGCAAGCGTGGTCCTGGGACGGGGTGACGGTCAGCGTGCTGCCCTCGGGAAGGGTCGGCGGGCCAGCCAATGATCGCTCCTGCGTGCTGCTGGTGGAGGGGAGCGGCGGGCGCGCCCTGCTCACCGGTGACATCACCTCGCGCGTCGAGCCCGCGGTAGCCGCCGCCATCCCGCCGGGGCCGCCGCTGGTGCTGTCGGTGCCGCACCACGGCAGCCGCACGTCGTCGAGTCCTGCTTTCCTGGCCGGTACGCAGCCGATACTGGCCTTGGTTTCCTCCGGCTGGCGCAATCGCTTCCACCACCCGCATCCGCTCGTGGTGAAGCGTTACGAGGACGCCGGCGTGCCCTGGCTGAACACGGCGACCTGCGGTGCGATCGAGCTGGCGTTCCCGCCGGATGCGCCGCCCTACCTGGTCCAATGCTGGCGGCAGCGCCCATCCCGCTACTGGCGCGAGTGAGCCTGAGACGGGCTCGGGAGCGTCCCGCAACTGCCACCGGTGCCGCGGAACGGCCAGGCTAGACTGTTATGATGCGCCCTTCCTAAACGATCGAGTGGTCCGGAGTCGTTGTGCTGGAAATCCTGATGGCTGGTGGCTGGGCGATGCTGCCCATCCTGATCTGTTCGGCGGTCGCGCTCGCGATCGTGCTGGAGCGTTGCTGGACCCTGCGCCGTGGTTCGGTGCTGCCGTCCGGCCTGGGCGAGGAAGTGCGCAACTGGGCGCGCGCGGGTCAGCTCGATCCCGACCATCTGAATGCGCTCGCCGCCGGCTCGCCGCTGGGTGAACTGCTGGCGTCCGCGCTGGCCGTGCGCAACCGTCCGCGTGAACTGATCAAGGAGCGCATCGAGGACACCGGCCGCCATGTGGTGCATCGCATGGAGCGCTACCTCAACACGCTGGGCACCATCGCGCTGATCGGTCCGCTGCTCGGCCTGCTGGGTACCGTGATCGGCCTGATCCGCATGTTCATGGAAGTGATGCGCGGTGGCGTGGGCGATCCCATGAAGATGGCCGGCGGCATCGGCGAGGCGCTGATCTGCACCGCCACGGGCCTGATCGTCGCGATTCCCGCCTATGTGCTGCATCGCTACTTCCGTTCCAAGGTCGCCGGCTACTGCGTGGAGATGGAGAAGCAGGCCACCCAGTTGCTCGACGAATTGACCGTGAACCAGCCCGTGCCCCGCTCGCGCACCCCGCGCGCCACCGAGTCGAGCGCGAGCTGACGCATGCGTATCGGCAATGACCGCCGGCAGGACGACTTCGAGATCAACGTGATCTCGCTGATCGACGTGCTGCTTACCCTGCTGATGTTCTTCGTGCTCACCACGACCTTCATCCAGCACTCGCGGATGCAGGTGACGCTGCCCAAGGCCAGCGCCGAGGAACGCGACATGCAGGCACCCGCGCTCACCGTGGTGGTGGACCGCGACGGCCATTTCTTCGTCGGTAGCGACGAGGTGCTGGGCGAGGGCATCGAGCCGCTCAAGCAGGCCATCGCCAACGTGGCCGGGGATGATCGCGAACGGCAGGTGACCATCCGCGCCGATGCGATGACCCCGCACCAGAACGTGGTGACGGCGATGGACGCACTCGGCCAGCTGGGTTTCACCAAGCTCTCGATTGCCACGACGCCTAGTCAGGAAGACAAGGGGCGATGAGCGAAGGCAAGAAGAAAGTAGCTCTGTGGGATGCAGCAAGCCGGCAGGTCTACAAGCGGCTGCTAGGCTACTCGGCCCGTTACTGGCCGGTCATCCTGATTTCCATCGTTGGCTTCGCCCTGGACGGCGGTGCGCTGGCTTATTTCACCAGCAAGCTGCAGCCGATCATGGATAAGCTGCTCGAGCAAAAGGATCCCTACCTCATCCGCTGGATGCCGCTGTGGATCATCGGGATCTTCCTCGTGCGAGGCGTGGCCATCCTGATCAGCAACTACGGCATGGGCTATGTATCGCGCAACGTCGTGCAGTCCATGCAACGCGACGTATTCGCGGCGTACCTGCGGTTGCCAGCGGCCTTCTTTGGCAGCGAGCATTCCGGCCACCAGATATCGCGCATCACCTACACCAGCGAACAGATCGCCGGGGCATCGACGGATGCACTGAAAGTGACGGTGACGGAGACCATCACCGTCATCGGCATGTTCACGGTCATGCTTTACAAGAGTCTCTATCTCACCATGGCGCTGTTGATCCTGGTGCCCGCCATCGTGCTTATCGCCTCGGCGGTCAGTCGCCGCTATCGCACGGTCAGCCGGCGTATCCAGGGCATGATGGGCTCGGTCACGGGCACGGTGGAGGAGACTGTCAGGGCCCACCGCGAGGTGCGCATCTACGGTGGCCAGAAGCAGGCGGACGAGCACTTCAAGCAGGTGTCCGACCGGGCGCGCTATCTCAATCTCAAGATCGTTGCCACCAGCGCCGTTTCGGGCTCATCCACGCAGACCGTGGCTTCACTGGCACTGGCTGGCATGGTGTATCTGGCTTCGCGTCCGTCCCAGATAGACCACATCTCTCCGGGCGTGTTCATCGCCGTGCTCACCGCCATGGGCGGCATGCTGTCGTCACTCAAGCGGCTCACCAACGTCCAGTCCACCATGCAGACGGGCATTGCGGCCGCGGAGAACCTGTTTGCGATACTGGACTTGCCACCGGAAGCGGATCGGGGCACCCGGGTATTGGAGCGCACCAGGGGCGAACTGTGTTTTGAGAAGGTTGGACTGATCTATCCGCGGGATCATTTCGAAGCGTTGCGCGGGGTGGACCTGCGTTGTGCACCAGGCACCGTCACCGCCCTCGTGGGCCGCTCCGGAAGCGGCAAGAGCAGCCTGGTCAGCCTGCTGCCTCGCTTCAACGAACCCACCAGTGGCCGCATCCTGCTCGACGGCGAGGACTACGAAAGCTACACGCTGGCCTCTTTGCGCCACCAGATCGCATGGGTGGGGCAGAACGTGGTGCTGTTTGACGGCACCGTGGCGGAGAACATCGCTTATGGCGAATTGGCTGGCGCCAGCGAGCAGGACATCATGGCCGCCGCGGAGGCGGCTCATGCGATGGAGTTCATCGCCAAGTTGCCCGACGGCATCCATAGCCAGATCGGCGAAGGCGGAAACCGGCTTTCCGGTGGCCAACGCCAGCGTATCGCGATTGCTCGCGCGATCCTCAAGAACGCGCCGATCCTCGTGCTGGACGAAGCCACCAGTGCACTCGATACGGAGTCCGAGCGCCTGATCCAGCAGGCGCTGCAGCACCTGATGCGCGATCGCACCACGCTGGTGATCGCCCATCGCCTGTCCACCATTGAACATGCCGACCAGATTGCGGTGATGGATCAGGGGCGCATCGTGGAGCAGGGCACGCACGACGAACTGCTGGCGCTGGACGGACAGTACGCGACGCTGCATCGCATGCAGTTCCACCACGAGAGTGGCGACTGAGGGATACGCGATGGCTTTGGCCGACCGCCTTGAATCGGCCTGGTACGGCACCGGCCGCGCACCGTGGTGGACCGGGCCACTGGCCGGGCTGTATGGCGCATTGACCAGCCTGCGACGCAGCTTGTATCGGCTCGGTGTACTGCGCAGCACGCACCTTTCCGTGCCGGTGGTGGTCATCGGCAACCTCAGCGTCGGCGGCACCGGCAAGACGCCGGTGACCATCGCCATCGCCGATTCGTTGCGCCGTCGCGGTTATCGGCCCGGCGTGGTGAGTCGGGGTTATGGCGGCTCCCAGAAGGAGCCCGTGTTGCTGGGCGATATTCCGGATCCTGCCGTGGTGGGCGACGAGCCCTGCCTGATCCGCGCCAGTGGCGTCGCCGTGGCGGTGGGGCGCGAGCGGCCCGTCGCGGCGAAACTGCTGATCGAGGCCGGCTGTGACGTGGTCATCGCCGATGACGGGCTGCAGCACTACGCGCTGGCACGCGATGTCGAGATCTGCGTGATCGATGGCGTGCGCCGCTTCGGCAACGGCCGCCTGTTGCCGGCGGGCCCGCTGCGCGAACCGCTGTCCCGGCTGGAGCAGGTGGACTTCCGTATCTGCAACGGCGGTGCCGTCGCCCCGGGCGATATTCCCATGCAACTGCAGGGCGGCCAGGTCAGTGCCCTGTTGGACGGGCAGGTCAAGCCGCTAGGCGAGTTCGCGGGGCAGGAGGTGCATGCGGTGGCGGCCATTGGCCACCCGCAGCGCTACTTCGCCAGCCTGCGTGCCCAGGGCCTGCAGGTCATCGAGCACGCTTTCCCGGACCATCACGCGTTTACCCGCGAGGACCTCGCCTTCAACGACGACCGGCCGGTGCTGATGACGGAGAAGGATGCGGTGAAGTGCCGGTCGTTCGCCCAGCCGCACTGGTGGGTCGTGCCCGTCCGCGCCGTTCTGCCCCAGGCATTCTTCGACGATCTCGACGGGCGCGTGCGGCAAGCCGCTGCGGGCTGAGTCCCGGGGCGTCATGCAAAAAAGCCGGCCCCCTGGGCCGGCCTTTTCGTTGCGGCGAACCGCGCTTACTGGATGCGGACGACGTTGCCGTTCGGATCGACCTGCACCAGGTCGCCCACGCGGATCGCGCTGGCGTCGGGCACGGTGACGTTGCTGTAGGCGCCGTTGCCCATCTTGATGCGCAGGGAAAAGTTGGTGGTGCCGTGGCCGCTGTTGGCGCCGATGCGATTGCCGGCGTAGCCGCCGCCCACCGCGCCGGCCACCGTGGCCAGCGTCCGGCCCTTGCCGCCACCGACCTGGTTGCCCAGCACGCCACCGGCGATGCCGCCGATGATGGTACCGGCCATGCTGTGGTCATTGCCCTGGGTGACGTTCTGGTCGATGGCTTCCACGGTGCCGCACTGGTCGCAACGGACGTAGATGCCGTCGTTACGGACCAGGACGTTGCCGTTGTTGCGGGTGGACTGGGCGCTCGCGGCCATCGGGCCGGCGGCAAGCAGGGCGGCCAGCGACAGCACGAGAATACGGGGGTTAAGCATGAACTCTCTCTCCTTGGGTCGGGTTCGGCATCAGTCTATCCACACAGACTGAACCATCGGACAAGTCCCCGCTATGATGTGCGCTTCGACCTGTCGGCACCGTGACCGAAACAGCACGACGACCACCGTCATTTGCGGAGTTCCCATGAGCCTCATCCAAGTCCCGGTTTCCTACGGCGAGCTGATCGACAAGATCACCATCCTGGAGATCAAGTCCAGGCAGATCGCCGACGCCGCCAAGCTGGCCAATGTGCGCACCGAGCTGGACCTGCTCAACGCCACCTGGGCGGCGCATCCCGCCTCGACTACCGACATCGGCGACGAGCGGGCCCGGCTGCTGGCCGTGAACGAGGAGCTGTGGGACATCGAAGACCGCATCCGCCTGAAGGAAAAGGCCCAGGCGTTCGATGCGGAGTTCATCGAGCTGGCCCGTTCGGTGTACTTCCGCAACGACGAGCGCGCGGCGGTCAAGCGCGAGATCAACCTCAAGCTCGGCTCGCAGTTGGTCGAGGAGAAGTCGTACCAAGATTACCGGGCGCCCTGACCCTTCCTGCCCTTTGTAGGAGCGCACCCTGTGCGCGAAAAGCCGACGGAGCGGGCTTGCCGTAACGCCGATCGCGCACTGGGGGCGGGCCTACAAGAAAATAGGGTTACGCCAGGTCCAAATGGGTCGCGCAGGCCTCGAACCGCCCGATCACCTCGTCCACGCCGATGAGGTCCATCACCCCGGGCTTTTCGATCTTGCTGCCCCAGGGAATCTCGCCAGCGGGCTTGCCCAGGTATTGGCGCGACGCCTCGTCGTACTTGTCCACGCACCAGCGCCGGTCGGAGTAGGGGCCGGAGCGGTTCGGATTGCTGGCGGCATGCAGGCCCAGCACCTTGCAGCCCACGGCATTGGCCATGTGCATCGGCCCGGAGTCCGGCGTCAGCAGCATGGGGGCGCGCGCGAGCATCGCCATCATCTTCTTCAGCGTGTCCTTGCCGGTGAGGTCCAGGGGCGCGCGCTTGCAGGCCGCCAGCACCCCGTCGGCCATGCTGCGCTCCAGCGGCGACGGCCCGCCCACCAGCACCACGCGCCAGCCGCGCGAGCCCACGTGGTCCATCACGGCGGCATAGCGCTCGGGGCGCCAGTTGCGCAGAGCGTGGCTGGAGGTGGGGCTCACCAGCAGCGTGGGGACGTCGCCGGGCAACTGCGCTTCCGCCCAGGCATGGGCTTCGTCGGGGATGGGGATGTCCCAGCGCACCTGGGTCTGCTTCAGGCCCAGCGGCTCGCAGAAACTGCCCATGGCGTCGAGCACGTGCTCGCCCGTGCGGGCGGGAATGCGCTCGCCGATCACCAGGCCGTGGCCGTCCTTGGAGCGCGCCTTGTCATAGCCGATGCGCCGGTTCGCCTTCACGAACAGGCTGAGCAGGTTGGAACGCAGGGCCACCTGCATGTGCAGCAGCGCATCGAAGCGCTTGCCCTCCAGGGCCTTGCCGACCTCGCGCATGCCGGCGAAACCGGCACCCTTGTCGAACGTGACGAAGTTCACCCCGGGCAGGTCGCCGACCAGGCGACGCTCCAGCTTGCCCACGATCCAGCTCAGTTCGGCCTGCGGCCAGGCGGCCTGCAGCGTGCGTACCAGCGGCACGACATGGGTGACGTCGCCGATGGCGGAGGTGCGCAGCAGGCAGATCGAGGCAGGAGCGGTCATTAGGCTAGAATCAGTGGAATTGGGGCTTGGAGCGGCGTCGGAAGCGCAGGTATGGCGATGCAGGAACGAATCCGCGAGGACGCCGCCGGAGCGATTCTGTTCGACGCCGCGGTGTCGCCACAAGTCGACGCCGACTGGTTCGATCTCCAGGCGTGGCAGGCGCGCGGTGCCCTGCGCCGGCAACCCGGTGGCCGGGGGGGCGTGGCCATCATCGACACGCCGGCCGGCGAGTGCGTGCTGCGGCATTATCGCCGCGGCGGCATGGTGGCGAAGCTGATGGGCGACCGTTACCTGTGGAAGGGTGCCGAACGCACGCGCTGCTATTCCGAATTCCGCCTGCTGGGCCGGATCGCCTCGCTTGGCCTGCCGGGGCCACAGCCGGTGGCCTGTCGTTACCGCCGCGAAGGGCTCTTCTATACCGCCGACCTCATCACCCGCCGCATCGCCGACACGCGGACGCTGGCCGAGTGCCTCGCGGACGGATCGCTGGACGGCGAGATGGCCGAGCTGGTGGGGGCCCTGGTCGCCCGGTTCCATCGCGCCGGCATCTGGCACGCCGACCTCAACGCGCACAATGTGCTGGTCGCTGCGGAGCAGTTGTACTTGATCGACTTCGACCGGGGCTGTCAACGCGAACCGGCGGAAGCCTGGCGGCAGGCCAATCTCCAGCGCCTGCGCCGCTCGCTGGTGAAGCTGGGCGCTGCCGCGCAGGGCGAGGCAAACTTCGAAGAACAGCTGTGGAAACCCCTGGTCTACCGCTACGAGCGTACCCTTCGCGCATGAACTGGAACCTGCATTTCCTTGGCGTCGGCGCCGCCCATGCCGTGGAGCTGGGCTCGTCGGCCGTGGTGCTCGAGCGCGACGGCGCCCCCGTGCTGCTGATCGACTGCGGCCCCGATACGCTGGATCGCTACCTCGCCGCCTACGGTGAGCCGCCTCGCGCGCTCTACATCACGCACACCCACATGGACCACGTGGGCGGGCTGGAGCGGCTGTTCTTCCGCCTGTGGTTCGACGAGCAATGGCGTGGCCGCACGCGCGTGTTCATCCACGCGGGCCTGATGACCTGGCTGCAGGGACGGGTGGCCGACTATCCGAACGTGCTGGCCGAGGGGGGCGTGAACTTCTGGGAGGCCTTTCACCTGGTGCCGTGCTCGCGCGGTTTCTGGCTCGACGGGCACTGGTTCGACGTATTCGGTACGCGCCACCACATGGCGGGCACCTCGTACGGCGTGGCGCTGGCCGGCAGCTTCGCCTACACCGGCGACACCCGCCCGATTCCCGAGGTCCTGGTTCGGGTGGCCGACGCGGGCGAGGTGGTCGCCCACGATTGCGGGCTGGTCGGCAACCCTTCGCATACCGGCATCGATGACATCGAACGCGAGTATCCCGAGTCGTTGCGCCAGCGCCTGCGTCTTTATCACTACGGCAGCGAGGCGGATGGCGCCGCCCTCCAGGCGCGCGGTTACGCGATCGCGCGCGCCGGGGACCGCATCCCGCTGCCGGCACCGGCGCCGTTGCGACCGGATGCGGGATGACCTGCGATTTCTTGATGCGACCGAAAGCGATGTATTCGAACCACGTGCTGAAGCTGCTCCGCTACCGGGCCTGGGCCGATCGCCTGACCTATGACGCCGTGGGGGCGCTGCCGGAAGGCGCTGCAACGTCGCCACGGCTCACCATCTTCGGCAACATGCTGCGCACGCTCAGCCATACCTGGGTGGTCGACGACATCTTCAGGTCGCACCTGACCGGGCGAGCGCATGGCTACACCAGTCGCAACACTCCCGAGCCTTTGCCGTTCGATGAGCTGTGGCGGCGCCAGCAGGCCATGAATGCCTGGTATCTCGAATATGCGGAAGCCCTGACGCCCGAACGGGCTGCGGAAGTGGTGAGCTTCCAGTTCATCGGCGGCGGGGAGGGGCGCATGAGCCGTGAGGACATCCTCCTGCACGTGGTCAACCATGCCACCTATCACCGCGGCTTCGTGGCCGACATGTTCTACCAGGTGCCGGCCAGGCCGCCGGCCACGGATCTGCCGGTATTCCTGCGCGATGTCCCGCAGCCGGCGGGCTGAGACGGGGCGGTACTATCTTGTACGAACGGCGCGGTGCCGGTATCCTTTCGCCTCTTTGCCGGGCCCGAGTGCCCTGCAGGCAGGTTTCACCATTGCGGAGAGGTGTCCGAGTGGTTGAAGGAGCACGCCTGGAAAGTGTGTATACGGCTTATCCCCGTATCGCGGGTTCGAATCCCGCCCTCTCCGCCAGTGAGTGAAGCCCGCCGTCAGCGCAGCTGACGTACAAAGAACGTCTCTATGGTGGCCCTGTCGGTCCCCCCGCGACGATAGTTCGTAAACTCCGCCAGGCCCGGAAGGGAGCAACGGTAGCGAATGATTCGGGTGCCGGGGTGTGGCTGGCAGGGCCGCCGCCTTTTCGGAGCCAGGCCGTCGATGCCCATGCCGGCGGCTGAGTGCCGGATCGTACTGACTTGCTGTCGGCGACTTGGCACAATCGGCATTCGCCCCAAGGTATCCCGGCATGTCCTATCAGGTACTCGCTCGCAAGTGGCGCCCGCGCAAGTTCGCCGAACTCGTCGGCCAGGAACATGTGGTGCGCGCGCTCACCAACGCGCTCGACACCGGGCGCATGCACCATGCCTACCTGTTCACCGGTACCCGGGGCGTGGGCAAGACCACCATCGCGCGCATCTTCGCCAAGTCGCTGAACTGCGAGCGTGGCGAATCGGCTGATCCCTGTGGCGAGTGCGCGGTGTGCACGGCGGTCGACGCGGGTCGTTTCGTGGACCTGCTCGAGATCGACGCGGCCAGCAACACCGGCGTGGACGACGTGCGCGAGGTGATCGAGAACGCCCAGTACGCCCCCGCCCGGGGCCGTTTCAAGGTGTACCTGGTCGACGAGGTGCACATGCTCTCCAAGCCGGCCTTCAACGCGTTGCTGAAGACGCTGGAGGAGCCGCCTCCGCACGTGAAGTTCCTGCTCGCCACCACCGATCCGCAGAAGCTGCCGGTGACGGTGTTGTCGCGCTGCCTGAAGTTCAATCTCAAGCGGCTGCTGCCCGAGCAGATCTCGGGCCAGATGCGCCACATCCTCGGCGCGGAAAACATTCCCTACGAGGACGCGGCGATCGCCGAACTGGCGCGCGGCGCCGACGGTTCGCTGCGTGACGGCCTGTCGCTGCTGGACCAGGCCATCGCTTATGGCGGCGGTTCGCTGCGCGTGGATGACGTGCGCGCGATGCTCGGCAGCGTGGCGCGTGGCCAGGTAATGGGCGTGCTGCAGGCGCTGGCGGACGGCAACGGCGAAACGCTGATGGCCGAATGCACGCGCATCGCCTCGTTCTCGCCGGATTTCGGCGGCGTGCTGGACGATCTCGCCAGCGTGCTGCATCGCATCCAGCTGATCCAGCTGGTGCCTGGCTATCGCCCCGACGAGGAGGGCGACGACAGTGCGCTCGCCGCGCTGGCCCAGCAGTTCGCAGCCGAGGACGTGCAGCTCTACTACCAGATCGCCACCACGGGTCGCCGCGACCTGGCGCTGGCACCGGACGCGCGCACGGGTTTTGAAATGGCGCTGCTGCGCATGCTGGCGTTCCGTCCCGTCGACGACGGTGGTGCGCCGGTCGAGCGCCCGGCGGCAAGCGGTGCGCCGCGCTCCGCCGCTCCGCCGCCGCCGCGTGCCGCGGCGCCCGTGGCGAACGAGCGGATGCACGTGGCGAGCGTGACGGAAGCGCCGCGGGCTGCCCCGGCACCCGTGGCTGCCGCGCCGGCCCCCGCGCGCGAACCGGTCGCCCGCGATGCGAACGGGCTGCCGCACTGGGACAGCCTGATCGAACAGGCCAACCTGCGCGGCCCCCTGGGGCAACTGGCGCAGAACGCCGCATTGCGTGGCCGCGAAGCGCAGACCCTGATCCTGGCGTTGCAGCCTGCGCACATGCATCTGGCCGTGGAGCCCATGATGGGCCAGATGGAAGATCGCATCAGCCAGGCGCTGGGAGAGCGCGTGAAGCTGCGCTTCATCGAGGAGCGTGCCGTCGCTTCGGAGACACCGGCGGCACGCGCCGCCAGTGCCCGCGAAGCGGCCCAGGCGGCCGCGGAACAGGCCATCGACGAGGATCCGCTGGTGCAGTCGCTCAAGCGCGAATTCGGCGCGCGCGTGGTGCCCCAGTCAATCAAGCCCTACGAAAACTGAAAGAGATAGCGGAGTAACGCCATGAGAGGACAGATCGGTCAGCTGATGCAGCAGGCCCAGCGCATGCAGGACGAGATGAAGCGTGCGCAGGAGGAGATCGCCAAGCTCGAAGTGACCGGCAGCGCCGGTGGCGGCCTGGTGACCGTGCTGATGACCGGTGCGCACGAAGTGCGCCGCGTGCAGATCGACCGCAAGCTGTTTGCGGACGATCCGGAAATGGCCGAGGACCTGGTGGCCGCGGCGGTCAATGACGCGGTGAACAAGGTCGCCGAGGTCAGCAAGAACAAGCTCGGTGGCGTCACCTCCGGCCTGAACCTGCCCCCGGGCTTCAAGATGCCGTTCTAACGGCGTCTTGTGGGAGCGCACCCCGTGCGCGATCGCAGAGTCCGGGCGTGCGGCACCTGAACTCATGCGGATGCCTGCATCGACATCGTCCTCCGCAGGTTGACCGCGCACCGAGTGCGCTCCTACAGCGAATTGTCGATTCATGAGCAAGCTTCTCACCGACCTCATCGAAGCCCTGCGTTGCCTGCCCGGCGTGGGCGGCAAGAGCGCCCAGCGGATGGCTTTCCATTTGCTGGAGCGCGACCGCGAGCGCGGCCTGCGCCTGGCGCAGGTGCTGGGGCAGGCCATGCGCGACATCGGCAACTGTTCGCGCTGCCGCAACTTCAGCGAGACGCCGGTATGCACGCTGTGCTCCAGCAGCAGCCGCGACCGCCAGGTGTTGTGCGTGGTGGAATCGCCCACCGAGCTCGCGGCGATCGAGCAGGCCACCGGTTATCGCGGCCAGTATTTCGTGCTGCTGGGCCGCTTGTCGCCGCTCGACGGGCTGGGTCCGCAGGAGTTGGGGCTGGATCTTCTGGCCGACCGCCTGGCCGAGGGTGAGATCGAGGAACTGATCATCGCCACCAATCCCACCGTGGAAGGCGAGGCGACCGCGCATTACCTCGCGCAGTTGGCGCGCGCCGCCAACGTGCGGCCCACTCGCCTCGCCCACGGCGTGCCGCTGGGGGGCGAGCTCGAGTACGTGGACCGCGGCACCCTGGCCCACGCCTTTGGCAGCCGGCAGTCGCTGGACTGATCACGCATGGACCTGCAGCTCTCCCGAGAGATTCCCGGCAACGACGAATATCGCGCGCTTCGCGAGGCGGCAGGCCTCAGCGCGATGAGCGAGGAGGGGGCGGCCCTGGGCCTGCCGGCGAGCTGGTGCGCGGTATGCGTGCGTGACCGCGGCGAACTGGTGGGCATGGGGCGCGTGGTCGGTGATGGCGGCCTGTTCCTTTGGGTGGTCGACATCGCCGTGGCGCCGTCCCGGCAAGGACAGGGCTGGGGCAGGCGCATCATGCAGGCCCTGATGGACGAAGTGCACCAGCGGGCGCCCAGGCGCACCATGGTCGGCCTGATCGCCGACGGCACCGCACACGAGCTCTACGAAAAGTTCGGCTTCAAGCTGGTCGCGCCCGGCGCGCACGGCATGCTGCTGCGTCTTTGAACGAAAGGAGTCCCGACATGGGCGACACCATCTTCGGCAAGATCATCCGCCGCGAAATCCCCGCGGACATCGTCTACGAAGACGATGACGTGCTGGCCTTCCGCGACCTCAATCCGCAGGCGCCGGTGCACGTGCTGTTCGTGCCGAAGCGGGCCATTGCCACGCTGGACGCGGCCGTGGCCACGGACGCCGAGCTGCTGGGAAGGCTGCTGCTCGCCACCGCGGCCTATGCGCGCCGCGAGGGCCTGGCCGAGGAGGGCTACCGCACGGTGGTCAACTGCAACGAGCATGGCGGCCAGACGGTGTTCCACCTGCACGTCCACCTGCTGGCCGGGCGCCAGATGCACTGGCCGCCGGGCTGAGGTTCCCGCGTCGGCGGGTGGCGCGCACCCGCCTGCATGCGAAAACGCCGGCGCAAGGCCGGCGTTTTCATGGGCATCAATGATGCGGCATCGGCCGAGGTCCCGGCCGCACGATCACGCGGGTGGGGTAGTAGCCGCCCCAGTAGCCATAGCCGCCCCAGCCATACGGTCCCCACGGACCCCAGTAGGGACCCCAGAACGGGTCGTACCAGCCGGGACCGTAGTTCATGATGACGCGCTCCGGCCACAGGTAGACCACGCTCGCGTCGATGCGCGGATAGGCGTAGTTGTACTCGCCCACCTTCTCCTGCATCGTGCCGTGCAACACGCCGGTGACGGTGATGTCGCGATCACGCGTGAACACTTCCGGATCGTAGAAGCCGGCGCGGCAGGCGACGAAGCGACCCTGCGTGTCGCTGTTGCTGCTGCTCGCGGCCTTCGGACGCGCCTGGTCGTCCAGCGGACGCTGCAGGATGAAGAAGCAGGTCTCGTTGGGACCGGGCCGGGTCTCGATGATCTGGCCACCCCAGCGCACCTGTACTTCGCCGCCACCGCCCTGCTGGGCGCCGACCGAGGTGATGTCGGTGAACGTGCCTTGCAGCGGCTGCGGCACCGTTGCGCAGGCGGCCAGCGTGCCGATGGCGGTCGCGAGAATCAACGGCTTGTACATGGACATGGCGCTTTCTCCATCGTGTAGCGGACGCGGCGCGCCCTCAGTTCAATATCATTTGACCATGCGACGCGGTCGAAAGTCCCGTGCAGCCTGTCGAAAGTTCTTCAGCAGGTCGGCGGGTGGTTCGTCATGGGCGTAACGCAATGCCAGGTACGTATTCATCAGGCCCTCCAGTTCAGCGCGGTGGGCGGGGAGGGCCCGTGCCGCGCGAACGAAGAAGTGCTGCGGTCCTTCGCTGCGACGACGTACCACACCCAGCGGGGCCAATCGTCGTTCCAGCAACAACATCGACGCGCGTGCCGGATCGTTCACGGGGCGCTTCCACATCGCCCACGCAAGCCCCAGCGCCGCAAACAACGAACCGCCGACGGCCAGCAGCAACCCCAACATGCCCGGGTCGGCGTCGCGCAGGCCGAACGGCGTCAGCAGTCCATGCTGTCGCAGAGTGTCAAAGCCGATAACGCCTTGGTTCCACCAGCGGTTGACGACGTCCCAGCGGTTGCGCA
>JACXTT010000663.1_pt1 | contig 58689 bp, 35 predicted proteins | sample 9270951 | NCBI WGS metagenome assembly JACXTT01 (sample SAMN15532306, study PRJNA645909) | rock metagenome | isolation source: weathered quartz diorite | place: Puerto Rico | collected 2017-06-21
CGCCCAGTGACTGTTGCAAGTAGCACCCCCCACCCTACCGTATCAATACGCAAGTAAAATAACCACAAAAAAAAAGAAACGCTCTTCGCAACACATTCAGGTCGCACACCCCGCTCGAAGACCGAGCTTGCCGCTCGCCCTGAAAATCATCTAGACTCTATGTCAACGCTGGTCCTCGTCAGCTAACGGCACATCCCAAATGGGGGATCGAAATATGTTGTCGGGCAAGAACGTCTCGAATAAACTGGAGCCGAAGCTAATTTCTCAGACGGGCCCTTCCAACCTAACGGTTGGCGAAACCATTGCTGCCTTACGACGACGCCTCGTTCGAAAGTGTACCGGTCAGCCGTGGTCTCAGGAGGAATTGGCACTCGCCAGTGACACTAACCAAGCGCATATCAGCCGCATCGAGAGCAATCGTAAGCACCCTCAGTATTCCACTCTCGTCCGTCTTTGTGAAGCACTAGATCTGCCAGCGGCGAAGCGCTCGTACGTGCTCGCCCTGGCCGGATACCCGGTGCAACCGACGCTCCCGCAGCGGGCGGAGGTCGACGCTTTGCTTCCGGAAGTGGTTCCGGTCCTCGAAAGCTACCCCTATCCTGCCCTGCTGATGGATACGGGCGAAAGGGTGTGGTACGTCAATCCGCTTGTAGCGCGGGTCTGGGGCGCGGCTCTTGGCGGAAGCGAACACAGGGCGTGCATGAAGTCGGTGCAAGGCCGACGAACCCTGGAATTTGTTTTTGACTCGAGGTTCCAGCCCGTGTGGCGATCATTGGTGGCGGACCTGGACCGGGTGATGGACCGCCACGTCAGCCTGTTCTGGCGCGCGTACCATTTTCATCCGCAAGAAGCTGACATGAATCAGGTGCTGGCCGTCCTCAAACAAAGCCCGGAGTTCCTGCGGCGCTGGCAGGATCTGGAAGAAGGGAAGGTGAAGATCCTCCTTGTCGAGCACGACTGGCTGCCAATACGCCATCCCAGCCAAGGAGAGCTGCGCTTCATGATTTGGCGGACGACGCTTGCCGCAGACGAGCGTTTCATCGTAGCCCATTTCCCGCCGGCGAACGAGGCCGCGCACCGCGCGATCAGCCATTTTCTGGGTCGGTAAACGACAGCGCAGCGGATACCAAGCCCATGTACACCATGCATGGCGGACATTGTTCGGGCCCAGGTGGGAGGCTTACCATTGATTAGAGATGATGTGCCTTAAGGCTTTTCCGTCCCGGCGCGAGATACTGGGGATGTCAGGTTTCGGGTTTGGGACGCTCGCGTTGCAAAGCCTCCTTCAGGCGGAAGGGCAACGTTCCATCTACACCGACCTGCATCCGCGCAAAGGCCACTTTCCTGGGAAGGCGAAGGCCGTCATCCAGATGGTCCAGAACGGCGGCCCCAGCCAGATGGATCTGTTCGACCCGAAACCGGAGCTTACCAAGCGCGCCGGACAGCCGCATCCGGACGGCGTCGAGATCCACCAGCCGAACAATCAGAACGTGCTGATGCCGAGCTCGTTCCAGTTTCGGCGCAATGGACAAAGCGGAATGGAGCTCTCCGAGATCCTGCCGAACCTGGGCTCGATCGCGGATGAGGTGTGCCTCATACGCTCCATGCACACCGAGCACAACAACCATCCGGAAGGTTTGCACATGTTGCTCACGTGCAAGATTTTCCCGGGACGGCCGGTGATCGGCTCGTGGATTACGTACGCTCTCGGCAGCGAAAGCCAGAACCTGCCGGCGTATGTGGTGCTGCGCGACCCGGAAGGCTACAGCGTGGGAGCCAGGCTGTTATGGTCGAGCGGGTGGCTGCCGGCTCTATTTCAAGGCGTGGAGTTTAGCTCCAGTGGGACGCCGGTGCATCACCTCAAACCAAGCCAGCCGCTGCCGCCCACGGTGCAACGGCACAATCTGGACCTTCTGGCGCAGCTTAACAAGGCTTACGGCACGGGACATCCAGGCGAAAGCGATCTCGAAGCCCGTATCGAGAACTTCGAGCTGGCGGCGCGGATGCAACTGTCTGCCACCGAGGTTCTGGACCTCTCGAAAGAGCCCGAATCGGTGCGAAAACTCTATGGGCTTGACAATCCCGTCACCGCAGCTTACGGTACGAGGTGCCTGATGGCCCGGCGCCTGGTGGAAGCAGGCGTGCGGTTCGTCCAGATCTTCGTGGGCAAAGGCCAACCCTGGGATCATCACGCCAATCTCAAGCAGGATCTTAATAAAGTGTGCGCCAGGACGGACCAGCCGTCCGCCGCTCTAGTCAAGGATCTGAAGAGCCGCGGATTGCTCGACTCCACGCTGGTGATGTGGGCGGGCGAGTTCGGGCGCCTGCCCACCACGCAGAACGCGGACGGACGCGACCACAATCGCAATGCCTTCAGTCTGTGGTTCGCCGGCGGCGGGTTCAAGAGCGGTTTGGTGTACGGCGAAACCGACGATTTCGGATACAAAGCTGTCGTCAACCGGGTCAGCGTTCCCAACCTTCAGGCGACGCTTCTGCACACGCTGGGCCTCGACCACGCCCGCCTGACCTATCCGCACGGAGGCCGGGAAGAAACTCCGACGGAAGCTACGATTACGGGCGCCACCGTCGTCCGGGACCTGCTGAGGAATCCCTCCGTCTGAAATCCTGATACATGAGGACCTCGATCCTTCTCCTCCTCACCGCCGCATCGGCCAGGCTTCTATCGGCCGCCGCGGCGCCCACGTTCGAACGCGACGTCCTACCCATCTTCACGGCAAACTGCTTCAACTGCCACAGCGGTGGATCGCTGATCGGACTGGACTTGCGCAGCGCCGAGTCGACGCTGCAAGGGAGCCATCAAGGCCCGGTGGTCGTCAAAGGAGATGCCACGAGGAGTCCCCTGTACCTAAAAGTGAAGAGCAGGGCCATGCCACCTCCGGCCTTCAAGCTAAAGCTCACGGATGCCCAGATCGAGACTATCAAGCAGTGGATCGACGCGGGTGCGCTGTACGATGAAGCGAAGCATGCGGACCTGGAACAGGAGGCATCGAGGTTCGGCAAGTTGGTGCGTCCGCTGCTGGAAGCCCGCTGCACCGGCTGTCACGGCGCGGGGAAACCGATGGCGGGGCTCGATCTCCGCACTTTGAGTTCGGTTTTGCAGGGAAGTAGGAACGGCCCCGTCGTAGTGGAGGGAGCCGCCGACAAGAGTCCGCTGCTTCGACGGACGAAGAGCGGCAGCATGCCGCCGAAAGGGGCAGGGGCGCCGCTCAGCGAACAGGAAGTTGCTGTACTGGGGCAGTGGATAGACGGCTCGCGATTTGGGAGCGCCCCTACCCGGCCGGCGTTGCGCGAGACGTTCTCCGAAGCGGAAGCGCCGCCAATCACGTTGAAGGATCGCGAGTTCTGGGCGTTCCGCAAGCCGCCCGTGCCGATCGTACCCGTGCCGAAGAACAAGGCGCTGGTTCGTAATCCAATCGACTCGTTCGTCCTGGCCAAGCTTGAAGAGAAAGGGCTGAGCATCTCCCCGCAAGCTTCGGATCCGAAGCTCCTGCGGCGCGCCTACCTGGATCTCACGGGCCTGCCTCCGACACCCGAGGATGTGAAATCTTACCTGGCCGATTCCCAGCCGCGGGCCTACGAACGAATGATCGACCGGCTCCTGGAGTCGAAGCAATACGGCGTCCGCTGGGCGCGGCACTGGCTCGATTCCGCCGGCTATACGGACACGACCGGCCAGGAAACGATCTTCGAGGGTATCTGGCGCTATCGCGACTACGTCGTGGACTCACTAAACGCGGACAAACCCTACGACCGCTTTCTGGTGGAGCAGATCGCCGGCGACGAACTAGTGGACTGGCGGTCCGCACCCAACTACACGCCGCAGATCCTCACCTCCCTGATCGCCACAGGCTATCTGCGTAGCACCTTCGACCGCACCGACGCCGACATTACCAACCTTCCGCAGGAACGCTACGACGTGCTGATCGACCTTGTGGACAAAGTTTCCAGTGGTGTATTGGGATTGACCATCGGATGCGCCCGGTGCCACTCCCACAAGTTCGATCCGATTCCCCAGCGCGACTACTATCGCCTCATGAGCGTTTTCAGCTCGGCGTACAATCCGTGGAACTGGACTACGCCGCAGGAGCGCTATCTCGCCGCCGTCTCGAAAGCCGACCGGGAGAAGATCGATCGCCACAACGCCGAGCTCGACCGCCCTATCGCCGAGCTGAAAAGCCAGATGACGCGTCTGCGAGCGCCCTACGAGGAGCGTCTCCTGGAAGCAAAGCTCCTAAAGCTGCCCGAACCGATCCGGGAGGAAACGAAAATCGCGGTCCGTGCCGACAAGGAAAAACTGGACCCCGTCCAGCAGTTCCTGGTCAAAAAGTTTGGCAAGCAACTGGAAATCAAGCCTGCCGAGATCGACGCTTCGCTCTTGGAAGAGGACAAGAAGACGAACACGCGGCTGGAGCAGGAGATCGCTACCCTCAACAGCTACCGGAGATCCTACGAGAAGATCCAGGCGCTGTGGGATACCGGCCCGCCGCCGTCGATGAGGCTTCTACAGCGCGGTGTTCTTGCCTCGCCGGGACCAAGGGTCGAACCGGGGTTTCCAACTGTGCTGAGCGCTCCGGCCAAGTCGGATTTCGTGAGGCCCGCCGACACGCAGGGCCAGACAAGCGGGCAGCGCCTGGCATTCGCGCGCTGGCTTACCGATCCGGACAACCCACTGACGGCTCGCGTCATGGTGAACCGCGTGTGGCAGCATCACATCGGAAAGGGCATTGTCGCCACGCCCGACAACTTCGGCCGCACGGGTGCATCGCCCACGCACCCCGAGTTGCTGGACTGGCTGGCGCGCGACTTCATGAAGAACAACTGGTCGCTCAAGCGGCTGCACAGGCTGATCATGACGTCCGCCACGTACAGGCAGGGCTCGAAGCAGACTCCGGAAGGCAACGCAGCCGATCCGGATAACAATCTGCTCTGGCGCATGAACCTGCAACGCCTGGAATCGGAGACGATTCGCGACGCGATCCTGGCGGCCAGCGGCGAACTCGATCTCACGATGGGTGGGCCTCCCATCCTGCTCAAGCCGCGGCCCGACGGACTGCAGGAGATTTCCGACAAAGATCCCGCGCCGAAAAGTCAGTGGCGACGCAGCCTCTACATCGAAGCGCGGCGCGGCTATCCGCTGACCTTCCTCGAAGTATTCGATTCGCCGCTGATGCAGACAAGCTGCAATCGCCGCCTCAACTCTGCGACGCCGCTGCAGTCGCTGACTCTTCTTAATGACGACTTCATGACCGGGCAGGCGGAGGCGATGGCGAAGCGCATCGCGGCTGCGTCCGACAAGCCGGCTGGACAGATCGAGCTGGCTTATCAGCTCGCTCTCTCCCGCAAGCCGGACGAAGCGGAATCGAAGTGGTGCGCCCGCCACCTCCGCGAGCAGACCGAGGCATTCCTCAATTCGAACGCCGCGCCGGAAGCGGCCACCAGCCGGGCTCTCGCCAGCCTGTGCCAGATCCTTCTCTCCACAAACGAATTCCTGTATCGCGATTGAAACTCATGATGGTCCGCTCTCTCGCCCGCACTGCTCTCGTTGTCCTCTTCGCCGCAGCCGCTAGCCAGGCGCAAAAGCCCGACCCCGGAGGCTACTCCCAAGCGAAGTATAAGGTGAGTGTCACCGTGGGCACCATGGTTACCGTCCGCGATGGCGTCCGGCTCTCGGTGGATATCTACCGTCCCGACGCACCCGGCAAGTTCCCAGTGATTCTGGAGCACACTCCTTACGATAATCAGCGGCCGGTCACCTGGTACGGTCCGCCGCGCGCGAAATGGTTCGCCGAGCGCGGCTATGCCTTCGCTATCTCGGACTTCCGCGGACGCTATGACTCGGAAGGCGAGTTCGACATATTCGACTCCCGGCACAAGACAGACGGTTACGACATCGTGGAATGGCTGGCGAAACAGCCCTGGTCGACAGGAAAGGTCGGCATGACGGGGCCCTCCTATCTGGGCTGGAGCCAGTGGTGGGCCGCCAGCCAGGCGCCGCCTTCCTTGAAGGCAATCGCGCCGGAAGTGGCTCCGCCCGACCCGTTTCATAACGGCCCCTATCAAGGTGGCATTCTGGTTTGCTGGGCCATGGACTGGGGCGCGGGAATGATGGCGGGGCGCACCAACCAGACCATCGGCGAAGGCGCGTACGGCGGCTGGTCGAACAACCGCGTCGAGGAGTACATGAAGACGCCTTATGTCGACCTTCCCAAAGTGAAAGGAGCGGCGCACGCTCCCTGGTTCGAGAAGTGGATTCGCCAGAACCTGGCGACGCACGAGTACTGGAAAGCCATCTCCTACCAAGGGCCGGAAAAGTACGGGAAGATCACCGTTCCCAGCCTCGCTATCACAGGCTGGTTCGACGCCAACTTTCCAGGATCGTCGATTAACTACACCGGCATGAAGATGTATGGCGTGACCCCGGAATCCCGTAAGCCCCGGCTGGTCATCGGCCCGTGGATTCATGGCATCAACACGCGCCAGTTGATCGGCTTCGACTACGGAGCCGACGCCGTCATCGACCTCAACGGCGTGATCTGCCGCTGGTTCGATCACTTCCTCAAGGGAATGGACAACGGCGCCGAGCGGGAGAAGCCGGTACAGGTTTTCGTGATGGGAGTCAACAAGTGGTACGCGGAGGACGACTGGCCGCTTCCGCAAACCAAGTGGGCGCGCTATTACCTTCACAGCGCGGGTAAGGCAAATTCCCTTAAGGGCGACGGTGTCCTGAGTATCGCGCCGCCGACCAGCGAGCCGTCCGATTCGTACGTCTACGATCCCGCCGACCCGACACCCGATTCCTACGACAAACAGGGCACCCGTACCCCTAACATACGAAGGGGCGGCCATATCGATGGCCCTGTAGACACCCGCATTTCGGCCATCCGCGACGATGTGCTCGTGTATCAAACGCCGCCGCTCGATTCAGCCGTTGAGATTACCGGACCGATGAGCGCCAGACTGTTCGCCGCAACGTCCGCGAAGGACACCGACTGGATGGTCCGGCTGGTCGACGTGCATCCGGACGGCTACAGCGCGCTCCTCGCCGACGCAGTGCTCCGCGCCCGGTGCAGGGATCCGAGAAATGCCGGCACGTATAACCCGGACCAGTTGAGCGAGATCGTGCCGGACCGGGTGTACGAATACAGCATCGATTTCTGGCGAGTAACCGGAAACGTCTTCCAGGCAGGGCACCGAATTCGCATCGAGATCTCCAGCAGCTACTTCCCGTACTACATGAGGAATCTCAACACAGGGGCCGACAATGTCGGGCTGGAAACCAGGAGCGTCATCGCCAGGCAGAAGATCTACCACACGGCCGAATATCCGTCGTCCGTCCTGCTCCCCGTGATCCCGGCAAGATGAGGCTGAGTGCGCTTCGGGCTCGCTTGAGTCGCCCAGCTACTTGATATCCACCAGCAGCGTGCGCTGGCCGGCGGCGTGCCTCTCGCGCACCTCCTTGTATGCGGCGAAGGCTTCGGCGCTTTCCTTATCCCTTCCGAGCCGCTTCAGCGCTTGCCCGAGAATGTAATACGTCTTCGGGTCTCCGCTCTTCAGGGCGATCGCCTTGCGAAGCTCTCCGATAGCTTCCCGGTCACGATTGCTGTCCGAGAGGACCTTACCGAGCAGGAGATGCGGCCGCCAGTCCCCCGGGGCGAGTTCCATGGCGCGCCGCACATAGAGCTCCGCCGTTTTGAGACTCTCCCCTTCCGGCCGGCGAATCCCGTATTCCGCTTCCGCGCCGTAATACCATCCATTGCTATTCCTGGAGTTCAACGCACGTAAGTTTTCCGCTACCTTCGCGGTGTTCTCCCAATCGCGGGTGATGTCGTAGCACTCGGCAAGAAGCTGGTACGCCATCTCATCATCGGGCTTTTCCTTAACCAATCCGGTAAACACCTCTCTGGCGCGTTCGTAGTTCCGAATCGAAAGATACGCGACTCCCAAGGCGGATCGAATGCGGAACGATTCCCCCACTGCCTTGCGCGCGGCCTCGATGACCACGACCACCGCTTCCCGTGCGTTGTTCTGGGAGAGCACTTCGCCCAGGTCCAGGTAATATTGTTCGTTCGAGGGTTCCAGCCGAATCGCCTTCTGGAGGTGCTCTACGGTCGGCTCGATTTTGCCGACCTTGTAAAAGGCAATCCCCACCTGACGGTGCCACAATGCGGAATCCTCGCGAGGGTGCGCCAGCAAGCCGGCCAGACTTTCCGCGCCTGGTTGCGCAAGGAGCGCAGGTGGAAGCAACAGCAGGAGGTAAATGGCCCTCATCACTTCGCAAGAAGATTCATCACGGCGGCGGTCATGGCTTTCACCCCGGTCCGGATCGACGGCTCCGGGAGGGGAGCAAAACGGCCGGAGTGCAGCGAAGGCAGCGCCCCTCCCGCAGCTATCTTCTCCGGGGCCACTGTACCAAGCCAGAACAAGCAAATGGGACGCTTCTCCGGCGTCCGTCCGAACACGCCAAAGTCTTCGCCGCCCATTACCGGGTCCGCCACCTGAACCTGTTCCTTGCCCAGTATACTCTCCATCGACCGGACCACCTGAGCCGTCAGCTCGGGATCGTTATGCACCGGCGGAATCGATTCCAGCTCGCGAAGCTTTACGATGGGTTCGCGGTCGGGCGGCACGCCGCCTGCCAGGGCCACTCCCTTCGCGATGCGTGAAATGCTGGTAAGTATCCGCTCCCGAACCGCATCGGAGTAGTAGCGAACCGTCATCTCCAGACGCACTTCGTCGGGGATGATGTTGTGCTTGGTGCCGCCGTGGATCGACCCGACGGTAACCACAGCCGGATCGACGGCTGGGATCTCGCGGCTCACGATCGTCTGCAGCGCCATGACGGTCTGCGCCGAGAGCACAATGGGGTCCTTGGTGGCAAACGCGTAGGCGCCATGGCCGCCGACGCCACGAATGGTCAAGTCGAGCGTATCGGTTCCCGCCATCGCATCCCCCGGCCTGACCCGAACCTTTCCCGCCACGAGGCCCGCGTCCGAGTGCAATGCCAGAATGTGATCCGGCAGAGGAAAGCGCCGGAACAAGCCATCGGCCAGCATGGCCTTCGATCCGAGGCTCAACTCCTCGGCGGGCTGTCCCACCATCAGCAGGGTGCCGCGCCAGTGCTGCTTCATCCGGGCCAGCAATCGCGCCGTCCCGATAAAGCTGGTCATGTGAATGTCGTGACCGCAGGCGTGCATCACGCCTACATCATGGCCCTGGCTGTCCTTGGCCCGAACTCTGCTTGCGTAATCAAGCCCCGTCTCCTCGACGACCGGCAGGCCGTCGAGATCGGTTCTGACCATCACGACCGGGCCATCGCCATTCCTGAGCATGCCCACGAGCCCGTGTCCGCCGACGTTTCGGGTGATGGAGTATCCGGCGCTCTCCAACTCCTTGCCGATACGGTCCGCAGTTTCGGCCTCGCGCAGCGGCAACTCGGGATGCCGGTGAAGATGAGTGTAGAGCTGCAGGAGGGAAGCAGTTTCGCGTTCTGCCAGGGCCTGAATTTCAGCTTCCGGAGCCGCCGGCGAACCTACGACAACTGCCAGCAACAAGTAAGCAGTCTTTAGACAGGTCTTGCCACAAGACCGAAGTATCGAGCCGCAGGCGAGGAAACGCACGCAGCTCCGCACTCGCGCCCGCATCCTAGAAATCGAACCTGAGACCGAGTTGGATCTCGCGAGCAGGAGTGGAATTGGCCGTGATACGTCCGAAGGTCGCTGTTCCGAAAGCCGTGCCTGGATCGGCAAAGTTGGCGTGGTTCAGCGAATTGAACAACTCTCCCCGAAATTGGAGCCGGCGTCGCTCGAACAAGTTGAAGTCTTTGTAGAACGCCAGATCGAGAATTGCGATGCCGGGGCCCTCCACGGTGCCCGTCCCCGCGTTCCCGAACGTGTATTGCTGCGCCCGGCGGAATGCGCTGGTGTTGAAGAACTGAGCCAGCATTGCCTGCTTGTTGGGATGGCTGAACCCGTTGGGCTGGCCGATGATGTCCGGCCTGCTCCCGCCCGCGTTCGAGTTGTTCACCGAATCGGTGGGTGTGAGATAGTGCCCTGACTGGAAAGATCCGATGCCACCGAACTTCCATCCGCCGATCAAAGCCTGCCCCGCCCGCCCGACGCTACTTCCGAGCTGCTTCCCTTTCCCAAAGGGAAGTTCGTACACCCAGCTCATGGAGAGGATATGGCGTACATCGAACGGTGTCGGCCCGGCGTCCGCCTTCCAATTCCTGGTGTCGCGGAACGGAACCTGCCCGTTGAACTTGATCCCCGAGACCGAAGTTCCGAGCGCCTTACCATAGGTGTAGGCCCCGGACACGAGCAGGCCCTCCGGCCCGATCTCTTTCTTCAACTTGGCCTGAAGCGCGTTGTAGTTGTTCGTACCCCACGACGGATTGCCGGACAACCCGCCAAACTCAGGGTAGGGAGACCGCGAGGCGACCGAGCCAGGACCGGGCAGCGGCTGGTTGTAGTTGTAGTCGAGATACGCCTTACGTCCCGCATTCCCTACATACGCCACTTCACCACCCAGCTTCGGCGAGAACGAATGCCCGAGGCTCATGGAGAACTGCTGAATATAGGGCGTTCGGTTCGTATAGGCGGTAACCACACGTCCCGAGGTCGACGCCACCACCGACGTCTGATACGGACTCGCAAACGTGACAGCGGGTACGTCCGGATTGCTGGCGATCGCCAGGGACGGAACCCAAGGCGGACCGAATGCCATGGCCTGCGGTACGTTCTCAGTCACCCAGTTATAGAACATGCCGAAGCCACCTCGGAGTACCGTCTTGTTGTCCCCAAAGACTCTCCAGGCGAAGCCAAGCCGGGGAGCGAAGTCGTTCTTATCCGTTCCCATCACCATGTTCCGAGGCAATCCCAAGGAGCTGGCTGAGACCGCGCCAGGCGGCGTGCCCGGCAGCGTGGGAACGGTGCTGCCGGCAAACACAAACTTCTTCGCACTCAGATCGAACGCTACGAACCGGTCCTTCTCCTCGATCATGCGCTGCCAGACTTCATACCGCAGGCCCAGATTTACAGTGAGATTCCGGCTGACCTTCCAATCGTCCTGGAAGTATCCCATGTACCAGCTCTGCGTCAGATCTTCCACGAGGCGCGCACCGTTCACCGAACTGCTCGCCACCTGCCCCAGCAGGAAGTCGGCGTAGGAATTGAACTGGTTTCCCGGCGCGCTTACCGCCGACGTGGTGAACACCGGGCCGAAGTTGATGCCGCCTCGAGTGTTGGCTTCAAAATCAATCGGGTTGATCCTGTTACGTATGATGTCGACGCCGGCCTTCCAGCTGTGAGTCCCGCTCACCTTGCTGAAAACGTCGGAGAAGATGTAGTTCGTGTACGGCTCCCGCACTGGGGCGAACGGGTCGTCGGCGATGTTCGACCACCCCGATACCGCAATGTTGGGAATTCCGGCCTTCTGCCGGTCCGGCGCGAGACCCGAAATGCCCGCGCCCTGGAAAAAGTCCGTGCCGGACACCTTTCCGCGCTTCCCACCATCGAGGAAGAAGCCGGCCACCGTGGTCTCATTGTCGGCGGTGCGCTGGTACTTGCTTACCCCGAAGTTGAAGGTGTTCAGGGCGGACGGACCGAAGGCGTGAGTCCAGCTGGAGTTTAAGTTATACCCTCGAAGGTCCAGATTCTGGCCGAAACCCGATACGGGCAGAATCAGTCCGGGCCTCTGCCACGGTTCAAGCGCGGTATCCTTTTCGCGCGTGAAGCGGAACGAGACGATGTCCTTCTCCGAGAAATTCCGGTCGTAGCGGATCGAATACTGGTTGCCGTCCGCCACGCGTGTCGGATTTGAGATGAAGTTCGCCGCAATGCCCGGCAGAGTCGGGTTCGGCCAGAACTGTTGGACAAACTTCGCTTGCGAGGTGATCCGTGCCGCAGGTATCACGCCGTTGGCGAAAGGCTGCCTCTGGTTAGTGGCGCGGTCCAGCGTCAGCGGGTCGTAAATCGAGGTTCCAGTGCCGCTGAAATCTCCGTTCCGCAGCGCGGGGGGCGGCACGGAGATTGCCGCTGTCAGTCCTCTCGCCTGGCGCTTCCCTTCGTAGGCGAAGAAGAAGAAATCCTTTTTCGATTTCGGAATTTTGCCTCCGAAGGTCGCGCCGAACTGATGGCGACGGTATTCCGGCAGCGCTCCGGGCTGGAAGAACGGCCGTGCATCCATGTTGTCGTTGCGCGTAAACGCGAATGCGGAGCCGTGATATTCACCGCCTCCGCGCTTGGTCACGACATTCACCTGCGCCGCGCCACTCAGGCCAAACGCCGCATCGTAAGTATTGGTCTGGATCTTGAACTCCTGGATGGTGTCAAGGCTGGGCGAATAGTTCTGGCGCCCAGCCCCGAACTCCATGTTGAGGACGCCGTCGATCATCGTCGTGTTGGAACCGGGGTCGGTCCCGTTCGCCGAAAAGCTTCCACCGGACTCATCGTAGAACGCCGCATTCGCGCTGCTACGTTGGACGCCCGGCGTCAACAGCGCGAGGGAAAGAAACTGGCGCCCGTTGAGCGGCAACTCAACGATTTTCTTATTATCGATCACCTCACCCACGGTGGCGTTTTCGCTAACGATTATCTGAGTCGTGGCATCCACGGTGACCTGCTGAGATACTTCACCGATCTGGAGAACGAAATCGACGCGCGCGCGCTCATCCACTTGAAGCACTACGCCCTGTACGGTCTGGGTGCTGAACCCTGGCGCCGACGCCGTCACGCGGTACTGTCCGGGCTTCAGATTAGGAGCGACGTACGACCCATCGCTGCCTGTCATTACCCTGCGCGCAAGCCCTGTGCTGGTGTCCGTCAGCGCCACTGAGACCCCCTCCACGTTACCACCCGACGGGTCGGTGATAGTTCCAACAATCGTGCCGGTGCTGACTTGCCCGAGCATTGCCGGTACCAAGAGCACAAGGTACAGGCTGACACACAAAAGGCGTAGCCGAGACATTCTGTTCGCTGCTCCTGACGCTGAACCCCTCAAAAGGCTCGTGATAAAGTCCATGTGGGAGTCTAAGAATTGCTGGCGGGATGTACAATGTCCCCGATGCATGGGCGGCGCACCAACCGAACATGGCTTTCGCGCGGGTACCCCCGCCCAGTGCACTGAGTCCCTTCGACGCGATCGAGGGTTGGTCGGCGATTTCAGGGACGACGCGGACTGGAGGAGGCTGGCCTAATCGGCAGGCGGATTCTTCGATTATGCACTGGGTGAAGAGTTGGCGGATCAGGGACCAATCGCGTGTGCCATCACTGCCTTCCGCGAAGATCCTCGAACCTGTATTCCGTGGGTGGACACTCGTGAGAAATCGGAAAATAAAGGGCATCCATCGGCTTGGCTTCCTCTCAAGCCGAGAGGCGCCGGCCGATATCGAGCTTTGGATTCAATATGATGCCGTCGAGCGAGATGGTGAACAGGTCGGTGTAATGCTGTCCGATTCCGTCCCTGGCCACCATTAAATCAATCACTTACAGCCACCTCGGCAAACACCGGTTGTCCCATTAGTGTCCCAATCGTTTCTCAGTTCACCAGCGCGCTGAGTTTTTGCTACGGCCCGAAACTGCGACTCCGGCAGGTCCTGTTCATAAACCTCGGCCGTAGTCGTGAAATTGGAATGCCGCATGAGCGATTGACGGTCTCGCGGATCGGAGGATGATGGAACTCGACAAAGCATGGTTACACGACGCGATGGGTTCGACTCAGGTCCTCGCCATTTGATACCGTATCTGACATTCATAGATGACGCAGGGAGACGATCAGATCTACAGTTGGAATGACTGTTTGTACGTTCCGTTACACGCCGTTCTTTTGGCGGCGGGCCCATTCTTGTCCCGTATCGCCGGATTGGGTTGAGCAGCACGTGGAGTTGCCACCTGACTTCCGTTATGGAGTGCGAGACCGGTACGTGGGCGGCGTCAGAATGCACCGAGCCAGACTTGCCGCAGCCCGGGTTCACGGCGATTCCATGATCTACCGGGATGTCTTTGATGGAGACATCGCCATCTTTCAGCGCTCGGACTTTGATTACGTGGAAAACGGCAAGGTCGTGGTGATCGAGAAGGTGGGTGAGGAGGAAGGGCTTGGAGCTTGGGCGCTGAAAAAACTTGTGATCGAGCGGCCCCGATCATCTCATCGAAGTGAATACGAAGACGAGATAGATTGGGATAATCCAGTGATTGTGCTCCACTCGTACAATCCGCGAGTCAGCTCGAGGCGGTTGGACCCATCCGGCCAGTATCGCGTTCACGGACTTTCCTTCGATCAGTACGGCGCCATGATGCCAGTTTTGTGGATTCGGATTGGATTCGACGCATCGCTACGGTTGAAGAATAGCCCAGGGTTTCGCAGGGATGCTGGTGGTGAACTTCTCTAGAACAGTCATGCCAGAATCCGGCGAACCAAGGTGCTGGCCAATGTGAGGTGAGCATGTGTAGGGCGAGATGGATCCAGTTCAGGAGAGAGGAATCGCGCCTGAATTTGGTCGTTGTCAGGCGGTTTAACTCTGATAAAACAGCTTGTCCCATTTGTGATGTTTACCCGAGGGCGTGGGGCGCCTACCGGGAAACGTGCGATTCAGCAGCTCGATCTCGGAGATCAGTTCCTCCTCCAACCATCGCCAGTCGGGAAGCTTGTGGCTACTGGGCCAGCAACCTGATATCCAAATAGCTTGATCAAACCTTTGTGAATGCCGTAGTCGTGTGGTTCGACAATGCGCTCCTGATTCTTATAGCAAAACCGAATCATGCGTATTTGTTCAATTGCCCTACAAAGCAGGAGATTGATGCCCGGCTCGGGTTGTGGAGACGTAGACGGCTCCTCAACTCTTTGTTAGCACGTTCGCTCGCCTTTCTGTGGGCAATCCTTGTCAGCCACGCTACTACGTCGCGGGCGGCGCGTGCGCCAGCGTCTGGCGGTAGTTCCAAGGCGTCCACTTCGCCGGCTTGGCCGCCAGTTCCCGAGCGTGAGGCTGCAGTTCGGTGAGATACTCAAACGAGTTGGCCCCGCACAACTGGCAGGTGTGGATCAGGCTCATAAACAGGTCGCCCACCTCGGCGCCGTGCAGCGTCTTGGAAAACAGCGCATTCTTGCGATGGAGCACAGCGCGCTTCAGCGCCCGCTCACAGAGGTTGTTATCCAGCGGAGCGCCGGCTTGGCGCAGAAACGTCGTCAGCCCTTTCCAGTGCCGCAACAGATACGTAATCGCCTTACCCAGTCCCGAATTTGGCTCGGTCTTCTTATCCGCCAATTGCGCTTCAAGCCAGCCGTGCAATTGCTTCATCACCGGATCACTGCGCTCCTGATGGAAGCGCAAGCGATCTTCCGGCGATAGTTCTCGAGCACGCGCCTGCACGTCGTTGGCATAGACGCTACCTAGCGATTCCAGTACATACCGGCACTCCTGGGGAAAGTTCTGCGCCACTTCCACAAACTGCCGTCTTCCATGCGCCAGGCAGTTGGCCCGCAGAATCTCCACGCCTGCCAACAGTTTCGGTGTGTTTCGCGACAAAGCGTCGCACATTTGGATCGGGGCGTTTAGACCTGGCGCGCGCTGCTTGACGACGTCGGCCAGGTTCTCTCCCGCGTGCTGGCGCCCGGTGAAGTACAACGCGATCTTCCATCCCGACGTGGTGGCTACAATCCCCCTGGTGAACACGCCCCTGCGATCATCGGATGGCTCGCGCTCCATGTGCAGCACCCGCATGCCAGTATCGTCGTTGTGCAGCACTTCTCCCTGCGCCGCTTGGCGGATCAGTTCATCGTGCACTTGGCTTGATCACTTCCGCAGTTTCCTCGACAAGCTCCCACTGCATGGCTGCCGGCATCGGAATGCCCAGCAGTTCTTCCATCCGCTCCAGCCGCTGGAAGCGCGCGCCGCTGCCGTAGTTGAGCTGTGCGATCATCGCTGCGGCCGTTTCGTCGTATTTTTCCGGGCCCACCCCTTCTGGTTCCTCGGCGATGAACACCTGCCCGCAGGCATTGCAGCGCAGCCTTTCCAGTTCATACACGGTGGCTGCCAGCGGACCTATCCCACGATCCGCACCAGCGCTTTGGGCTCCTTCTGTGTGTAGACGTTGCCTCTGGCGCAGTCCGGACAGCGAGCGCCGTGTGCCAGCTTCGCATGAGCGATCTACACTTTCTCGCCGCCGCGATAGGCATCCGCGCCGTTGCGCCCGTGTCCCGTCGATGGATCCGCTGGCTGACTGCTTTCTTCCGCCGACGCGTTCTTCGCATCGCCGAATACGGCGCTGGTCTTTTCCGTTTTTGCCGCGGCAGGAGTTTGTCGGCCAGCGCATGCAATGCGGTTTTGAGCTTCTGGCTGTCCGACTCACTCAACAGCCGGACGCAGGTCCAGTCACGCAGGCCTGCCGAAAGGACACAATGCAAGTGGATAATCCATCCTGAACGCAAAAAACCCACCCCGTTGTCAGCGATCATCAGGCGTCCTTGCCGGAATCCCACCTTCCTCTGTAGACATGTTGGGACGCAATGAATGCTTAGGCTGGAACCGCCCAAGGGACTGCTGTATACTCTACACGGCAGTGAGTCCAAATCTGGAGATCCAGCATGAGCCGAGTGGCCTTCTGGCCTGCCCAACCTGGGGGTGCAACATGCTGCTTAAACACCTTGACACTGTGATTGCTTTTACGGTCGTGATGCTCGGCATCAGTCTGGCGATCACGGTCCTCACCCAACTTTTTGTCGCCGCGACCGGCTTGCGTGGAACGAACCTTCGATGGGGGCTCGAGCGACTGCTCCCTGCTCTCGCCGAGAATTTCCACCTCAACATCGACCCGAAGACCAAGACGCTCGAAATCCTGTATCACCCACTAATCTCTGATTCGGCGTTTTCTGCTTTCGCCGACCGGTTTCCCCGCGTCGCCCGGTTTGTGAATTCGGTCAAGCCCCTCAAAATTGTCATCGATCGCTGGCGGCTGGGTTCCGCCATTCGGCCAGAAGAGCTGGCCGCGATGCTGAATATTCGTCCCGAGACGGCTACGTCGATCGAAAATCTGGCGGAACAAATCCAGGCACTCACCCCCACGCAGGCGGCCGATGCCCGCCAACTTGCGCGGCAGATCATCGACAAATCGAAGACTGTGGGCGGCCATTTCGAGCTCTGGTTCAATGCCGTCATGGACCGCATCTCACAGCGATTCGCCCTCCACACACGCCTCTGCACCGTTATTCTGGCGGTCCTCATAGCCTTCGGAATGCATATCGACGCGCTCGCGCTCTTCAAAGGACTACTCACCGACGACCAGTTGCGCACTACCCTGATCAGCAGCGCCGATGCAATTTCGAAGCAGGCTGAGGGCATTTTGGGGACCTCCAGCCGCGTCCCGGCAGCATATTCTTCAGCGATGAAGACTTTGCGCGAGGGCACCGAACCGGAAGCTCAAAAATATGCCGACCTAGTCAAAAGCCTGCCTGAGCCTCCACTTACCTTCGCCAGCAGCATTGACGCCGAGACGTGGTTGCGTCAAAATCTGAAGCCCCCAACGCAGGCCGACCAGATCGTCGAGGCCTACCAGAAGATCCTCTCGCAGACGCTCAGCACCGCCGTCGTGAAGCTCAGCGATCAGTTCCGGAACATCGACGAAGCGCTCGGCCAATCGGAGTTCCAGCTCATTGAAAGCCCCTACAAGCCGCGCGACTACTTCGATAGCTGGCCAAAGAACCGGCACTTCTGGGGAATCCTCGGCACCGCCATTCTGCTTAGTCTTGGCGCTCCGTTCTGGTTCAACACACTGAAGTCACTGACCAATCTCCGCCCGATTGTAGCTCAGAAGCAGGAAAAGGAGCAGGGCGGCAAAGCCTGATCCTGTGGCGGACGATAACTTCGCAGTCGTGAAGTCATCCGGTTGGCCAGTCGCACAAAGGCCGATGGCAAAAGGGAACGTTGAAGAATGAACAGCCGATTGGAGTTCGATCCGCCCGAGCAGACAAGGATCGAGGGCGTTCTGGTAATCGACCGAGGCGGCGTCACCCCTTGGCGACGCGAGTAAACTTCGATCCAGCGACGTGCTCAACTGGCTCAGTTGTATCGGTCCGTCACGTCAGTTCGAGATTACAACCGGCAGTTCTGGATGAGGACAACTGGCGAGCTTTGCGGGTGAGTTATCGCAAGCCGTGCCGGTTTGAGGTGACTCTATATAGTATTCAGGTGACCCCGGACGTCGCGGTCGCATCCACGCGGAGCCGTACCGTCCGTCAGTATAAAAGTTGTTGGAATTACTGCCGGCGCGGTACAACAACTTCATGTTCCGGGTGCGGGTCCGTTGGCGGTCTTGAAGGTGATTAAGGAATGACCGGTCTTGACGTGATCATCGAGGCGCTAGCCTCCCGCCGCCAACTTGCCTTCGAGGATGACATGTCCTGCAAGGGAAGGGTAATCCCGCTTGTAGTTATTCAGCATCCCCAAAATGAACCTCCGCTTCGCGGTAGGGATCACGACCTCGTCTACGCAATCTAGATTGACGCGGACCGTTCCATCGTCTTCATCGACCACGCAGTTCCAACACCAAGTGCGCAACTCATTCAAGATGCGCCCAACATCGGAACTCTTGATGGCCCGCTCCTCATAAGGCTCGCCTGTATAGAGACGATCGAGTAGCGGCGTGAAGGCTTTCCGGGATTCTTCGTTTGGCAGATCCAAGCCGAGCGTGAGGGTCACCTTACGATCCAAACCACTTCTTACGACGCGCACGCAAACCCGGTAACTACGAATCCCGTCTTTGCGAATGCCGGGCATGCCCGAGTAAGGATCGTCAAGAATCATGGCACTGATTGCTAGGCACTGCCAGTTCTTTGTGGGAAGAAAATCTTCGATCGTGAGGGTGCACCGCCCCCGCGGCATATTAGCGCGGTCGGCAGCCCGCAGGATCTCATTGTACTTCTGGGCTTCAGCCTCCGAGACTGAGCGTTCGAGAATTTCACTGAGTTCCCGCCGCAGCATGGTGAAGTCGCCGTTGGCGTCCAGTTGCATGATTCGATACTCTTTGTCGAACGATTCACCGAACTCCGGAGTGAAAGGACAGAGGAGCGTGCGCTGCTTGCGATCCTGATCGAGACTTGCGGCTTGAATGGCTTCCGCCGACGAAGCGTACCCGTCGGTCAAGAATAAGTGTGGTTCGCCGTCGACTTCGAACACACCGACGCGGTGAACCGGGGCATAGGTGCCGGAGTCCACGAACACGCCGTCAGCGTTGGGCGCGAAACTCCAACCGTTATCGACCAAGTTAACTCCAATAGCCTTCCACTCATCCCACAGTTTCGAAAGGCGTTTAGCACGGGAGGGGCCACCGAGGGTCCAGACATGAATGTTGCGGACTGGGATCGCTGGATAGGCTTCACGGATGGCCCCAAGCAGCTTCTCGCGCGGCGTCAAGTAGTGAATCGCCAACGACCCTTTCTCGGCTACCTCAACGACCCTCTGTGGCACGGTTAGGGCGCCCATGTAACACTCGTATGGGCTGGTTAAGGTCAACGGTTGGTTGAAAACATGCAGGACAACCATCGGCCCGCTCGGATCGCCGCGAGTGAATCGCGACGTATTCTCCAAGGTGTCGATTGCCGCTCCCCAGACGGTCAGGTGCTCTTGCTGGATCGAGTCGACAAAGGCCTCCCAGTTTGAGCCGCTAATCAATTGCCCGACCTGCTCCTGCAGGAAGCGAGCCACTTCCGGACGGGCAAAGATGCGCCCAAAAGCAATCTGCGGATTTGCTCCTTGTTCTGGCGTCTCGCCGGCTTTCGGCATCCAGCCTTCGCCCAGGCTCACCAGCAAAGCATGATTCTCCGGCAATCCGCGGGTACTAAAAAACAGCGCTTCGCTCAGGATGTATGCCGAGATGGCATCAGCCTGCTTCTTGAGCGCGTTCACACTGACCTTGTCTTTATCGCGTCCGGATCCGAGTCCGCCATAAAGCCAGGTTCCCAGCGCGGTCGCAGCCATGGAAACAATAAACCGCTTCTCCATACGGGCAGTGACAAATGTCGGCCTCGCATCGGGCGCGGTATCTTCAACACCTTCCAGACGCAGGTGGAAACGGCCCAGAACCGGTTGGGTGAGCCACACCCAGTCGGCGATGCGATTGCGCTCTTCGGGGCCGACGGAGCGGCTAATGCGCGTATCTTCGAACTCGCCGTGGTCGGGGCTTTGCTGCAGACCAGGAGCGGGGACGATCTGGGATCTGACCATCGCTGTAACGACAGAGTCAATAGTCAATCCACGTTGAGTGGCGAAAGTGCTGAGCTGCGTCGCCAACTCCGGCTCCAACTGGATGGTAATAGCTGTGGGTACGCTGTCCTGATCAGGTGGCTTTCTTGTACGAGGGGTATCAGACGTGTTGACATTTTCTGTTGCCATGGTTGAGTTACCTCTCCGTCGTAATCGAGGCTGGTGATGGCTCGCGTGGCATATCGTCCTTGGCCCTCTCAACCATGCGCGCCGTCGTTTCTTTCGAAGTAGTTGGCCCCCTTGGCGCTCCACCTAACGGGCGGATTCGTTTGCGTAGGGGCTCTACGCTTATCGTCGTCCCGGAAACCTGTGGCAGGGGATCGAAGGGCGCTGGGAAGAACATTTCGGGGCAACGTCAGCAATCTTTTGCCGGCGCTGAACGAAACGGCTCGCACACCTTCTGAAACTGTGCCGATCTTTGTTGATAGTCCCCTGCGCACTCCGGTCAGTTCCTATCTGGGCTCTCGGCCCTCCTTCTCGTTCTTGCCCGCCTACGCTCCCCGCTTCTTCCTCGCCGCCCAGTATTTCCTCATCCTCTCTGCCTGCGCCTCCCGCTGGGCCTTCGTGCGCTTGGGCCGGGCGCGCTTGGCCTTCGGCTGGGCCGCGGAGGCCGGTGCCAAAAGAGCGGCCAGTGGATTCTTGGGCGCCCTGCCGCGCCTCTTGGGTATCCCGCTGCCCTGAAGGATGGCGATGGCCTGGTTGAGCTTGTCGCGCTCGGCCGTGAGTGCTGCGAGGATGTCGGTGATCACTGCCCGAAATTATCACATCCCGCTCGGTTGGAGCAAAGGAAACGGCCGGCGGCTATCGACGCGATGAACCTACACGCGGAGAGACACGCGCATGCAGCCGGGGCGTGGTCCTTCGATCCCTCGACGGAAGACTATCCAAAAGTCGGCTCAAGTTTACGTGTTGGGCGCGACCACTGAATGTGTGTCATTTGTTCCACTGGCCGGTGATTTTCCCCCGGTCATGCGGGATTCGGAAAGGTTGGTTCGAGCGCGAAGGCGAACTGGCAGGCGAAAATCTAGCCCCAGAAAGATTCGAGCGAGCCGAACGATTGGGATGGGTTGTCAGCACTGTTTGTCGCCCTATACGAAGGCGCTACGAAGGCGCTCTTCCAACAGAAACGGAATGGCTTTAAGCCTTGCAAGTATATGATTCTAAGCCTTACGCTGGCTAGTCTCGCTATGCACCTGCACCTTTCAAAACCTTTCAGAGTCATCCGTTGATGAACGTGAAACACTCTGGCTTGATGGATTTCTACTGTGTCCGGATCGTGAGTCGTGATTGCGGCGCTCGACTCCGCCTTGGCCTAACGCTTCCGAGGTTCAAGAGTTGTAGAGAACTACTCGGGCGTTCTGTTGCAGCCTGCTAGTTCAATGCATAACTCAGTAGCGCTCGCACATTGAACAGCCCGTCAATCTCTCGCGGCCCGCCGCCGCTTCGTCTGACCCAGAGCGGGGTGTAGAAGGCGTCTACCGTGAATGTGAGTCGCGGAGTTAGCAAATAGCTGACGCCGACGGTTCCGTTGAATGTCACGCCGCGCGTCCAAAGTCGACTTCGGTCGAGCCCACTGTCGAGCAATGCATCGACCTCGAACATGCTGTTGATGAGGTTGACTCCTACGGCGCCGTGCGGTATCAACTTCGGCAGTTTTGGAATCTGGTAAGCCAATTGAACCTCGGTCCCGGCGTATCTCAGTCGCACAACATCTCTGGATTGGGCGATGCACCCGGAAGGGTTATCAGGGGATCCTGCCGGAGCTGCAAGCGCTCGTTCCGGACAGGTGATAGCGCCCCTCACCCAGCCGGTCTGACCGTAAGCCCGCCAGCCGAGGCGCCACTGAGCTCGCTCCAACAGCGGCCGTTCAACGCCGAGCGCGAGCAGTCGCGGCGTCACGCCAAACGTTCGAAACGGCGGCGGCCCGGCCGCAACCACGGAAAACTTGCCTGGCAATCCCACCCTCAAGGTTGGCCGCACCAGGAGGGGCACTTTGCTCAGATCCTCTTCTTTCCTCCCGCTGAAGCCGACACGCGCGCGCTCGGCGCTGAGTTCGGGCAGCCATCCCAGCTCGATCCCAAAAGTAACGGAACCGAACTGGCGTGGTTGCGCCTCCCTGTCTTCGGGCGGCTGTAGGCCGCTAAGAAGAGTTGTCGACGTGAAATACTTCAGCGCCCACCCCTCAGGGCTATCGAAGCGCACGTGCCGTGCAGGTGCACTACCGGTCGCTTGTGCGAACGCGTCGCCGGTGAGAACACAGGCCACGCTAATCAAACACACGAAGAACCTGCTTGACCCTCTCTGGATTCGAATCATGTCAGTTATACCTCCATGGCCAACGTTCCGGTGTTCGTTGCTCATCGGAACGCTGTGTGATTCGGAACGAGCACGTTTTGGATTTTCTCTAACGTGCTAACTGGATGTCGAACTCGATTCTGATTTCATCTTTTACTCGTACTGTGCCTCCCGCAATCCGAACCGGCGTGATGCCGAAGTCCGTCTGCTTGAGCCGTGAATTTCCGACGTAATGCCCGGCCCGTTCGCTCACTTCTACCGCCACGGATCTGACCTGGCCGTGCAGGTTCAGGGAGCCCCGCACCATCCAGGTGCCCGGGCCCCGCGGTTCTGCTGCGGTCGATCGAAAAACGATCGCCGGATAACGCTCGCTGTCCAGGACCTTCGGGCCGAGCATCGTTTTCTGGATCTCGTCGCGGTCTCTGTCGGAGACCTTTGAATCGCGGACACGCAATGCCCCTGCATCTACGCGTAGTTCAACCTGCCGCGCGCCAAGATCGACGTTACCGCTCGCAATCGGCGCCGCGATTTCATGATCGTGCCCGAAGGCGCCGAAGAGGCCGGCAGTGTCGGCCCGCACGGTCACGACCGACTTGTTGCTATCAATCATCCGCTGCCCGGCTCCCGGCTGCGTCGTGTCGCTTCGCAGAGAACTCGTTATTCCCACAATCAAAACCAACGCGGGCGTGAACCGAGGTGTTAAATGACGACAATCTTGTCTTTGCACGGTGAACCTCCCAACCAGCCTCATCGAGGCGTAATGTCAAATAAAGAGTTGCATTCCCTGTGCCAGAATTGCACTGCCGAGGGTCGGTTTAAACGTGCGGAGTTCTGTTTTCAGCCGATTCGAATTAGGGGCGGCGGATTATTTAACAAGAGTATCGCTCCAGTAAGAGCTCAACACAAATCCCGGAGATTCGATTCGCTCAAAATTCGCCCCAACGACTGGCCACGACTTCGTGATGGCCACGGGAGGAGCTGTTCACGAGACGCTTAGGGGAGCCCTGTCAACGACGCAGAGCGGCTCTCGCAAGATCCGACGTTCCGGCTGATCGGTTCCGGGAAGATCTGGGAGCGTGGGGCAATGTTGACTTCGCGGCGGCAGCCCTTCGAGACCGAAATATTGGCCGAGGAGGACAACTTCGACAGCTTGGGCTTGAGGCCTGGCACGGATCGAGCACAAGGACTTTGTTGGGGATTCGTCAGCGGTCTGATCGCGGCAGGCTATGCCTTGCCCTTGGCTTCCGAAAGGAAAACATCGCGCAGCCGGCGGGCGGCGAGAATCTCTTCTCCTTCTTTCATGCTCCGCGTCTGGAGCACACCACTGTGCTCGTCACCGTACTCGGGATAGTAGATAACCCGCGGTTCGCCGGCTTTCAACATCTCCGCTAGTTTCTTTCCGGTGATTGGGATCAACTTTGGATTCCAACTGAACAGGACTTCGAGAAATCCGTGGTCATGACCATCAGCCGCAGGCCTAGCCTCGGCGCGAAGACCGGGGATTCCCTGGAGTTCGCTGATCAGGAATCGGACTTTCCTGTTCCACGTCTCGTGCACAACGTCGCGATCGAGCGAAAGGTAAAGCTGCATCGCCGTGACCAGCCCCACGATTTCTTCCTTCCCAACTTTCATGCCGCGTCCGATTCCGGTATTGGGGGAGTGGTTCAAGGACGCGGCTTGGATGAGGTCCTTCCGGCCGGCCAGGATTCCGGTTGCCTGCGGGCCGAGGAGGCCTTTGCCGCCGCTGATCGCCACCAGGTCGAAACCCATTTTCGTGAAGCGAGTGAGCGTCTCCGGCGGCGGGATCTCCGCGGCTGCATCGATCAGTACAGGCACGCCAGCCTTCCTGCCCAGTTCCACGAACTCATGGGGCAACATCACGCGGCGATCCAGCCTTGCGGCCTTCTCGGTGCTCGCGAGCGCGGCGATCATCGCCGTTTTCGGGCCAATGGCGTTTGTCAATTGTTCGCGGGTCTCAAAATCGCGGACCACCATGCCGGCCGCGCGGTAAGCACGATCATAATTTTCGCGATGCGCTTTCTGCATCAGGCACTCCGTCTTCTGCCAGGTAGGACGAGGCAGCGCATCGATCCGGGACTGGTCCGAGCCGGTGAGACAGGCGGCCGCGCCCAGGACCATCGCCGAAAAGGCGCCAGCCGTTACCATCGCCGCTTCCGCCTGCATCCACCTCGCAATACGTTGGCCGGCCGCTTCGTTCAGCTCATTCAGATCGATGAAATAGTCGTTCGCCTCAACCATCGCCCGCATGACCTCGGCAGGCATGAGGGACCCTCCAAACACCGTCGTGTGGCCCCGGCCGCAGAGAAGGGGCCGGAGTCCGAACATCCGCGTGTAAATGCTGTCAGCGCCGAAAACGCGGGGAGATGACTGCAGGTTTGTCGGCATCGCCGCCATAGCCGCGATAAGCCTTCTCCGGTTGATTTTTGAAGTCGATTTCATGGCGTCGGTCAGAATTGGAATCGCAGCCCGAATTGCATCTCCCTGCCGAGCCCTGCGCTGGTGACGCGGCCGAAGAGGCCTGAACTGATTTCCAACGTCGGCGGGTTGAATGGCGGCGTGTTTGTGAAGTTGTAGTTCTCCCAGCGGAACTGAATTTCTTTGTGTTCGCCGAGGGGAAAGTTCTTGAACACCGCGAAGTCGAAATTCGTGAGTCCCGGAGCGACCAGGACGTTGCGCCCGCTATTGCCGTAGTGCCCCCGCGCCAGCACGAACGCGGAGGTATCGAACCACCGATCGAGGGTTCTCCGGCTTGAATCGAGATTTCCGTCGGCCAGGCGGTCCGGGCGCCGGTTGCAGCGCGGGCAGCCGTCGTCGATAGGCGACACGCTTTGGGAAGGATGCATCGGCAGCCCTGTCTCGATGTTGAACGAACCGTTCAACTGCCAGCCGCCGAGCATCTGTCCCCGGAAATCACGTTTCCCGCGGTAGAGCGGCAGCTCCCAGATGAAGGCGGTGGTGGCGCGATGGCGCTGATCGGTCTCCGCCAGACCCTTCTCGAGCCTCCAGGCGTAGGGATTGTTGTGCCGCAGGGCTCCGCAGCAGGCAAAGGAGTCGAACATCGTCTTGGACCACGTGTAGGTTTGGAGGAAAGTAATCCCCTGAGCCATACGCTTTTCGGCCTTGATCAGGAGCCCGTGGTAGCTGCCGGCCGCATCGAGCGATATGTTTTCAATCGGCCCCCAGTTGGGATAGACCCGGGTCGTCGTTCCGGGAACATAGGGATTGACCGTGCGGGGGGAATCGAAATGCGACGATTTCGAACCCATGTAGCCGATATCGAGGAGCACCGCTTTCGGCAACATCCGCTGGATGTTGAAGTTCCATTGCTGGACGTCCCCCACACCTTTCCTGGTGTCGGCGGAATTGATTTCCGAATTGATGTTCAGCGCAGCGGCCTGATCGGCATTTCGCATACGGATGCGCACCATGCCGGCGGTATTGAGTTCGTTGATGTTGAGATTGTTGGGCGGATTGGCGGCCAACGCCGGCACGAACATGTTCATCATGTTGACGTTGTAGAAGATACCGTAGCCGGTGCGGATGACGGTGTTGTTACCGCCGAACGGGCGCCAGGCAAAGCCTAGGCGCGGGGCGAACAATTTCCTGCTTGGGTCGTTCAACGCGCCCTCGGTCAGCACGGCCGGGAACAGTTCCTGCCTGGTGAAATCGAAGTTGCGTGACTGGCCGCCGATGTCGGTAATGGAAGAGTTGTACTCGTACCGGACGCCGATGTTCATGGTCAGTCTGGACGTAATCTTGAAATCGTCGGTAATATAGCTGTGCGACCGCCAGAAGCGCGTGCGCGGGTACGTGCCTGGATCGGCTCCGGGCGGAAGCTTGTCGGTGAATCCAAGGCGGACCTGCTGCGGTTGGTCGAGCAGGAAGTCAGCCCACGCCAACCGGCCACGCTCGTTGCCTGCCACCCCGGGAGCGGTTCCGGAATGGATTCCGGTAAAATCGAAGGCGCCGCGAACGAAGCTGATCGTCCTTCGATCGAGCCGGAGCATGGTGAACTCGCTCCCCATCTTCACCGAATGCCTCGCTTTAGTAAACGTGATTTGATCAGAGATCTGCCGTGACTCGTCCCAGATCGTGTTGATGTCGGTAGTTCCAAGGCCGGAAACAATCCCGCCCAGGCCGATGCTCGGCAAGCCGGTATCGCTTGGAACATTGGTCTGACCGGGAATTCCAAGGTCCTTGAGGATATTGAAGCTCGTTCCACTCACGTCATCATTGGTCTTAAAAACGTCGCGGTTATAGGAGACCCTCAGAACATTGAGCCAGGTCGGGGTGAGCACCCGAGTGTAATTCATCGTGGCGTTTTGCTGCCGCCGGGGACGGCGGTTGACAAAAAACGGGTGCGGGTTGATCGGGAAGACCGGCAGGTTGACGGTCTGGATGCCATAGCGTCCGAACAGCCTGTTCTTCTCGTTGAAGTTGTGATCGCCCCGAACGAAGTACTGGTCGTCGTTATCGCGGTTACGGCTCACACCGGCGAAGTTGTTGTTGCCGGTAAAGTCTGCCTGCCCCAAATTGGGCGCCGGCCAGAACTGAAAGAGCTTTTGGGAAATGGGAGAGATGCGGCTGGCCGGGATTTGATTTCCGGGAAAGGGAGCCTTCGCGTCGAGGTCCATGATGGGTATGAACGATCCGTCGGCCCGGCGGAAGAACGCCTCGGTGAGATCGCCCCGCTTCATTCTGTCGGTAGGATAAATACCGAAGCCTTGCGTGCTGCGCCGCTCCCGGTACAGTTCTCCATTGAACGTGAAGAACGACTTGTTGTGACCGTCATAAACCTTGGGAATCCACACGGGTCCACTGATGACGCCTCCAAAAGTGTTGCGCCGCAGAGGCGGCTTTCGCGAACCGGGCGCATCGAAGAAGTTGTGCGCATCAAGCACATCGTTGCGGAGAAACTCGAAGGCTGTCCCGTGGAAGACGTTGGCTCCGGGCCGGATGGTGGCGACGATCTGGGCGCCTGACTGGCCGCCGTACTCTGCCGAGTACCAGCCCGCCTCGACACGGAACTCTTCAATTGCCTCCACGGATGGCCGCATCCTTACCGCCCCGTGGATGGCGGTCCGCAACGGAGCGCCATCGAGATAGATTGCGTTGTTCTGCACTTTCTGCCCCATGGCGGCGACGCCAAAGCCGGGTCCGAATCCGCTGGTGGTAACGCTCGAGGCCGGACCGCGGCTCATCCCCGGCGCAAGCAGAGCCAGGCGGAACAGGTTGCGGTTGCCCGGCAGCGGCAGTTCCCTGATCTTGGCCGCATCAATGACCGTACTCAGCGTAGCGTCGTCAGTGTTCACCGACAGCGCCTGAGCATCGACGCTGACCTGCTGCGCCAATTCGCCCACCAGCATGCGTACGTCGACGCGCTCTCGCTGATCGACCTCGAGCGTGATGCCGCGCACGATCGTCTTGCGGAAGCCCTGAATCTCGACGCTGACCTCATAGCTGCCGATTTCGAGCGCCGGAACTTCGAACAACCCATTGTCCCGGGAGGTGACGGTCCACTTTTGCTGCGTGCCTGTATTGAGTACGGTGACGGACGCGCCGACGATTGCCGAGCCCGATTCATCGGTGACGGCGCCGAGGATACTCGAGCGCCCCTGTCCGAACAAGCCGACCGCGGTGAAAACAAGCAGAACGAGGATTCTGTACATGATTTCCCCCGCGGATCATGCTATCACTTCCTGGCGTCCAGTCGTTCCCTCACATAGGCGTCGTACTCCTTCTGGTTTGTGGTGACGAGGGACCGCCGCACCATTCACTCGACTTGTAATTCCCGCTTCGTTCTACTCGTCATAGACTTGCGTCAATTCGCCTTTTCGACGATCCCCTTCACAAGCTGCGGCGGGATGAACATGATGCCGGTCCGATCGGTCGAGGCCACGTCTCGCGGCGTCATAACAGTGTCCACGAGGGGATGTTGACCCAATCATGTTGACGCCGGCTACCGCGACCGGCTGACCTTCGCAAAAATAGTGCGTCGGCAGTTCGAAACGGCCCTTCCAGATCGCGGCCCGTTCCGCCGGCCACAGCACCTGCTGGGTCGCCCCGTATACTACCGCTCGAAGTTGCGGTTCTGAGCCCCACCTATCAGATCGACAAAAGGTTGTGTTGAAGGAGATCGACCGCCTTTAAGTTGGCGCCGGAGGGGAGGGTAAGCCACCTGGCATCGGCCATCATCAGTACCGTTTTTCGAGAGCGCAGAGCATCGCGGCGAAAAGCAGCGCGAGAAAAAACAAGCGGTTCATGCAAGCGCTTCGAGAATTGTATTGACGTCCTGATCGTTGTTGAACACACTGACTGAGAAGCGAATGTGATTGCCGAAGCGACCGACGGTGAGCGCCGAATTTGGCCCGGTGAGAAGAATCTTCGCCTTACCGGCGCGGATCTTGCGGCGCACCTCTTCGGGGTCCTTGCAAAGGAACGTCGCGATGGACGACTCGGCGCCCTGGGGAGTGATCGGAGTGTAGCCGAGCGGAGGCAGTTGTTTTTGCAGCCGCGCAATCAAGCGGCTGGCGTGCGCCCGTATGTTGGCTATCCCGATCTTCTCGATGTACCGGAAGGCCTCGTACTGTGCGGCATAGGTGATCACCGACGGCGTGCCGCAATCGAACGCCGCTACTCCCGTTGCGGCATGGTTGATCAATCCTGCCGGACCGGGTTTGGGGCTGGCCGTCCACGGAGCATAGTTGAAATCCGGGTGTCCGGTGAATTCTGTCGGCTTGACGACGCTGCCCGCCAGGTCTTCCCGGATGTAGAGAAACCCGAAGCCGTGTTCGCCTTGCAGCCATTTGTACATGGCCGTGGAGGCAAAGTCGATTCCCATCGCTTTGACGTCGATCGGCGTGGACCCGCATCCCTGGATGATATCGGCGAACAGGTAGGCCTTGTGCGAATGAGCCAGGTCGCTCAGCGCCTTGATGTTTTCCACATGGCCGTTGACCGACGAAACCAGGGAAACGGCGATGAGCTGGGTTTTGCTGTTGACCGCGCGCTCCATGTCTTTGAGATCGATCGCCCAGCCGCGATTTTTCACGATTCGAACATCGAGACCCTGCACCTTTTGCCGTGTCAGGTAGTTGGAAAGGGACGCCGTGTAGTGCAGATCGTTGGTCACCACATTCGCCCCGCGCAGATCCATGCCGTTGAGAATCGTGTTCTCTCCGATCGTAGTCGAGCCGGTGAAGGCGATTTCCGAAGTTTTGGCATTGATCAGCCGGGCGAACATCGGCTTCACCTGCGAGAACCCTTCTTCCCAGAAGTCCTTCCTTCCCTCGCCCGGGCCCTTGTGCATGAAATCGATATAGCGTTGCATGCCGGCCGCGCAATGATTGCCCAGCGGATGCTGCGCCGCGGAGTTGAAATACGTTTCGTTCAGCGCGCGCGGGAAGTCCTTGCGGCACTGGATGGACAGATCCACGGGGGCCGCGACGGCCGCAAGGGCCGCCGCGCCGAGAAATTCTCTGCGGTGCATTATTGACTCTCCTTGGCGCGCTGCGCAAACACTCGGCGCGCCTGCTGGAATTGACCGAGTACGTGGCTCCGCTCGCGGTCGGAGCGCCAGCCGGGATGGGCCTGGGCCTGTCGGGTGATCTCATCGATCCACGTGATGAAGTATTCCGCATCCTCCTTCGAACGAATGGCCTGGCCGCCCTTATGCAGGTAGACCGGACTGGTCTCCGCGACGACATAGCTGTCATCGATCGGATGCTGCGGCTTCGAATTAGAAGCTCGGATGGTGATCCAGCCGCTCTTGCTAATCTGGATGCGCTTGCGAATCGGGCCGCCGTTACTCGATTCCACTACCTTTCCGTTGAAGAAAACTTCGAGCTTTTCGATAGGTACGATCGATTGCACGCTGGCGTTTACCTCCACGGCTCCACCTTCGGGGGGCAATTGGATCGAGTCCCCAGGAATGTGCCCATCGACGGTGAGCGTAAGCAGGGGACCGTTCGTGACAAAAGTCCGTCCCCGCCGGATGGCCTCCACGTATCGAGACCACTCGAGCTTATCTCCCACGTATGCGTAAAGCCGGCTCGACCCGATGATCGGAGTCGCGTGCAACCCTAGTATGGAATCCTCCCCCGCCGAAGCTGTGATTCTAAAGCCGCAGTTCAGCGAGCGATGAAAAATAGGAGCCGTCCAGGTGAAGTGTGCCGCACTGGTCTGGAGTTCAATATATTCAAACGAGCCGAGAGCGAGGTCCACGGGAAATCCCCGCGCTACCCCGTATCCTGTCCGCACCGGATCCCCCGACCACGGATGCACGTATCCTCCGATGGCGCCCTGTCTTCGCGCCGCCAGAAACATGTCCGTGTTGCTCGGATACAGGCTCTCGATGGCCGACCCCTCGTATCCGGTGGTAAAGGGTGAAATGAGATGCCTGGTCAGATTGATAAAGTTGATGTGACCGTAGAACGGCGGACGGTACTCCTCGCCGAAAGTGAGAATCTGTTCGCCGCTGGTCAGCGGGTGCGGATTACCGGTAAAGAACTGGTAATCGAAGATGCGGTGGTCCTTGTTGCAGATCTTCTCACCCACTACGTCCAGATCCTCGGCGCGGGCCATCATCATCAGGTTCTCCGGCGTGTTGTGCAGGTTGCCGGCATAGTTCATGTGGACGTGATCGGACGCGCTCCACCAACCCGCCGCGTTCATACTGGTCATCCGCTGGAGTTCCACGTCCACATTCGCCACCTGATCCTGCTGGATAGTGATCTTCCTGGATTGCGGGTAGTATTCAACGCCCTTGGCCACTTCCAGCGTCGCCACCCCTGGTGGAACGTCCACGACAAATTTGTCCTCGGCATGGAAGAAGTCGCGGCGCGAGGCTCTGCCCGCAACCCGCTGATAGGCGGTGGGCGGCACATACGTTTTTCCATCCGAGCCCGTCAGATAGAATCGCGCCGCTCCGCGCAGCCGCACCTCCAGCCTGCCCATCGGCCTGCGCCACACTCGCCGCTGAATGTCGACCACTTCGTCTTCGCCGCCGAAGGAACGCAGCACCCGCAACTCCGAAATGCCATGCCGGTTCGAGATATAAGCGATCCGTTCTCCATCCGGGGACCAGCGCGGGTCGAAGTGATCCCAATCGCCGAACGTCATCTGGTAGGGCTCACCGCCGCCGGCAGGAAGCACGTAAAGATTGTTGAATTGCGATCCGCGATGCGAGCTGTAGAGAATCCGCTTGCCGTCGGGCGACCACTGCGGCTGCGTACGGTACAACGTCTCTTCGCGAAGAATCATCTTTGCCTTTGCCATTGCGTCTGGTTCCACGTTGGTGCGCCAGATCGCTCCAGAGCCGACTGGAATCCCGCGATTGGAAACCAGGAGCATCTCTTTTCCGTCTGGCGACCAGTTGGGCGAAATGTGGTCGTCGAAAGAAGAAAAGTATAGACGCGCGCGTCCGAAGGAATGCTCCGCGGTAATCTGGGTGGGCTTGCCTGCTTTCCCGTTTTCGAAGGGAATCGTGTAGACGTGATATCCGCTTGGCGGCTGGCCGTCCTGTTCATTGGCGGCAGAGGCGTCGAGCCGCGGCGCACGAGGACTTTGAATACCGCGAACGTAGGCAATGCGCTCGCCATCGGGCGAGAATACCGGGTCGGTAAAAATGTCGCTGCCGCGCGTCAGAGGCGTGCTTTCCAGGGTGGCCGCATTCAACAGCATGAGGTTGATACCTTTGGAGTCTTCCGCGGTGTAAACGATAAATCGCCCGTCCGGAGACCAGGCGGGTGAGGAATCGTAGGTCGGGTTTGCCGTCAGTTCGTAGGCCGTTGTGTCGCCCAGACGGATTTTCCAAAGCGATCCCGACATTGAGAAGGCGATCTGGGTCCCATCCGGCGACCAAGCCGGCCTCCATGGGGTGCTGGCCGATTGCGGAACGTAATAGCTGTACATGTAGCCGGAGGCAAACCGGGCTCGTTGCATCTGGGCCGCAGCGCCGACGGCCAATAAAATCAAAACCAAAGCAAATCGCATTGGAGGCCATTATAGTGGTTCAAATGCTGATCATCGACTGCCATGCCCACATCTACTCCTTCGACGAGAAGCGCTACCCGCCGCGGGCGAACCCGTTCCGGCCTCCGAAGTGGGTCGGGTCGGTGGAGCATCTGCATCACGTGAGCCAAGCAGCAGGGGTTTCGGCGGTGCGCGCGATTCAGACCGTCACCTTCTACGGTTACGACAATAGATACCTCCTGGACTCGACGCGCGATCACCGCGCTTGGATCTGCGGAGTGTGCACGCTCGACCCGGATGACCCGCGCAGCCCCGGCCAGATCCGCCAGGCCGTGCGCCGTTACGGCGTCAAGTCGCTGCGCAGCATCCCGTCGGGCAAGGCGAAGTCTTTCGATGATGCCGGCGTGCGAGCTCTTTGGAAAGCGGCTGTGGAGGAAGGCATCACGATTGATCTCTTTCTGATGCAATTCGCGATGTTGGAAAGCGCGACAAAGATGATGGCTGAATTTTCCCAGCTCACCTTCGGCTTCTGCCACTGTATGGACCTCAAGCCGGGTCCTAACCTCGCGCGAGACCTGAAGGCGGTTTTGGACCTGGCCCGTTTTAAGAATCTTTACGCGAAGGTGGACTTTATCGGCACGGGCACTCAGCGCGATTACCCTTGCGCGGATCTGCACGATGCCGCGATGCAGGTGATCCGTGCCTACGGCCCCGAGCGATGCCTCTGGACGAGCTGCTATCCGAATGAGATCTGGACTCCAAAGATCACCTACGAGCAGCACCTGCGAATCTTCACCGAAGCTTTGCCGCTCAAGGATAGCGAACGGCGGCTGATCCTTGGGGAGAATGCGCGCCGGATCTGGTTTCCCAGCCTGCCGGCTTCCAGCGCGGGGAGGTGAGCTTCCCCGAACCCCTTTGCGGCGGAAGGCCGGAACCTGGCCTCAAGGTACCACCCGCCGGACAAAGACGAACTTCTGTCCGTCGGCCGTCACGTCATACTTAGCCAGCCAGGGCGCCTCGTCTGGAAAACTACCCTTCATCCCCGGAACCGCGAATAGTCGCTTCATCTGGCCCGCCTGGAACGCACCCTCCGCCGGGAATTCCACCGCGATCATCGTATCGCCCATCATGTAAAAAAGCTCCTTGCCGTCGGCACGCCATCGCGGACCACCCCCACCGCCGCTCCAGCCGTTCGCCAACTCGCGCGAGACCTTCCAGTGTTTGGCCGGATCCTCGACACTGGCAACATACACTTCGAACGGGCCTGCCTCGTTCGAAACATAGGCAAAGTGCCTGCCGTCAGGCGAAAATTGCCCTCCCTCCGTCCAGTAGGGCGCATCGGGAAACACCGCCTTCGGTTTTGGCTCGCCCGTCAGGTTGAGCAGGTACAAGTCGCGCTTCCTATCGGCATGCGTATAGAGAAGCCACTTTCCGTCCGGCGAAATACTGCGCGGATACTGCGAAGCGGGTCGGCTCAGCAGCAGCGAGTCCTGTCGGTAGAGCTCATACTCTCCCGTCCTGCTGCTGGTCCAGATGATCTGCTTCCCGTCCGGAGTCCAGATGGGAAAGTTGTCATTCCCTTTCGCCGGCGAGTGAACCCGCTTGGATCCCAGGGCTACATCGTGGATCCAGACATCGCGGTCGTTCGGCTCGCCGTCGCGAGCTGAAACGGCAATGGATTTCCCATCGGGCGAAATCTCCGGGAAGTAGATGGCGTTCTGAGCGGCTCCAACGCGGCCGAGTACTTTTCCCTCCCGATTCACCCACACCATCTCCTGCGGCATGTCCTGAGCCGTGGGCTGCTGGAAGAGTAACAGCAATAGCAGAATCATCGCCCTGCCTCCGCCCCGCGCTGCATCATTTTCGTCCGCGCCTCCTGGGATAACGTCCGGGTATCGGTTCGTTCCTTTTCATTATTGAAGGATAGCTACATCGCCCGTTCAAGCGTGCGGTCGAATCCGCTGCACGAAGTACAGCGAGTCCGTCCTGGATCGAACCGTCTTCCCGTCCACCGTAATCCAGACCGACATGGTCGGCGCAAAGGGGAACGGTTGCCGGATCTGGTGGCGCGTGTATTTCGCCCTAACCTGCTGAGATCCAGCCGCTCCGATGGACGATTACCGCTTTTACGTTCGCGAGCGTTCAGCGGTCAGCTCCTGAGGCGCCGGGCTCGCCCAGATCAAGCCTTTTCATCGAAAACGCCATTTCCTTACCGCCCGGCGACCACGCCGGAAAATTGGGGCCGTTTGTGTGAAAACACCCTCCGCTGTATTTGCGCCGGCGCAAGCGATTCGACAAAGTGGCATTATCGGTTGATACTAGACCACGGGCAGCAAAAAGCCATACCGAGGCCGGTGAAGTGAAGTTAGAATGAGAAGCCAAGGAAGGTTCCGATGCCCATCAACCGTCGCCAACTCCTCGGCTCCGCCGCGGTCGGCGTATCCCGTTTCGCCGCCGCTTCGACGGCGGCCCCGGACTTCGCGGCAATCCGCAGCGAGTTCCCCCGAGCCACGCAGGAAGTTTACCTGGACGCCGCGGCCAATATGCCGCTGCCCCGGTACGTCGCCGAAGGCATGCGCCGCTACATGGACTTCCATATGTACGGACCAGGCCAGGGGCGCGGTCAGTACGCCGGCGAATCGGTGCGTGCCGCCAGGTCCCTTTTTGCGAAGCTGATCAACGCAAAGCCGTCGGAAATCGGTTTTGTGGTATGCACCAAGGCCGGCGAAGCCGCGGTCGCCAACGGCCTCCGAATTCAGGAAACCGGTGGCAATCTGGTTACGAATGATCTGCACTACGCCGGTTCCATCCACGATTATATTGGGCGACGCAAGGCGGGCATGGACGTCCGCATCGTTAAGCATCGCGACTGGCGGATCGACTCGAGCGATATGGAGAAAGTCATCGATAAGAGGACGAAGCTTGTGTCGATCACGCTGGTCTCCAACGTAAACGGTTGGGTGGAAAACGCGAAGGCGTTGAGTGACATCGCCCATTCCCACGGGGCTTACCTTTATGCCGATATCATCCAGGCTGCTGGCAGCGTGCCCGTTGACGTCAAAGCGCTCGGCATTGACTTCGCTGCCTGTTCCAACTACAAGTGGCTGCAGGGTGCGCGTGGATCCGGCTTTCTGTACATCCGGGAGGACTGTCAGGGATCCGTGGTCAAAGATCTGAGCTACCCCGGCTACGTTCATTTCAACTACGGATCGTGGGTGGCGCAGCGGGATCCGGCCGCGGACGATTTCCCTTATATTCCTCCAAAAGGCGCCAGCCGCTATGAACCCGGTAATGTCAGCTTTGTCGCCTACGCCGGCCAGTCCGAGGCCTTGAAGCGCATCCTGGCCATGGGTGTGGACAACATCTACGCCCACACAAAGCCTATGTGCGACCGTCTGAAAAAAGAACTGCCCCAGTTGGGTTACAAGCTCATCACGCCGATGGACGCGGCCAGTTCGATCGTGGTGGTACAGGCCACAAACCTGAAGGCCACGGAGGAGAAACTGAGAAAGGCAAAAGTCCAAGTGACGACAGCCGGCGCGAACCGTGTCCGCATCTCGCCGGCACTTTATAACAATATGGACGACATCAACCGATTGTTGTCGGCGCTGGCGTGACGCACCAAATACGATGAAGCTGTAGTCCTGTCTGATTCGCCATAGCGTTCGCGGCGCTCTCCGCATATTGTCGGCGGGCCTACGCAATGCTCTTCCCGCCCGCGCGGGACGATTGCGGAGCGGATTCGGTGAACCCGTCGCGGGCCAGTGAACCCAGGCCAAGAGTCCCCGCCCGAAGCGACTTTGACCGCTTGGGCTCAAGCACGTCGAGAAAGCGATCGACGCGGATCCGAAACACATCCGTCGGCTCCCCCTCGCCACGTTCCCATCGTGCCAGCGTTCCCTGGCCGACGCCGATCTCTTGTGTGCGGCTTCCTTCTGCGACAGGCAAAGCGTTGTCGGTGCCGCACGAGTTGTTCGGCGATGATCGCGGGCATCAGTTTACCGGCTGGCACGTGTTCGTCCTTCCGGCACGCCGCTGATGCCGATCCGTGCGACGCGCGGAGACACAGTCGATCGGAGGTAGGTCGACAACCGCGCCGTCTCCGGATAGCCGACGACCCAGGAACCGGTCCGGACGCGATACCGGAGAGATGTGATTCTTCGTGGCCATAGAACAAGACCGTGGATGTTGCTCGATGCGTTGATGTTGGATAAGATGGCTGCCTATCAGTGAGGTGTGTGGAGCGATTGGAAACGGAATGGCGAATTTTTCTCGAGCCCTGCTGCATTCAGGCGCGGCACGCGCAAATTGCCCACTCTCCCTGGACCCGTTCCTGAAGGCTCGTTTTTGCCCTATGCTTTACGATCTCATGGTTCGCTACACACCTGCCCGAAGCTACGAGATCAATCAGATCCTGTTCGGTACACAGCGACTGCGTTAGCGGGCCGGAAGCTGTCCGCGGTTCTGGGGAAGTCTGCCGATGCTCCAGTTGCCGCGGACGTCCACCGCGTACAAGATTGGATAAGACCATGAAGTCCAAGAACATTCTTCCCCTTGCCGCCGCAGTCATGGGCATGGCGATGTCGGCCGGCTCGGCGGCCGCCCAGGCGCACCCGGACAGCGTCAACGTTCCCCAGCCGCACCTTAAGGCCGCTCTCGCTCTCGCGGCCCAAGAAAACTCCTGGCGTCACCCGGGACTGGTCTCCTGCTACTGGACCGAAGGGGTATCGGCCCAAGACGTCAACAAAGATCCCGGCGGCTATAAGATCTTCGATAATCTTTACTTCGTCGGCAACAACAAGCTGAGCGTATACGCGATCGACACCAGCGATGGGATTATCCTGACCGACGCGATGAACAGCCCGGCGGAGGTAGACAAGTACATCCTCCCCAACATGAAGAGCGTGGGGCTCGACCCGGCGCGGCTGAAGATCTTAATCATGGCGCACGGCCACGCCGACCACTTCGGCGGCTCCGCCTATCTCGCGGAAAAGTATCATGTGCGGTCTTACCTGTCGGCGGTCGACTGGGACTTGGCCGACAAGAACGCCAAGGCACCCGGTTACAACCGGGGTATCCCGGCAAAGCGCGACATGATACTAAAGGACGGCGACACAATCACGCTCGGCGATGAGAGCATCAAGATCTACCTCACGCCTGGGCACTCGCCGGGGTCTACGGCAATGCTCATTCCGGTGAAGGACAAGGGCCAGGCGCGGCTCCTGGCCTACTTCGGCGGGATTGAGAACCCGCTCATGTTGCCCGAGACGGGCCGAAGCTATGATGCTTTCGATAGGTCGTTCTCACGCATGAGCACGATCGTTGAAGCCGCCAAGGTGGACGGCTACCTCGCCGCCCACTCCAACTACGACGACGCGCCCTTCAAGATCGAGGTGATGCGCCACAACCCGCCTACCCTGCCGAACCCCTTCCTGATCGGGACCCCACGCGTCGTGCTGTTCACCAAGATGAGCCGGGAGTGCAATCTGAACAATGCCGACGTTCATAAGGCCATGCCCGCTTTGAAGGCTTATTGATTGCAGGGAGTCTCGACGACGAAACTGCTGTTTCGGATGTTTGTCGAGGAGTGCAAGCGGTAGGCTCAATCGCTGGTTCATGGGAAATCCTCCTCCTTGTAACGATAAGGCGTCACTATTCGCGGCGCGTGGCTTTAAATGCGATGCGAATCGGGAAAGAATTGGTTGTGCTTACACTCCAAGGTCTGGCCCGTTCTGCGTCCTACGCAGCGTTCTACGCAACGGCGCCCTCGCCGCACTCCGAGCCGCGTGTCAACGTGCCGCCGCATTTCCCTCGGTCAAATTGATTTGCCTGTCCGCGGGGAGATCGGCGTACCGCTCCACGCGGCCGCTTGGCCAACGAATCTCCAGCAAGTCGACGCGCTTAGCGGCGCCCAGGCCAAAATGAAGCCGGAGATCGTTTTGTGAAAAGTAGCTGCCGCCGCTGCGCACCTCATCCGTCTGACGGTGTTTGCCCGTGATGCACGTCACGCGCGCGCCGATGGCGGAACGATTAGAGACGGTTCCGGTCAGCGCGATACGGGTCCAGTGATTGCCGCCGGCAGCTTTCAGGCGCAGCAATGACGGTATTTCTCCCATATTATTGATCGCGATATCCATCTGGCCGTCGTTGTCGTAGTCTCCAAACGCGCACCCTCGCGACGCCGACGGCGTCTGGAGCACGGGAGACGCCACTTCCTCAAAACGCTGTCCGGTAACGTTGCGGTAAAGGAGTTTGGGCTGGCGGTAAGAGAGCCCTAGCTTGGCCCGATCGACCTCCGGATAGACATGCCCATTCACCAGAAACAGATCCGGCCAGCCGTCGTTGTCGAAATCCAGAAATCCGCACCCCCAACCCAGCCACTTCTGATTTCTCGCGATACCGGCCTGCTGCGCCACGTCGACGAACATCCCCTGCCCCGAATTGCGATAAAGCGACGCCGATTCATCGGAAAAGTTGGTCTTGAAGATGTCCAGCCAGCCGTCGCCGTCATAATCCGCGGCGGCGACGCCCATTCCGGAAGTCTCCTTGCCGTCGGAATTGTAAGCGCACCCGGCAAGCACGCCGATCTCCTCGAACGTCCCGTCGTGCTTGTTATGAAACAGCAGGCTGGCGTTGGTATCGTTGGCGACGTAGATGTCCGGCCACCCGTCGTTGTCGAAGTCGCCGGTTAGAACCCCCAGGCCGAAATTGCCTTTCACGGCCGCAATCCCCGCTGGTTCCGAGAGATCCGTAAATGTGCCGTCGCCGTTGTTGTGATAGAGGATGTTGGACTCGCCTTTCAGTCCGCGTGGGCCGCAAATGACCGAAAGCCCGCGGAACTGGCAGAACGGATTGGCGCCGGGTGGCGTAGCGGTCTCCAGGTCAAAATCGACATAATTGGAAACGAAAAGATCCAGGCGCCCGTCGCGGTCATAATCCAGGAACGCGCACCCGCTTCCCCACCGCCGGCGCTGAGCGGGAAGCCCGGCGGCGGCGAACGTTCCGTTGCCGAGGTTCCGGTACAGGATATTCTGCCCCCAGTAGCTGACAAAAACGTCAATAAAGCCGTCGTTGTCGTAGTCGCCGGCGCACACTCCTTGTCCCCAGCCCGATTTCGTCAGCCCAGCCTTACGGGTGGCATCTTCGAACGTACCGTCGCCCTTGTTGTGATAGAGATAACTGGCCGGCAGCGGCTGCTCGGAGCCCGCCAGCCGCGAGCCGTTTACGATGAAGATGTCGAGCAGCCCGTCGTTGTCGTAGTCGATAAAAGCCGCGCCGCCGCCCGTGGTTTCCAAAATGTATTTCTTGCTGGTCTCGCCGCCGAATACGGTTTTCGCGGTCAAACCGGCCTTCCCGGCCACGTCGGAAACCATCAGGCCGGCCTGCCCGATGCAGAGCGCGGCGGCAACCAAGGCGATAACGAGGATGCGCTTCACTGCAAGGGAACGCCCTTCAGGCGGCTCCGCGTCAAGGCGAGCCTGGCGTCCTTTTCTTTCTTGAGGCGCTGGAATTCCGCCATCGCCTGCTTCGCTTCGTTTGCGCGGCCAAGGCTGCGAAACGCAATCATCAGGTTGTAAGCAATCGATTCGTCGGCCGGCGATAATTTTCGCGCCTGCGCCAACTGCTCAATCGCCTCTTCAAACTGCTTGTGCGCGATCAGCGCCTTCGCCAGGCCCAGCCGTGCCGCCGGATATGACGGGTTCACGTCCAGCGCCCGGGTAAAAAGTTCCGACGCCTCACTCGCCTTTCCGGCCTTCAGTTTCAACTCGCCCGCCTCCACCAGCGTTGGTACGTCGCCCGAATTCTGACTCAACTCCGCGTCAAACTCAGCCAGCGCCTCAGAGTCGTTGTTCAAGCGCGCCAGCATCCGCCCCAACCGGTAGTGCGCGCCCGGCGCTTGTGGCGCCCTGCGAAGAATCTCGCGATACTCGCGCGCCGCTTCCGAGTATTTCTCCTGCGTCTCGAAGACCTCCGCCAGCACCTGGTGCACGCGATAGGAATCGGGCGTTTTTTCGAGCATCCTCTGCACGGAGGTATTCCACAAGTTGGCGTAGACCTTTGAAGCCATGTAGAGGACGTCCGGGTCGTCCGGCGCGACGGCACGCAACTTCTGAACCGCCGTCAACCCGCGTTCTTCTTCGCCCAGCGCGAAATAGCATTCCACCAGCTTTTCGCCCGCGGCTATGCGAATGCCCGCCTCGGATTCGGTATCGAGGGCCCGCTCCAGGTGCGGTACAGCCTCCCGATACTTGCCCAGCGGCAGATACGAGAACGCCAGCAGAATCCCGACGCGCGGCAGCTTAGAGTCCAGTTCCAGCGCCTTCTCGAACGATTGAACCGCCTTCAAATGATCGCCTGCGTTCTGGTACGCCATCCCGAGGCGGGCGTGAGCTTCCGCGCTGGATGCATTCCTGCGCACCGCCTCGCTCGCCTGGCGCAACTGGGTTTGAAGAGCGCTTTCCTGAGCGCAAACCAGCAGCGCGCCGAAGGCCAGCGAGATCGAAATTCGGTAGATACAAATTACCCGGATCAGAAATTGAACTTCAAGGCAAATTGTATCTCACGCGGTTCCACGGCGGTTGCCGACAGCCTTCCGAACTGCGGCGTCCCCAGCGAGGTGCCCGGGTTGGCGAAGATCGGGTGGTTGAAAATGTTGAAGAACTCCGTCCGGAACTGCAAACGACGGCTCTCTGTAAACTTGAAGTCCTTGTAAGCGGCGAAATCGTAGTTGCTGATTCCGGGCCCGATCACCACGTGGCGGCCCGCGTTGCCGAAGCGGAACGGCCCGTTCACGGTGTCAACTGGGCGATTCTCGGCGAAAGCCGCGGTATTGAAGAACTGGGCTACCTGGTCGCCCCTCGACCGGCTGTGGGACAAGCTATTCGGGTCCCCGACCAGGTCCGGACGCCGCTGTCCCACATCGACGTTCGCGCCGTTGAACACCTGCGTCACCGTCAAGGGACTGCCCGTCTGGAACGAGGTGATGCCGTTGATCTGCCACCCGCCGAGCACGGCGTTGGCGGCTCGCCCCGTGTTAAGGAACGGCTTGCCCTTGCCGAACGGCAGTTCATAAACGTAGCTCAGCACGAACCGGTGACGGATATCCTGGCCGGCCAGTCCTCTTTCGGCCTTGCGGTTATAAGAATCCTGGAAGGCGCCGCCGCGATCGGCTTCGCCCACGAACGTCCCGCCCGAATCGTCAATGGTTTTGCTCCACGTGTAGCCCATCAGCATGGTGAACCCTTTGGAAAACGGGCGCTGCACTTTGAACTGGCCGGAGTGATAGTTGGCCTTGCCGTCATAGCCCGCCAGATACAGCGTCCCCCAGTCCTGCCAACGGGTGCGCGGGCGGAAGGGGCCGGGTCCGGGACGTGCCTGGTTCGGCAGTTCGAGAGTCGGGATGTGGTGCGCCATGTTGCCGACATAGGCGCCCGATACCAGAAAGCCCTTGACCATCCGCTCCACCGTCAGGTTCCACGACTGCAACCGCGTCGGCTTGTAATCCACTCCGTTGGCGAAGATCTGGGCCGAGGACGCCGAGGAGCCCTTGGCCGGATCGAACCAGTCGAAGGTGCGGAAGTTCGACGAATCCAGAATCGTGTTCGCGCTGCGCACGAACGGCGGGTTGACGGAAGCTTCCACCCACTTATCCAGAATGTCGCGTTGGTAGAACACGCCGTAGCCACCGCGCACCACCGTATTCGACGTTCCCGGAACCCTATAGGCGAAGCCGAAGCGCGGCGCGAAGTTCAAATTCGCATTTCGGACCAGAGGGTCCGGAATACCGACCTTCGACGCGGTCGTGAACGGAACGCCGGTGAACAGCGACTGCTGCACGCCGTGATACACAATCGCCTTGGCGTTATCGGAAACCACCAGTTGAGGCGAAGCGTTGTTGGGACCGAAGTAGAGATTCGAAATGGTGCGGTTGGAGGAATAAGGCAGCCCTGCCCACTCGTAGCGGATTCCAATGTTCAGGGTCAGGTTGGACGTGACCTTCCAGTCGTCCTGGAAATAGGGGCCGATGTGGCTGTAGCGGGGCACCGGGAAGAAGCCGTCCGGGGACGTGTTGACGTTGCTCGGGAGGCCGAGGAGGAAATCGCCCAGCGGATAGTTCGTAAAGCGGCCGTCGAAGTTCCAGATGCCGTTGGTGCGGAAGATTTCGTCGAAGTTGTCGAGGTGGCGCTTGCCTTCCACCCCGAATTTCATCCCGTGCTTGCCCTTATTCAGGCTAAATGCCGGATGCCACTCGAAGATTTCCAGTTGCCAGATGCGCGGGCCGTAGTGTACTTCGCCCAGGTTGGAAAATCCGGTAACGGTCCAGACGGGCGAGCCGAACGATTCCGGGATCGTGGCCAGGCCTTTGATTTTCAGGATCTGGTTCGAAATGTCGGTCTGAAACGCCGTGCTGGGCCCTTCGTCCTGCTTGAAGCGGGAGTAGCCGAACGTCATCTCAGCCAGAAACGTGGGGCTGATAGTGCGTGAGAGATGTCCGCCGGCGGATTGCCCGCGGTTCACCTGGCTTACGAACCAGTTGGGATTGAGATTGGGATTCTTCTTGCGCCCGTCGTTGAACGCGTAGCGTCCGTACAAAAACGTTTTGTCACCCACCTTCTGGTCGATGCGGACGATCACCTGGTCGTCGTCAAACCGGCGGGAATCGTCGCGGAAGAAATTGAAACCAGCAACCGAAGAATTAGGCACCGGTATCCACGGACCCTTCCCTGTGCCGGTCTTCAGGAATCCGGGCAGCGTGGATGGCATCCGGCTCTCGGGAATAATGTTGTTCGGAAAGGGCGAGCCCGAGAGCGGATCCAGCATCGGACGGCCCGCGACAAGCAATGTGTTGAGGTTGCCCCCCAACTCGGTTGGCGTCGGATAGTTGCCTTGCTGCGGGATGTTCTTCACCTCGCGGAAGAATTCGGAGGAGACAAAGAAGAAGGTCTTGTCCTTGCCGTTATAAATCTTCGGGATGTAGATGGGGCCGCCCAGAGTCTGGCCGAACTGGTTGCGCTTGAACGGCGGCGCACCGGCCGTGCGGGAGAAGAAGTCGTTGGCGTCGAACTTGTTGTTGCGCAGGAACTCGAAGACGGACCCATGGATCTGGTTGGTTCCGGACCGCGTGACCAGGTTCACCTGCGCTCCGGCTTCCGACCCGAAGGCCGCCGAATAGTTGCTGGTGGTAGTTTGAAATTCCTGCACCGAGTCCACGCTGGGGGAGAACGTGTTGCTACCGTGCTGATACTCCTTGATGGCGAGGCCATCCAGCAGATACAGGTTGTAGTCACCCTTCTGGCCGTTGACGTTGAAGCTTTGCGCCGTGGGATTGATCTGCACCGCGTCAAACGTGTTGCTGCTCTTCGACCGCGTGACGCCCGGCGAGAGCAGATTCAACTGGAGAAAATTCCGCCCGTTCAGCGGGATGTCCGTGAGCAGCTTGCCTTCGATCACGGTTCCGACGTGAGACGTGGTCTCCTGAAGCAAAGGAACATCCGACTGCACCGAAACCGACTCGGTGATCTGGCCCACCTCCAGCCGGAAGTCCGCCGTCGCAGTCTGACCCACGAACAGGCGCACGCCGCTGAGCACTGCCTTCTTGAAACCCGACGCCTCGGCGGAGATGTCGTACTGCCCCGGGGCGAGGTCGCCCACTGCGTAATTGCCGTCTTCAGACGCCGCGACGCTCCGCGTGAAGCCGGTAGCCGCCGCGGTTACCGTGACAACCGCTTTCGGCACCACGGCCCCGGAGGAATCGCGAACGGCGCCGTTCACCGCGCTGGAACTCACCTGGGCTTTAACGCCGCTGCACGTCAGGAGCAGCGTCAGCAGGCACATCCGTCCGGCGGCGGTGGAAAAATGGTTCAAAAGCGACTGGCGAAGGATCATTTGGGATCTCCTTTGGTTGAGTGTCGCGGAATTGATGATATATCATATACGAGAGGCGTGCTCAATACAACGGAAAAAGTGCGCAGCATGACTCTGCGGCACCAGATCGTGTCGCGGATCCGGCAAGCCATCCTGGATGGTTCTCTCCTCCCCGGCGAGCGATTGGTGGAGCGCGCTCTTGCCGCGGAGCTTGGCGCCAGCGTCACCGCGGTTCGCGAGGCCGTCATTCAGTTGGAAGCCGAAGGCTTAATCACTAAGCGATCCAACACCGCCACCAACATCACTTCACTCACCCACGCCGAGATTGCGCAGACCTTCGCCGTGCGGCAAATCCTGGAGCGCCTGGCCATGGACGAAGCGGCGCGCCGGGCCACTGCCGCCGACGTTCGGCGTCTGACCGAGTTGCACGAGCTGGCCATCGAAACAGCCGCCCGCAAGGACCCCCAGCTTTATATCCAGCGTGACTTCGCTTGGCATCAGGCCGTGTGGGACGCTTCCGGCAATGACGTGCTGGCCGCCACTCTGCGCCGCCTGGTTCTCCCTCTGTTCGGATTCAGCGTCATCCAGGTGATCTGTCAGGTCGGTTTCGATCTTGCCGAGGACGCGAAGCTGCACACGCCGATTCTCGAAGCCATCGCCCGTCACGATCCGGCAGCGGCTGTCATAGCCTTCGAGAGAGGCATTAAGGAATGGGCTACACACGTGTGGGAATCAAAAGGGAGCGGGCAATGCTCAGTTGCAGGAGATTAGCGCTGGCGCTGGTCATTGGACCATTGGCTCTGGCGCAAACACCAGCCGATCCGGTGGAGTTCTACAAAACCCGAATCCAGCCGCTGCTTGCCTCCAAATGTTATGCCTGCCACACGCAGTCCGCTTTAGGCGGGCTCCGCCTGGACTCGCGGCAGTCGCTCGTGAAGGGCGGCAACTCCGGGCCCGCGATCGTCCCCGGACGTCCCGCCGACAGCCTCCTGATTCAGGTGGTCGCCCACACGCACGCCAAAATCAAGATGCCGCCCGGCGGACGGCTCAGCGATTCCGAGATCGCCGTTCTCAGGCAATGGGTGGAATCCGGCGCCCATTTCGATGGCGCGGAGACGCCTGCGCTGCCGGATTCCGATCTCGCCCGACGGCGCAACTTCTGGTCGTTCCAGCCGCCCCGGAAAGCTGCCCTGCCCAAGGTCAAGGATGAAACGTGGGTGCGCACACCCATCGATCGCTTCATTCTCGCCAGGCTGGAAGAGAAAGGGCTCACTCCCGCGCCGCCCGCAGATCGCATCACGCTGCTCCGCCGCGTGACCCTGGATCTCACCGGACTCCCGCCCACGCCGGAGGAGTACCGCGCGTTTCTCGAAGACCCCTCGCCCGGCGCCTTCGCCAAAGTAGTCGACCGCCTTCTCGCGTCCGGGCATTACGGCGAGCGATGGGGCCGCCACTGGCTCGACGTCGCGCGCTATGCCGACGCCGACGGCATCAGCCTCGCGCCACAGCCCTTCGCCAACGCCTGGCGCTACCGCGACTGGGTCGTTCAGGCGTTCAACAACGACATGCCGTTCGACCTGTTCGCCAGGGCCCAGATCGCCGGCGACTTGCTCGACAAGCCAGGCGAACGGCGCTTGACACCTGGCCTCGGTTATCTGGCCCTCGGCCCCTGGTTCAATCTGATCGTCGAGCCGCCGAAGGCGCGCGCCGACGAGCTTCAGGATCGTATCGACGTCGTCTCGCGCGGATTTCTCGGCCTCACCGTCGCCTGCGCCCGCTGTCACGATCACAAATACGATCCCATCCCCACCCGCGACTATTACGCCCTCGGCGGCGTCCTCACTTCCACGGAATACAAAGAGGAACCATTGGCTCCTGCCGGGATCGTCGCCGCTTACGAGTCGGCGGAGAAGCGCGTTAAGGATCTGGAACAGCAGATCAAGGACTTTTCCGACAGCGAGCGAAAGCTCTTTCGCGAGCGCCTCGCGAAGGAGTCCGGTCGCTACCTCCTCGCCGCCTGGTCACGCAAGCAAAAATCCGCCGAGCCGGTTTCCGGTCTGGATCCCAAAATACTGGACCGCTGGATCGCGTATCTCGACAAGCCTCACGATCATTCCCTGCTCGACTTCTGGACCCCTCTGGCCGTGAGCGCAAACCGCGAGCAGGCCGAAGCCGCAGCACGCGGATTTCAACAAATGGTGGATGCGCTGGTGCTGGAGCACCGTGAACTGACCGAGTACAACGAGCGTGTCATCGAAGCCTCCAAGAAATCGACCGACCCCTACGACATTTACTGCAAGGGCTGCCGGGCCGAGACCAAGGCACTCCCGCGCGACAAGTATGTCTTTCTGGGCGATCTGTTCGACGCCAAACGAAAGACCGATGGAGAAGAGCGCGCCGCCGGCGTCCTCTATCTGAGCGACAAGGAACTGGTAGCCTACCTGAATCCCGCCGCCAAGGCCCGCCTCGACCAGTTGCAAGCGGACCTTGCCGCCGCGAAAAAAACCGTACCCGAACATTTTCCCTTCCTTCATGTTCTGGCCGACACGAAGGAACCGCGCGACATGCCGCTCCACCGGCGCGGCGACCCTTACAACCTGGGCGATATGGTCCCCCGTCACTTCCTTTCCGTTTTGGGGAAGCCCGATCCCGCGCCGCTCACAACCGGCAGCGGCCGCCTGGACCTGGCCAACCAGATCGCCAGCCCTGCCAATCCGCTGACCGCGCGCGTGATCGTGAATCGTATCTGGCACTACCATTTCGGCGCCGGGATCGTACGGACTTTGAGTAACCTCGGCTTTGCCGGCGATCGCCCCAGCCACCCGGAATTGCTGGACTACCTGGCCGTCGAATTCATGGAGAACGGCTGGTCCATCAAAAAGCTGCATCGCGAGATCCTGCTGTCTTCGGCATACGCCATGAGCAGCCAGGCTTCGAAACAGTCTCTCGCCGAGGATCCCGAAAACCGCTTTCTTTCGCGATTCAGTCGGCAGCGCCTGGACGTCGAAGCGCTCCGCGATTCCATGCTGTTCGTATCCGGCAATCTCCAACTGGACGCGGGCGGGCCTGCAGTGAAATGGGACAAGGACTTCCGCCGCCGCACTATCTACGGAGAAGTCAGTCGCTTTCGCACTGAGCGCCTGCTTTCGCTGTTCGATTTTCCCGACCCGTCCATTCACGCCGAGAAGCGGGTGGCCACCAATACTTCAGTGCAGCGGCTGTTCTTCCTCAACAGCGAGTTCATCAAGCAGCAGGCCGCGGGTCTGGCGAACCGTGTCCGCGCCGAAGCCCCGTCGGACTGCGACGCGCAGATCCGTACTTTTTACTCCATACTTTTTGGCCGCCCGCCGGAGCCTCGGGAGCTTGCGACGGCCCGCGATTTTCTAAATCACCCGGCGTCCGCCGAAGCGCTTGCAGAATTCGCTCAAGTACTCCTCGGATCGAGCGAATTCCTGTTCGTGGATTGAACGATATGCAAATTCCAGTTCCTCTATCGCGCCGCCAGATGCTCTCCACTATTGGCGCCGGCTTTGGCATGCTCGGCCTTCGCAGCCTCTGCGCGGCCGCGGAGAGCCCATTCGCGCCCAAACAGCCCCATTTCGCGCCGAAAGCTAAGCGTGTGATCTTTCTGTTTATGAACGGCGGCATGTCGCAGGTGGATACCTTCGATCCCAAGCCGATGCTGACGCGCTACAACGGCCAGCCCTTCCCCGGCGGCGCTCCGAAGACCGAGCGCAAGACCGGCAATCTGATGGCTTCGCCGTTCCAGTTTCGCCGTTGTGGCCAGAGCGGCACTGAAATCAGCGAGATCTTTCCCAAAATCGGCGACCGGGCCGACGATCTCTGCGTCATCCGGTCCATGTACACCGATATCCCCAACCATGAGCCTTCACTGCAGATGATGAACTGCGGTGAGAATCTCCAGAGCCGTCCCTCCATGGGATCCTGGCTGCTTTACGGTTTGGGTACCGAGAATCAGAATCTGCCCGGATACATCGTCATGTGTCCGGGGATGCCCGTGGTCGGTACGCCGCTCTGGAATTCCAGTTTCCTTCCGGCCATATTCCAAGGTGTCTACATCCCCACCAACGTCAAGGATCCGCGGGAGATGATCCAGTATCTGCGCGACGCCGATCGCCCGCCCGCCTCCAAGCGCCGACAGTTGGACCTGCTCGGCGAGCTTAACCGCTGGCACGCCGAGAAGCGCGCCGGCGACACCCAGCTCGATGCGGCCATGCAGTCGATGGAGGTCGCCTTCCGCATGCAGACCGAAGCCCCCGAAGCATTCGACATCGGCCGTGAGCCCGAGTCCGTCCGAAGCCGCTACGGAGATACCGACTTCGGACGCGGCTGTCTGCATGCCTTGCGGCTGGTGGAACGCGGCGTGCGCATGGTACAGCTCTACTTCGGCAACGGCCAGCCGTGGGATAACCACGACGACATCATGATTCACAAGAAACTCGCCAGTCAGGTGGACGCCCCCGTTGCTGCTCTGCTCGACGACCTGAAGTCGCGCGGGCTATTCAATGAGACGCTGGTACTCTTCGGCGGCGAGTTCGGGCGCACGCCTTCGGTGGAGACCAGTTCGCGCGTGAAGGTCCAGAACGGCCGCGATCACAACCCGTTCGGCTTCTCCGTATGGCTCGCCGGAGGCGGGGTGAAAGGCGGGACCACGTACGGCGCCACCGACGAGTTCGGCTTTAAGGCTGAGCGGAATCGGGTCCATGTTCACGACCTGCACGCCACGGTTCTGCACTTATTGGGCATTGACCATACCCGTCTGACGTATTCCTACAGCGGGCGCGACTTCCGGTTGACGGACGTTGCCGGCAACGTGGTGAGTGAGATCATCGTCTGAATCAGCGCCCGGGGCGGTTGTCTGTACGGCTTTTAGTCCCCCTGCGATAGGTTACGTTCCAGGTGCGGATTCCATGTCTTTGCCATCAGCCGTTTTCGCTCGAACGAGCCCAACTGGCGGCGGGGATGGCTGTGCACAGCATAGGCGCCGACGGCATCAAAGGGGGAATGAGGTGCATGGAGGGAGGTACAGGTTTGTTTCTCGGCAGCATTTCTGGAGTCGTTGCCGCCTCAAAGTAAACATCCGCTCGCAACGCTTCCGTCCGTATCAAATCTGGCGGCTGTCTCGTCTTGCGAGGGAGAACAGACATTGGGCGCCGAGCTCAACACTTCATCGAAACTCAGGCAAAACCTGCGTCTTCGCAGATTCTTGTGGCAGAGCCGCTTTAACAACAACAACGCCGGTGGCAGCCACCGCCTGAATTTTCAAGTGAACACCTCGACTAGTCGACGTCTTTCCCCTCCAATCCCGGAAGACAATCCGTCGAGTTATGTGACGGCTTGAGTTCCCCAGGTCTAACACTTTTTCTCAATTCAGCCGATTCTCTTACGGGCATGAAATTCTGCCCCTCCGGAACTAAGTTAAACAGCTCATTCGAGACTAAGGGAAATAAAGGAGACTGGTCGGCATGGATCCCCGCCTTTTGTCGCGGCGGCACTGGATCGGTGAGTGGCATGATCGTTGCGCCAGCCAGATCGCGGATCCAATCGAGCGCCTGCGCTACCTCCGGCGCGCCGGAGGAGTGGCGAGCGCGGCAAATTGCGGCGCGGGCGGCTCTGGCCCGCGGCGCTGGCGGTGGCTGATTGGTTCACTTGTGATTGTGGGTTTCTTCCTGATGCCGCATCGCGACCTTCCAGTGCAGGCCCGCACTTCAGCCGGCGCTTTCGCCCCAAGTTCCGCCCCAAGTTCCATGGACCGGCGATTGCCGCTGCCTTCGCCGTCGGGTTTTGAGACCCCGGTCCCAAGCGTGTGGCTGGTTGAGCACAAGGAGAAGGAAGGCGTCGAGGTGTACAGCAACGGGCTGCGGATCGAGGCGGCGGATTCGGTGAAGAATGAGCCGCGGGTCGACGGCGCGAAAGAGGTGGCTGGCCGCAGGATTGTGACGGGCGCCAAGGAGCCGGCCGGCATTATCTATCACACCACCGAAAGCAGCGTGCCGCCGTTCGAGGAGAGTCAAAATTACCTTTTGCGGTATGTCGCGGAGGGCATTAAGGGCTATGTCCTGCGGAGGCGGAGTTATCACTACCTGATCGACCGGTTCGGACGCGTTCACCGGATCGTCCGGGAGCAGGACGCGGCCTGGCACGCTGGGGCTTCCATCTGGGCCGACGCGAAGCAAGTCTATGTTGGGCTCAACCACAGTTTCCTCGCCGTCGCCTTCGAATCGGAGACGCTGCGCGGGGACAAGCGACCCCGGGCCGTGACGCCGGCGCAGATTCATTCGGCCAGGATCTTGACCGAGGCGCTCCGCTCGAAATACCGCATTCCCTCGTTCAATTGCGTCTCCCATGCCCAGGTCTCGGTGAACCCCGTGAATTTTCGAATCGGGGACCACACAGACTGGGCTGCCAACTTTCCTTTCGTCGAAGTCGGGCTTCCGGACAACTATGCACGGCCACTGCCGAGCGTATACGAATTCGGCTTCATCTACGACAACGATTTCCTGGCGGCGACGGGGCCGCGTCTTTGGAGGGGCCTCGCCGCGTCGGACGACTACCTGCGCGAAGAGGCTATCGCCCGGGGAGTGGACATAAGCAGCCACCGGGCTGAACTGAAAAAACGATACATAGATACACTGGCCGCCCTGGGAACAGCCCAGCGCGCGGAAGGGGCATCGAAGGAGAAGAATCCATGAAGAATGAAAACGTCAATTCCGTCGTCGGGCTGGATGTTGGGACAAGCCGCATTGTGGCCGCTTGGCGCGAGGCGGATCATTACAAATACGAAAGCCAGCTCAACGCCTTCGTGAGCGTGCCGTACGCCAAGATGACCGAGGCTGCGTTCCGCCGTGAAGGAGTGCCGTACCTGTTTCAGAATCAGCAGCTCATGGTGCACGGCAACGAAGCGCCGCGGTTTGCGGATTTGCTCAACGTCGAAACCCGCCGGCCGATGACGCAGGGCGTGCTGAACCCCTCAGAGGCCGAGGGCGCCTGTGTGGTGCGGCGGATTGTCCAGGATCTGACAAAGTGCACCAAGGGCGCCAAATCTAAGGTCTGCTTCAGCATTCCGGCGGCGCCGCTAAACGGGGACGAAGGTCTCACCTACCATGAGGCCACGCTCCGCCAGCTTTTCAGCGAGTTGGGTTGCGAGGTGCAGTCGATCAACGAAGGCCTGGCCGTGGTTTACTCGGAGCTGGAGGACACCAATTACACGGGGATCGGCGTCAGCCTGGGTGGGGGGCTATGCAATGTCGCGCTGGCTTATTTGTCAATGCCCGCGATGAGCTTCTCGATAGCCAAGGCCGGTGATTTCATCGATCAGTCGGCTGCGTCGGTCACCGACGACCTGGCCAACCGGATACGAATTGAAAAGGAAGCGCGGTTCCACTTCAATGGCCAGTTCGTCGATCAGCTCCACCAGGTGCTGTCGGTTTATTACGAGGACATGGTCACATCGCTTCTTGCCGCCATGAAGGAAGCGTTCTCCAATACAAAACGAATGCCCAAGTTGAGCAAGCCGATTCCCATCGTGCTCAGTGGCGGAACCGCCAGCCCGAAAGGTTTCCGGGATCGCTTCGACCAGATGCTGCGGGCTTCCGAATTCCCCGTTGCCGTCTCGGAGATCCGGCTTGCCAAGGACCCGATGACGGCGACTGCCCGCGGTGCGCTGGTTGCCGCGCTTGCTGAAATGTAGACGACGGCTGGGAACTAAAGACGGGGCGGTAGCTCCCCGGCTTGAAGACAACGCGGCAATGGTCCTGCAAGCCTTCCGTATCGTAGTAGTCGGCCATGCGCTACCGGAGTTTCCGCGCCCTTGATCTTCGTCTCGATGAGCCCACCAGGCTATCTCTCGGGGAATGGTTGCTTTCCAGCTGAGCCTGCTTCCGTTACATCAGGCCGCCTTCGCTACGTGATCGACCACATCACGCCGCCGAAGCGCGGCGGTGCGGACGATCCTGGCACCGTGCAGTTGCAGACGAAAGAGGCCAGCGAGGGCGGAATGATCCGGTGCCGTCCTGCTCTTTGTCCGTCTTCCTTCCTGCACGCGGAGCGCTACTGAGACAACAACACAGGTTGACAACACGGCTCCGGGATTGCCAATGTGCCAGTTGTCATGACCGAAATCTCGCCGATCTCTAGTCAAACTTGAAGTTCGCCCGGTAGGCGATGCCGTCTTTTAGCCGCAGGACGAACTGGCGGCAGGTGTTGGCCCAAGTCTTCTCTGTCTTCCAAACGTATGTGTATTGGTCAGAGCCGGACGTGTAGGAGAGACTGCTGGCGCCCGCGGTGACCGTCTGGTCGATGCCATCCACCGACGCGTTGGCATCGCACACGATCTGCTCCGACTTGGGGTAACCGGCGGCGAATATGTTCAGCCCTTCGTTGCCGTTGAGGCTGAACTTCACCGGTACGCCTTGTCCGCCCTTCACTCGATTTAGCACCGGGAGATTGTCCACCGGCTGGAAGAATCCCGAGAACTGGTACGTATTCAAATACACTGCAAAAACGGCCTGGGACGCGTCGGCGAACGTCGCGCCGAACGTGAGTGTTCCGCCGTCCAGGCCGGATTGCCCTAATCGCAGATCGCTGACGGCCTTGCCGTCGATCGTATCGCCCACTGCAATCACCTTAGTCAGGATGCTTGCCAGATAGATGCCCGACTGACCGCCGGCGCCGGAGCCGAGGAACGCTACATGTCCGCCGCTCGTGCTGACCGAGCTGAAGCTTGTGAACGTGCCTGTGCCTTGCGGGATTGGCGTGGCCAAATCTGCGACTCTGACGGGGTTTCCCGGGATGATCGGGTTAGGCGGAATCCCGGTGGTGTAGACGCCTTGCTGGGACGTACCCGCTCCCACGAACGCGACAGTGCTGTCCCTGACGGACAGCGCGGAAAAGCTAGTGAATGTTCCCGAGCCCGCCGGAATCGCGGAGGCGAGATCGGCGACCTTGACAGGATTTCCCGGAATGATCGGATTTGGCGGAATCGCGCTGATGTAGACACCTTGTTGTGCCACGCCCGAGCCAATGAAGCCGATCAGGCCGCCTCCCGCGGCTAGCGCGGAGAAACTGGTGAACGCGCCTGCGCCCGAAGGGATCGCGGTGGAGAAATTCGCGACCTTGACTGGATTGCCCGGGATGACGGGATTCGGCGGAATCGCGGAGAGGTAGACGCCTTGCTGCGCGGAACCGGTTCCCAAGAAAGCCGCCAGGCTGTCGCCCAGGGCCAGCGCTGAAAAACCGGTGAACGCGCCGGTACCCGAAGGGATTGCGGTGGAGAGGTTGGCGACTTTGACTGGATTGCCCGGGATGATGGGGTTGGGCGGAATCTCGGTGATATACACACCCTGCTGAGCCGAACCGGCGCCCAGGAAAGCTGCCACGCCGCTGCTGGCTAGAGTCTGCGAGAATCCGGTGAACGTACCGGCGCCTGCCGGGATCGCGGTAAAGAGATCTGCGACTTTGACAGGATTTCCCGGAATGACCGGATTGGGCGGAATGTAATACACACCCGAAGAGCCGGCACTGCCGAGCCCCAGAAAGGCTATGCCGCCCTTGGCCACGGCCGGACTCTGCGGAAAAGACGTGAAGACGCCCGTCGCGCCCGGCACGGCCGATCCGCTGGATGTCACCGAGGTGTAAGTGCGCGGAGGCGCGGGCGTGGTCCCGGTGTAGAACTGGCCGAAATACTCGTCGTCGTTATTCCCCGTTGTGTCGGTGATGGTCAGCCGGTTGAACGGTAGGTTGCTCCACACGCCCACGAACGCCAGCACGTCGTCGGGGGCGTCGAAAGTGAACTGGCCGACCTGTGTATTAGACTCAGGGCCGGAAACGTTGTAAAGAGTGACCAGGAAGGTGGTGGGACCCGCCGTGCCTCCCCACGCGGGCATAGTGGCTGCGGGTTCGACGATCTCGAAGCCCATGGAGAAGACCGGCGCGGCGACGTCCGCCTGGAAGTTCTCCTGACCGAGCGCGATGAACTGAGCGGGTATAGGCGGATACCAGTAGGGGCCGACCCCCGCCGAGGACGCCCCGCCGATATACATGGTGGGCGCGCCGGCGAGCGGGCTGAAGGTGATGGATCCGACGGTCCTGAACTCGCCCTCGGGTACGACTCCCAGATCAGGCAGCGGGCCGGTGGCGTTGGCGGCGCCGGTGGCCGCGAGAAAGGCGGCTTTGTCGTCGAAGGTCTGAAGCGTCGCCTGCGCGAAAGCGGGTGGCAACAGCCCAGCCAGCCCGAGAACCAGGGCCGCGGCCAGTGGCAAACCATGTCTAAATCTCGGAAGCACTATTCCATCCTCCAGATCATCTCGATGGGTCAAACGCATCCTGGGCCGAAGACCGGACACGGACAGCGGAATTATTTGGACCAGGCGCTCCGGGAAAGTTCCAGCCGTCGTCATAGTACTGGGAGACCCGGCTTTAGCCGAGCTCTGGCTTGCGTCCGTGGTATAGTGACGCAGTTCTCTTCCAGGAATTCAGATGAGCGGCGAGCCGCGCGACACGGCACAGATCGACGGCTTCTATTCGTCGCTCTACAGCGATCTGCGCCGGCTGGCGCATCAAAGACTCCTGCGGAATGAGACCATCACTCTTCTGAACACGACGGCCCTGGTTCACGAATCGTATTTGAAATTCCTCGCGGCGGGTCGTCTGAACATATCGGATCGAGCGGAGTTTCTGGCTTACGCGGCGCGTGTGATGCGATCCATAATTGTGGACTGCGTGAGACGCCGCCACGCCGAACGTCGCGGCGGCGATGAGGCGCGAGTCACGCTCGATACCGGCGCCGGCCAATCCGTCGTCGACACTTCCGGGCGCGCCAGGCTTTCCGGCCGCAGTCCGGAAGACGAGATCATTGGAATAGACCGGGCGCTCGATGAACTCGCAAAGGTGGATGGCCGGATGGTAAGAGTGGTCGAAATGCGCTACTTTGCAGGCCTGGACAATGACGAGATCGCCGCCTCACTGGGCGTGACGGATCGAACCGTGCGGCGGGATTGGGAGAAGGCGCGGCTGCTGCTTTCCGTGGCGCTCCAATCATGAAACTCACGGAAGCAGAGTGGATCGCGCTTTCGAAACGCCTCGACGAGGGTCTGGATCTTCCCGAGGAAGCTCGCCAGGATTGGGTCGAAAACCTGACGGGGTTGGATGACGGCCTTAAGTCTGTCTTGCGCGAGCTGCTCGACAAGCACGCTCGCCTCGACTCCGGCCTTCCGGATACGCTGCCGAAGTTCACCGAGGGCGATGAGTCGATCGGCGAGTCCAGGCGCGCGCGCCCGATGCCCGCGACCATCGGCCGATACCGCATTCTCGGTTTGGTGGGCGAAGGCGGAATGGGAGCGGTCTACGAGGCCGAACAGGAGCAGCCCCGGCGGACCGTTGCCTTGAAGGTAGTGAAGCCGGGCCTGACAGCGTCCGCGGTCCTCCGCCGCTTCGAACTCGAATCGCAGTCGCTGGCGCGCTTGCAACACCCAGGCATTGCGCAGATTTATGAGGCGGGCATCGCCGATACGGGCTTCGGGCCGCAGCCCTGGTTCGCGATGGAGTTCATTCGCGGACTCGGGTTGGTGGAGTTCGCAAAGACGCGCCAGCTCAATGCGACGCAGCGGCTGGAGATCCTGATCAAGACTTGCGATGCCGTGCACCACGCGCACCTGCGCGGCATTATCCACCGCGACTTAAAGCCTGCCAACATCCTGGTGGACGAGTCCGGCCAGCCCAAGATCGTGGATTTCGGCGTGGCGCGCATTACCGATGAAGAGGTGCAGTCCAATCGGGAAACCCACTTCGGAGACTTGGTGGGAACATTGGCTTACATGAGTCCCGAGCAGGTGTTGGCCGACCCTTTGGAACTGGACGCCCGCGCCGACGTTTACGCGCTTGGAGTGCTCCTCTACGAATTGCTTGCCGGGCGATTGCCCTACCAGGTCAGCGGACGGTTGCCCCAGGCGATGCGGGCCATTCGCGAAGAAAACCCAGCGCCGCTGGGCTCGATCGATCGGTCCTATCGAGGGGATCTGGAGACCGTTGTAACCAAGGCGCTGGCGAAGGACAAAACGCAACGGTACGGATCGGCGGCGGATTTGGCGGCAGACCTGCGCCGCTACCTGGCCAACGATCCGATTCTCGCCAGGCCGCCAAGCGCAGGCTATCAGGTCAGGAAGTTCGCCGCCCGGCATAAGGGGTTGGCGGGCGCGGTGGTGGCGGTGTTCGTGGCGCTGGTGGCGGGCTTGCTCGCCACGGGCTGGCAGTCGATCCGGGCCAATCGCGAACGCGATCGGGCCACGGCGGCGGAGAGGAGCGCGACGCAGAACCGGGATCGAGCTTTGCAGGCCGAGCAGGTGGCCGAGGGCGAGCGGGTTCGAGCGCAGCAGGAACGCGACCGGGCATTAGAGGAGGCAAGCCGGGCCGACACACAGTCCGCAGCCGCAAAAGCCGTAAACGATTTCCTCCAGAACGATCTGTTGGCACCGGCGGGACCTCGCTCGCAGGTGGATCCGAAAACAAGGTTCGATCCGGACTTGAAGGTTCGAGCCGTTCTGGATCGCGCCGCTGCGGGCATCGCCGGGAAGTTCGGTTCTCAACCAGCCGTTGAAGCATCCATCCGGCAGACCATCGGTTCGGCGTACGCGGACCTGGGACTGTTCGCGGAGGCGCAACTACAGACGGAACGCGCGGCCGGCCTGCGCCGCCTGTTCCTGGGGCGGGAGCATCCCGATACCTTGAGTAGCATGTCCGCACTTGGGGCTCTCTATGAGCGTCAAGGCAAGTATGGGCCGGCCGAAGCGCTGCTGAACGAGACTCTGGATTTACGGCGGCGTGTTCAGGGTGAGCGCCACCCGGAAACGCTCGCCACAGCGGGCGAGCTGGCGACCTTGGCCGTAAAGCTAAAAGGCGACGATCCGCACGCCGAGGCGATGATTATGAGAGTTCTGGACGTGCTGTGCGCCGCTGGGCGCGAAGAGCATCCCGATTCGCTGGCGCTCATGAATAACCTTGCCTCCCTATACGTGAATCAGGGCAAGTACGGCCAGGCCGAAGAACTCCACCAGAAGGCCTTGGCGATTAAACGGCGCGTTATGGGAGAGGAGCACATCAGCACGTTAAGAAGCATGGCAAACCTGGGAGTGACAAACCGGTACCAGGGCAAATATGCGCAGGCGGAAGCTCTCTTGGCCGGGGCTCTGCGAATGAAGCGGCGAGCGTTGGGTGAGGAGCATCCGGAAACACTGCACAGCATTAGGAGCCTGGCACTGGTGTATCACGCACAAGGCAGATATGCCGAAGCCGATCCGCTCCTCAGCGAGGTGTTCAGGGTTGGACGGCGGGTGTGGGGCGAACAACATCCGGATACGCTGGCTGTGATGAACAATGTCGCGGAGTTGTACTGGCGCCAGAAAAAATACGCCGATGCCGAATCCATGTTCAACGAGCTGTTGGCGGTGCGGCGACGCGTGTTGGCCGCGGACCATGCGAACGTAACGAACGTGCTGGCATCGCTCGGCGGGATGCAACTTGAACAAGGAAACTACGCGGAAGCCGAGCCGTTACTCCGAGAGGCTCTGGACGGTCAACGGAAAACCGGCCCGGATACCTGGCGGCGATACTACGCCGAATCCCTACTGGGCGCTTGTTTGGCGGGTTTGGGAAAATACGCGGAAGCCGAACAGGTCCTGATCCTCGGCTACAAGGGCGTGCTGGCGCGCAAGGACTCGATTCCGTTCGAAAACCGCGAACTGGTGGAGGATGCGCGGGAATCGATTGGGCAGCTGTATCGCGCTTGGGGAAAACCGGTGCCCGCGATTTGAGCGGCGTGGAATGCAGGAGTGTGTCAGAAATGATTCCGCTCTGTCTCCTAGTGAATTTCCGCATGAATTCGCAGAATCAGACTTCCTGCTAAGCGAAATTAGGAGTTCGAGTTCGGAGTGCAACGGTCCCGATACCAACACGGCAATTCAGGAGCGATAAGAGCGATCCAAGGGCCGGCTGGAGCCGGGCCCGGAACAGCGCTTCCCCGTCGGTCTTACTCCATACCCGATGTGCACCCCTGCTTGCAATCGGTCCGAACGGATCCCGTTTTGGGATGCCGATTCAATGCTGCCAGAATCGCCCTTTCTATTTGTGTTTTATGGTGCGTCCTGAAAGACGCGTTGTTCTAGCAGGTGCAAGTCCTGTCCGGGTAAGCGCCGGAGCGCCCGGTAGCAGACTCCAGCCGAGCGGAGTAATCCGCCCGCGCCGAGCGGAGT